>Ga0209068_10000185_pt1 | contig 37633 bp, 47 predicted proteins | sample ColStrG_CSR_2012_FD_187200 | JGI IMG/M metagenome (GOLD analysis project Ga0209068, IMG submission 187200) | Freshwater sediment microbial communities in response to fracking from Pennsylvania, USA - Cold Stream Run_MetaG_CSR_2012 (SPAdes)... | ecosystem: Environmental > Aquatic > Freshwater >...
ACCTTCGCCTGTCGTACGCCCTCGGCGAGGTCATCGTCCCCGAGGGCGTACGACAGGCGAAGGTAGCCCGCAGTCCCGAAAGCCTCACCGGGGACCACCGCCACCTCGGCCTCGTCCAGGATCAGCGCGGCCAGCTCGGCCGACGTCCCCGGGCGCCGGCCACGCAGCTCGCGGCCGAGCACGCCCTTGACCGAGGGGTAGCAGTAGAACGCGCCTTCAGGCAGCGGGCAGGTCACCCCGTCGATCGAGTCCAGCGTCGTGGCCATCGCGACGCGCCGCCGGTCGAACGCCGCGCGCATCGTGGCGACGGCTGACATGTCGCCGGAGACCGCCGCCAGGGCCGCCACTTGCGCGATGTTGGACACGTTCGACGTCGAGTGGGACTGCAGGTTGGTCGCGGCCGTGACCACGTCCTTCGGGCCGAGCATCCAGCCGACCCGCCACCCGGTCATCGCGTAGGTCTTCGCGACCCCGTTGACCACGACGCAACGCTCGGCCAGCTCAGGCACCAGGGTCGGCATCGAGGCGAACTCGGCGTCGCCGTAGACCAGGTGCTCGTAGATCTCGTCCGTGACAACCCAGATGCCTCGAGCGGCCGCCCAGCGGCCGATCGCTTCGACCTCGCGCGGCGGATAGACAGCGCCCGTCGGGTTGGACGGCGAGACGAACACCAGCAGCTTGGTTGCCGGCGTCAGCGCCTCCTCGAGCTGGTCCACGCTCACCCGGAAACCGGTCGTCTCGTCCGTGTCGACCTGGACGGGCACTCCGCCCGCCAGCCGGATCGACTCGGGGTAGGTCGTCCAGTAGGGGGCGGGCAGCAACGCCTCGTCCCCGGGGTCCAGCAGCGTGGCGAAGGTGTTGTAGAGGGCTTGCTTGCCGCCGTTGGTAACCAGCACCTGACCTGGGTCCACCTCGTAGCCGCTGTCGCGCAGCGTCTTGGCGGCGATCGCCGCCTTGAGCTGGGGAAGCCCGCCAGCCGGGGTGTAACGGTGCCACCGGGGGTCACGGCAGGCGGCCGCGGCGGCCTCGACGATGTAGTCCGGCGTCGGGAAGTCCGGCTCCCCGGCACCGAAGCCAACCACCGGGCGGCCGGCGGCTTGCAAGGCCTTGGCCTTGGCGTCGACAGCCAACGTCGCGGACTCGGCTATTCCACCGATCCGCGCTGAGACGCGACGGTCGGAGCGAGCGGTCGGGACGGGGTCGGTGGTCACCGGGCCATCCTTCCACCCGGCTCCGGGCGCGGGCCAGGCGGTAATGCTCGCGCTCGGTCTGCCTCTCGCCCAGCCGACTGACATCCCTGGCGAAGCCAGCGCACGAGAGCGAAGGCGCAGCGGCCCGCAGTTCACCCCGCAGATCCGGGCCGGCCGCCTGAGCAGGGCTGTCCCGTGCGCCGCTGTCTTTGACGACTGGCTCGCCTTGGCCGAGGACCCGCCCGAGGATGGCGCCGACACGCGTATGACGTGACACTCGCTGTGGGCGTGGGAATCACCTCAGCGGACATCAGCTGCGCCCGCCTGGGCGTGCCCGCGCGTGGCGACGGCCACAACGAGGCCATCGAGCTGCTCCGACGCGCTGACCCGGGCCGCGTCACGGCCTTGAGCACTGTGTTGGAGATGAAGACCCGCGCCGGGTATCGCGCGATTGGTGCGCTTCTTGCGGCTGCCCGCGCGGTGTGACCTCAGTTCCGGCTGCCCATGCCCACCTGTGATCTGGTCAGATCGAGTGGGTAACGGATCCCAGGACGGTCGCGCGGTGGTCCCAGGGCCGACTGCCCGCGCGGTTCGACCGGCGACCACAGGAGGCCGTACACTCAGCTTCGGTGGCAGTCGCCCCCCGCGTAAGCATGCCCGGCCCCAACTGCCGCTGCAGGCGCGCGGAGGTCGAGCGTCACCGAAGGGCCGTAGCTCAATTGGTAGAGTCCCGGTCTCCAAAACCGGTGGTTGGGGGTTCGAGTCCCTCCGGCCCTGCGACCCCGACCCGGAACCCCGGGTTGGTCTGATGCGGACAGGTGATGGTGAGTGAGCGACACACGCGGCTCCACCGCGACGCCTGAGCGTGGCCGCTCCGGCGCCGACGCCCGCAAAGGAGACCGCCCGAACCTGTTCGCCCGGATCGGGCTGTTCTACAGGCAGGTCGTCGCCGAGCTCCGCAAGGTCATCTGGCCCACGCGGCGCGAGCTGATCACCTATACGACCGTGGTCCTGGCGTTCGTCACGGGCCTGACCATCATCGTGGCGATCCTGGACAACCTGTTCGGTCGCGCTGTCCTGTTCATCTTCGGGAGCTCCTGACGCCAGCTGGTGTCTGCCCACGAGTCCCACGTCGCTCCAAGGAAGTGCCTAACCAGTGACCGAGTCCACGCATCCCGACGACACCGTCGGCACCCTCGAGGTCGTCGAGGCGCTGTCGGACGCCACCGAGGCGCAGGAGGCCGCCCAAGAGGAGGTCGCTCCAGCGGACGCTGACGCCTCAGACGGCGCCGAGACGGGTGCGTCCGAGGGCGCGCCTGCCGAGGAGGCCGAGGAGACCGAGGACCCGGTCGCCGCGTTCAAGGTGGCCCTTCGGGCCGCCCCCGGTGAGTGGTACGTGGTCCACTCCTACGCCGGGTACGAGAACCGGGTCAAGACCAACGTCGAGAGCCGGACGACCTCCCTGAACATGGAGGACTACATCTTCCAGATCGAGGTACCCCAGGAAGAGGTCGTCGAGATCAAGAATGGCCAGCGCAAGCTGGTCAAGCGCAACAAGTTCCCCGGCTACGTGCTGGTCCGCATGGACCTGACCGACGAGTCCTGGGGCGCCGTGCGCAACACCCCCGGGGTCACCGGCTTCGTCGGGCACGCGCACCAGCCGACCCCGCTCACCGTCGACGAGGTGGTCAACATCCTCGGCCCGACCGTGGAGAAGAAGGCCCACGAGAAGGCCGAGGTCAAGGTCCTGGACTTCCAGACCGGGGACTCGGTCACCGTCATCGACGGCCCGTTCACCAGCCTGCAGGCCACCATCCACGAGATCAACGCCGACACCCAGCGCATCAAGGGTCTGGTGGAGATCTTCGGCCGGGAAACCCCGGTCGAGCTGTCGTTCTCGCAGATCCAGAAGAACTAAGGACCAAGGACCCGTCATGCCCCCCAAGAAGAAGCTGTCCGCCGTGATCAAGCTGCAGATTAAGGCGGGTGCCGCGACGCCGGCTCCGCCGGTCGGCCCGGCCCTCGGCCAGCACGGTGTCAACATCATGGAGTTCTGCAAGGCGTACAACGCGGCGACGGAGAGCCAGCGCGGCCAGATCGTCCCGGTCGAAATCTCGGTCTTCGAAGACCGCTCGTTCACCTTCGTCACCAAGACCCCGCCTGCGGCGCGCCTGATCCTGGCCGCGGCCGGAGTGGAAAAGGGCTCGCCAGAGCCGCACAAGATCAAGGTCGCCAAGATCAGCAAGGCGCAGGTCCGCGAGATCGCTGAGACCAAGTTTGAGGACCTCAACGCCAACGACCTCGACGCTGCCGAGCTGATCATCGCGGGCACCGCGCGCTCGATGGGGATCACCGTCAGCGACTGACGCTGCGACCCCAGTAACCGTCCGACACCAGTAATCGTCCGACAGCAGTGAATTCCCCGCACCCTGACTTTCACGAATCGACCCAACACACCCGATCGATCAGCACCACCGACAGTCCCAGCGCCGGAGGCTGACCAGCACAACCGTGGGAGGGCCGCGCAGGCCCGTCGTACCACGACTCCAGCACGACAACCGGGAGCAGACGATGAAGCGCAGCAAGGCGTACAACGCGGCCACCGCCAAGATCGACCACGACGCCCTCTACCCGCCGCTGGCCGCCACGCGGCTGGCCAAGGAGACGTCGACCACCAAGTACGACTCCACCGTCGAGGTGGCGATGCGGCTGGGAGTCGACCCTCGCAAGGCCGACCAGATGGTTCGCGGAACGGTCAACCTCCCGCACGGGACCGGCAAGACCGCCAGGGTCCTGGTCTTCGCCACCGGTGACCGCGCCGACGAGGCCCGCGCTGCGGGCGCCGACATCGTGGGTTCGGACGAGCTCATCGCCGAGGTCGAGCGGGGGCGCCTTGACTTCGACGCGGTCGTGTCCACGCCCGACCTCATGGGCAAGGTGGGCAGGCTCGGCCGCGTCCTCGGCCCTCGCGGGCTGATGCCGAACCCGAAGACCGGTACGGTCACCGCGGACGTCGCCAAGGCCGTTTCCGAGATCAAGGGCGGCAAGATCGAGTTCCGCGTGGACCGCCACGCCAACCTGCACTTCATCATCGGCAAGACCTCGTTCGACGACGCCCAGCTCGTCGAGAACTACGGCGCGGCCCTCGACGAGGTGCTTCGGCTGAAGCCTTCGGCGTCCAAGGGTCGGTACGTCAAGAAGATCGCCATGTCCACGACCATGGGTCCGAGCATCCCGGTTGACCCGAACCGCACGCGCAACCTGCTCGCCGAGGACGCGCCCGAAGCCTGACCACTGCCACAGGGGCGATTTGGTCCCTGACGTCGCACGCCCATACCCTGATCCCAGCCACAGACCGTCGGTCGCCGCCATTGTCGCCAGACAGTGGCGGTCGAAGGTCCCGCGCAAGCGGGCGACCCGCGTAGGTGAACGAGACTGCTGCGCCTGACCGGCGCGACCGCCCCGTGCGCCTCGCGCCGGGGCGTCCGTACGTCCGGGGCCCCGATCTTCGCAGATGCGAGGACGCCGGCGCCCACCGGAAGGAGGCCCATGGCCAGGCCTGACAAGGCAGCAGCTGTTGCCGAGCTGACGGACGGTTTCCGCAACTCGACAGCCGTTCTGCTCACTGAGTACCGCGGACTCACTGTGGCTCAGCTCAAGGACCTTCGCCGAACCCTCGGCGAACACGTGAAGTACTCCGTCGTGAAGAACACGCTGACCAAGATCGCGGCCCGAGAGGCGTCGGTCGAAGGGCTGGACGACCTGTTGTCCGGGCCGTCGGCGATCGCGTTCGTCGGCGGGGACCCGGTCGAGGCCGCCAAGGGCCTGCGTGACTTCTCCAAGGCGAACCCGCTTCTGGTGATCAAGGGCGGTGTCATGGACGGAAGGTCCCTGACGCCCGAGGAGATCCGGAAGCTGGCGGACCTGGAGTCGCGCGAGGTTCTCCTCGCGAAGCTCGCTGGGGCCATGAAGGCCTCGTTGTCGGGCGCCGTGTCGCTGTTCGCGGCCCCGCTCGCCCAGACCGCCCGCCTGGTCGAGGCGCTTCGGGCCAAGGCCGAGCAGGACCCGACGGTCCTGCGGGGGGGCGCGGGAACCCCGGTCCCGGCTCCGGTCGCGGAAGCACGAGGCGCCGAGAGCGCAGATGCGGCGACCACGGAGTCAGATTCCGCGGAGGCCGGCGCTGACGCACTGACCCCCGAGGTCCAGACCCTCGCGGCTGAGACCCCTGAGGTCGAGACCCCTGAGGTCGAGACCCTTGAGGTCGAGAGCCAAGAGGTCGAGACCCCTGAGGCTGAGACGCCTGAGGCTCAGACCCACGAGGCAGCCGCCCCCGACGCCACCAGCGCCGAGGCGGCGACCGTGCAAGCAGCCGCCGACAGCGCGACCGAGGCGTAAGCCTTCTCACCCCCACCCAAGCCCATAACCGCACGGGAAGGACCGCCGATCATGGCGAAGCTCAGCAACGACGAACTCCTCGACGGGTTCAAGGAGATGACGCTGATCGAGCTCTCTGAGTTCGTGAAGCTGTTCGAGGACACCTTCGGTGTCACCGCGGCAGCCCCGGTGGCAGCCGTCGCTGCGACCGCCGGCCCGGTCGTGGCCGAGGTCGCCGAGGAGCAGGAGGAGTTCGACGTCATCCTCGAGGCCGCCGGCGAGAAGAAGATCCAGGTCATCAAGGAGGTCCGCACTCTCACCAGCCTTGGGCTGAAGGAGGCCAAGGACCTCGTGGACGGCACTCCGGCCACTGTCCTGGAGAAGGCGAACAAGGAGGCGGCCGAGAAGGCGAAGGTCGCCCTCGAGGCTGCCGGGGCCACGGTCACCGTCAAGTAGCCCAACCCGCTCCGCCTGCCCGGCCGGCTTGACTGGCCCGCAGCCCGTTGGGGCGGCCACCCTCGCAGGTGGCCGCCCCAACGGCGTTCCAGGCCCTGTGCACGAAGCGCCCGATATGTTCTGTTAATACAGATATGCGACGTACTTATCCAAAGAGTTATCCACAGAAGCCAGCCCATTTGGCCGTACTTCCTTGACTCAGGCGCTGCCAGCGGTCATTCTCACGGCAGCGCAATGTTGGGCGACCGCAGAGCCGGCGCGGCAACGGTGACCACACCCGGGACCCGCCACTCGACAGCGGTGTGCCGGGCAGGTATGCTGCCCCTTTGCGCTGTCTATCGACGACCCGTGGTCCTGCTACGGGGCGTCTTGCATGCGCGCACCGTGCCAGCGAGCCTCGGAAGGAAGCCAATCTTGGCCGCCTCGCGCAACATCACTTCTGCTACACCCGCCCCCCCCAACACCCGCAAGATCCCCGGCACGCGCCGCATCTCGTTCGCCAAGATCAGGGAGCCCCTTGAGGTCCCCGACCTGCTGGCCCTGCAGACGGACAGCTTCGACTGGCTGCTCGGCAACCCGGCCTGGCAGACACGGGTCCAGGAGTCCCTTGCCTCGGGCTACAGCGTTCCCACCAAGTCAGGCCTCGAAGAGATCTTCGAGGAGATCAGTCCCATCGAGGACTTCTCGGGAACCATGTCGCTGTCCTTCCGCGACCACCGCTTCGAGCCGCCGAAGAACTCGATCGACGAGTGCAAGGAGCGCGACTTCACCTACTCCGCGCCGCTGTTCGTCACCGCGGAGTTCATGAACAACGAGACCGGCGAGATCAAGAGCCAGACGGTCTTCATGGGCGACTTCCCGCTGATGACCGACAAGGGCACGTTCGTCATCAACGGCACGGAGCGCGTCGTCGTCTCGCAGCTGGTTCGCTCCCCTGGGGTGTACTTCGACAAGGCTGTCGACAAGACCTCCGACAAGGACGTCTTCGGGGCCAAGATCATCCCGTCCCGGGGTGCGTGGCTGGAGTTCGAGATCGACAAGAAGGACATGGTCGGCGTCCGGATCGACCGCAAGCGCAAGCAGTCCGTCACGGTGCTGCTCAAGGCGCTCGGCTGGGACGACGCCAAGATCCTTGAGGAGTTCGGCCAGTACGAGTCGGTCCGGCTGACCCTCGAGAAGGACCACACGGCGAGCCAGGACGAAGCTCTGCTGGACATCTACCGCAAGCTGCGGCCGGGCGAGCCGCCCACGCGCGAGGCCGCGCAGACGCTGCTGGACAACCTGTACTTCAACCCCAAGCGCTACGACCTGGCCAAGGTCGGCCGCTACAAGGTCAACAAGAAGCTGGGGCTGGAGCACGAGCTGGCCCAGGGCACCTTGACGGTCGACGACATCGTCTCGGCGATCCGATACATCGTCGCGTTGCACGCGGGCGAGACCGAGTTCCCCGGAGCCTCCGGGACGCTGGTGCGGGCCGAGGTCGACGACATCGACCACTTCGGCAACCGCCGCCTGCGCACCGTCGGCGAGCTGATCCAGAACCAGGTCCGCACGGGACTCGCGCGGATGGAGCGTGTCGTCCGTGAGCGGATGACCACCCAGGACGTCGAGGCGATCACCCCCCAGACGTTGATCAACATCCGACCGGTGGTCGCGTCCATCAAGGAGTTCTTCGGCACCAGCCAACTGTCGCAGTTCATGGACCAGACAAACCCGCTCGCCGGTCTGACCCACAAGCGGCGCCTGTCCGCGCTCGGCCCGGGTGGCCTGTCCCGGGAGCGGGCCGGCTTCGAGGTCCGAGACGTCCACCCGTCGCACTATGGGCGGATGTGCCCGATCGAGACTCCCGAGGGCCCCAACATCGGCCTGATCGGGTCGCTGGCCTCCTACGGCCGGATCAACGCGTTCGGCTTCGTGGAGACCCCCTACCGCCGGGTGTTGCAGGGCAAGGTCACCGACCAGGTGGACTACCTGACCGCTGACGAGGAGGACCTGCACGTCATCGCGCAGGCCAACGCGCCTCTCACCGCCGACAACTCCTTCTCCGAGTCGCGGGTTCTGGTGCGGGTCAAGGCCGGCGAGGTCGACTACATCCCGGCCAACGACGTCGACTACATGGACGTCTCGCCGCGCCAGATGGTGTCCGTGGCCACCGCGATGATCCCGTTCCTGGAGCATGACGACGCCAACCGGGCGCTGATGGGCTCGAACATGCAGCGGCAGTCGGTCCCCTTGCTGCGCTCCGAGGCTCCGCTGGTTGGAACCGGCATGGAGTTCCGGGCCGCGGTCGACGCGGGCGACGTCATCACAGCCGAGGCGCCCGGAGTCGTGACCGAGGTGTCGGCCGACGCGATCACTGTCGCGCAGGACGACGGAACGTACCGGACCTACCGGGTCGCCAAGTTCCAGCGTTCCAACCAGGGCACCTGCTACAACCAGAAGCCCCTGGTCAACGAGGGGGACCGCGTCGAGGCCGGCCACGTCATCGCAGACGGGCCGTGCACCGAGGACGGTGAGATGGCCCTGGGCCGCAACCTGCTCGTGGCGTTCATGCCGTGGGAGGGCCACAACTACGAAGACGCGATCATCTTGTCCCAGCGTCTGGTGCAGGACGACGTGCTGTCCTCCATCCACATCGAGGAGCACGAGGTCGATGCCCGCGACACCAAGCTCGGGCCCGAGGAGATCACCCGGGACATCCCCAACGTCTCCGAAGAGGTCCTGGCCGACCTCGACGACCGCGGCATCATCCGGGTCGGCGCCGACGTGGTCACCGGGGACGTCCTGGTCGGGAAGGTCACGCCCAAGGGCGAAACCGAGCTGACCCCTGAGGAGCGGCTGCTTCGCGCGATCTTCGGCGAGAAGGCGCGCGAGGTTCGTGACACCTCCCTCAAAGTGCCACACGGCGAGACGGGCAAGGTCATCGCCGTTCGGCTCTTCGAGCGGGAGAACGGCGACGAGCTGCCGCCGGGGGTCAACCAGCTGGTCCGGGTGTATGTGGCCCAGAAGCGCAAGATCACCGACGGTGACAAGCTCGCCGGGCGCCACGGAAACAAGGGGGTCATCTCCAAGATCCTCCCAGTCGAGGACATGCCGTTCCTTACCGACGGCACTCCCGTCGACATCGTGCTCAACCCGCTCGGCGTCCCGGGCCGGATGAACGTCGGGCAGGTCCTGGAGACCCACCTGGGGTGGGCCGCGAAGTCCGGCTGGAAGGTGGAGGGCTCGCCCGATTGGGCGCGCAACCTGCCCCAGCAGGCCCGCGAGGTCGAGCCGGGCACGGTGGTGGCCTCGCCCGTGTTCGACGGGGCGCGCGAGGAGGAGATCATCGGTCTGCTGGACTCGACATTCCCGAACGCCGACGGCAACCAGATGGTTGACGTCGACGGCAAGGCCATGCTGTTCGACGGCCGCACCGGAGAGCCGTTCAAGGACCCGATCTCGGTCGGCTACATCTACATCCTGAAACTGCTCCACCTGGTCGACGACAAGATCCACGCACGCTCCACCGGCCCGTACTCCATGATCACCCAGCAGCCGCTGGGTGGTAAGGCGCAGTTCGGCGGGCAGCGGTTCGGCGAGATGGAGGTCTGGGCCCTGGAGGCATACGGCGCTTCGTATGCGCTTCAGGAGCTTCTGACGATCAAGTCGGATGACGTGCTGGGCCGCGTCAAGGTGTACGAGGCGATCGTCAAGGGGGAGAACATCCCCGAGCCGGGTATCCCCGAGTCGTTCAAGGTGCTCATCAAGGAGATGCAGTCGTTGTGCCTGAACGTCGAGGTGCTGTCCAGCGACGGTATGTCAGTGGAGCTCCGGGACACCGACGAGGACGTCTTCCGCGCTGCGGAAGAACTGGGAATCGACCTGTCCCGGCGTGAGCCGAGCAGCGTCGAAGAGGTCTGATCGCGGGCAGCACGTCCGGCCCGGTCAGACATTGATGAGAACACGACCGAAAGACGGGTAACCAAGTGCTCGACGTCAACTTCTTCGACGAACTGCGCATCGGCCTCGCGACCGCGGAGGACATCCGCCAGTGGTCCCACGGCGAGGTCAAGAAGCCGGAGACCATCAACTACCGCACGCTCAAGCCGGAGAAGGACGGGCTCTTCTGCGAGAAGATCTTCGGCCCCACCCGGGACTGGGAGTGCTACTGCGGCAAGTACAAGCGGGTGCGCTTCAAGGGCATCATCTGTGAGCGCTGCGGCGTCGAGGTGACTCGCGCCAAGGTGCGTCGGGAGCGGATGGGCCACATCGAGCTGGCCGCGCCGGTCACCCACATCTGGTACTTCAAGGGTGTGCCGAGCCGGTTGGGGTACCTGCTCGACCTGGCCCCGAAGGACCTGGAGAAGGTCATCTACTTCGCCGCGTACATGATCACCTGGGTGGACGCGGAGGGCCGCCACCGCGACCAGCCGTCGCTCGAGGCGAAGATCTCGGTGGAGAAGCAGCAGATCGAGAACCGGCGCGACGTCGACGTCGAGGCCCGGCAGAAGAAGCTGGAGACCGACCTCGCCGAGCTGGAGGCCGAGGGCGCCAAGAGCGACGTGCGGCGCAAGATCCGCGAGGGTGCCGAGCGTGAGATGGCGCAGATCCGCCGCCGTGCGGACAACGAGGTCACCCGCCTGACCGACGTCTGGGACCGGTTCAAGAACCTGCGGGTCCAAGACCTCGAGGGCGACGAGCTGCTCTACCGGGAGATGCGCGACCGCTTCGGCCAGTACTTCAAGGGCGGGATGGGCGCGCAGGCGATCAAGGACCGGCTCGAGAGCTTCGACCTGGACGCCGAGGCCGAGAAGCTTCGCGAGATCATCCAGACCGGCAAGGGCCAGAAGAAGACCCGCTCGCTGAAGCGACTCAAGGTCGTCTCGGCGTTCCTCAACACGCGCAACAGCCCGATGGGCATGGTGCTGGACGCGATCCCGGTGATCCCCCCGGACCTGCGCCCGATGGTCCAGCTCGACGGCGGCCGCTTCGCGACCTCCGACCTCAACGACCTCTACCGGCGCGTGATCAACCGCAACAACCGCCTCAAGCGGCTGCTCGACCTGGGCGCCCCCGAGATCATCGTGAACAATGAGAAGCGGATGCTCCAGGAGGCTGTTGACGCATTGTTCGACAACGGCCGCCGTGGCCGTCCGGTGACCGGACCGGGCAACCGGCCGCTGAAGTCTTTGTCGGACATGCTCAAGGGCAAGCAGGGCCGGTTCCGGCAGAACCTGCTGGGCAAGCGCGTGGACTACTCCGGCCGTTCGGTGATCGTCGTCGGACCCCAGCTCAAGCTGCACCAGTGCGGACTGCCCAAGCAGATGGCGCTGGAGCTGTTCAAGCCCTTCGTGATGAAGCGCCTGGTCGACCTGAACCACGCCCAGAACATCAAGAGCGCCAAGCGCATGGTCGAGCGGGCCCGCCCGGTGGTCTGGGACGTGCTCGAAGAGGTCATCACCGAGCACCCGGTCCTGCTGAACCGGGCGCCAACCCTGCACCGCCTGGGCATCCAGGCCTTCGAGCCGCAGCTGGTCGAGGGCAAGGCCATCCAGATCCACCCGCTGGTCTGCACGGCCTTCAACGCCGACTTCGACGGCGACCAGATGGCCGTCCACCTCCCGCTGTCCGCGGAGGCGCAGGCTGAGGCCCGCATCCTCATGCTGTCCACGAACAACATCTTGTCGCCGGCCAACGGCCGGCCGGTCACCTCGCCGACCCAGGACATGGTCATCGGGCTGTACTACCTGACCATCCAGAAGGACGGGGCGCTCGGTGAAGGCCGCGCGTTCTCCTCGATCTCCGAGGCCGTCCAGGCCTACGACGCGTCCGAGCTGGACCTGCAGTCGACCGTGCGGATCCGGTTCGACGACGTCGTCCCGCCCACCGGCTGGACGGCGCCGGAAGGGTGGGAGCCAGGCACGCCGGTGCTCTTGACCACGACCCTGGGCCGGGCCCTGTTCAACGAGGCCCTGCCTGAGGACTACCCGTTCGTCGACTACGAGGTGGCCAAGAAGCAGCTGTCGGCCATCGTCAACGACCTGGCCGAGCGCTACCCGAAGGTCCAGGTCGCGGCGACCCTCGACGCACTGAAGGAGAAGGGCTTCCACTGGGCGACCAGGGCCGGCGTGACCATCTCCATCGGTGACGTGGTCACCCCGCCGGGGAAGAACCAGATCCTGGAGCGCTACGAGGGTCGGGCCGAGAAGGTGCAGGGCCAGTACGAGAAGGGCCTGATCACCGACGACGAGCGTCGCCAGGAGCTCATCGAGATCTGGACCCGCGCGACGAACGAGGTCGCCGAGGCCATGGAGGCCAACTTCCCCAAGACCAACCCGGTCTGGATGATGGTCCACTCCGGTGCCCGCGGGAACATGATGCAGGTCCGGCAGATCGCGGGCATGCGTGGCCTGGTGGCCAACCCGAAGGGCGAGATCATCCCCCGCCCGATCAAGGCCAACTTCCGCGAGGGCCTGTCCGTGCTGGAGTACTTCATCTCCACCCACGGTGCTCGCAAGGGCCTGGCGGACACCGCCCTGCGTACCGCCGACTCCGGGTACCTGACCCGGCGCCTGGTGGACGTCTCCCAGGACGTGATCGTCCGCGAGGACGACTGCGGGACCGACCGCGGGCTGGTCTTCCCGGTCACGGTGAAGACGGCCAACGGCGGCAGCCGTGCGCACGAGGAGGTCGAGGCGAGCGTCTACGCCCGCACGCTGGCGGCTGACGCCGTCGCCGGTGGGGTCGTCGTGGCCCCGGCCGGCTCCGACGTCACGATGATCACCGTGGACCAGATGGTCGCCGCCGGCGTGGAGGAGGCCAAGGTCCGCAGCGTCCTGACCTGCGAGAGCAAGGTCGGGACCTGCGCGCTGTGCTACGGCCGCTCGCTGGCCACCGGCAAGCTCGTCGACGTCGGCGAGGCCGTGGGGATCATCGCGGCCCAGTCCATCGGTGAGCCGGGCACCCAGCTGACCATGCGGACCTTCCACACCGGCGGCGTCGCCGGCGAGGACATCACCCACGGTCTACCCCGAGTGGTCGAGCTGTTCGAGGCACGCACCCCCAAGGGTGTCGCCCCGATCAGCGAGGCGTCCGGGCGGGTCCGGCTCGAGGACAGCGACAAGCTGCGCAAGCTCGTCGTGGTCCCCGACGACGGCAGCGACGAGATCGCGTACGCGGTGTCGCGGCGTCTGCGGCTTCTCGTGGCTGACGGTGACCCGGTGACTGTCGGCCAGCAGCTGGTCGCCGGTGCGGTGGACCCCAAGCAGGTGCTGCGGATCCTCGGCCCGCGCGCGGTCCAGCGGTACCTCACCGACCAGGTGCAGGAGGTCTACCGCTCGCAGGGCGTGTCGATCCACGACAAGCACATCGAGGTGATCGTCCGCCAGATGCTCAAGCGGGTGACCATCATCGAGTCGGCTGACTCCGAGATGCTGCCCGGTGAGCTCGTCGAGCGGACCAGGTTCGAGGAGGACAACCGTCGGATCGTGTCCGAAGGTGGGGCGCCGGCCTCCGGCCGCCCCGAGCTGATGGGCATCACGAAGGCGTCGCTGGCCACCGAGTCGTGGCTGTCGGCGGCATCCTTCCAGGAGACCACCCGGGTGCTCACGGACGCGGCGATCCACGCCAAGTCCGACCCGCTGCTCGGCCTGAAGGAGAACGTGATCATCGGCAAGCTCATCCCGGCGGGCACGGGCCTGGCCCGCTACCGCAACGTCCGGGTTGAGCCCACCGAGGAGGCCAAGTCGGCCATGTACTCGATGGCCGTCTACGACGACGTCGACTACTCCGCGTTCGGGACCGGCTCAGGCGCCGCCATCCCGCTGGAGGACTTCGACTTCGACTTCCGCGCCTAGGCGGTGCTGCGGCGGGGTTTGCTTTTGACCTCGCCGCAGCGCCTGGGTACGCTCTGCCCTTGTGCCTGGGTCTTGCCCGGGCCTTCGCGCGCGCCCTTGCCCGACACGCCCGACCCCGTGGGGCGGACCCGGCCAGGAGTCGGCGAAACCAACGACCCAAGAACGATGTCCAGCACGAGCAACGTCCAGCACGAGCAACGTCCAGCGCGATCAGCGAACCTCGAACGGTAACGGAGACGTAGTGCCCACGATCCAGCAGCTGGTCCGCAAGGGCCGGGAGGACAAGGTCGGCAAGACCAAGACCCCGGCGCTGAAGGGGAGCCCGCAGCGTCGCGGCGTCTGCACCCGCGTCTACACGACCACGCCGAAGAAGCCAAACTCTGCGTTGCGGAAGGTCGCCCGCGTCAGGCTGACCAGCGGCATCGAGGTCACGGCGTACATCCCCGGAGTGGGGCACAACCTGCAGGAGCACTCGATCGTGCTCGTGCGCGGCGGCCGGGTGAAGGACCTGCCCGGTGTCCGCTACAAGATCATCAGAGGGGCACTGGACACCCAGGGCGTCAAGAACCGTAAGCAGGCCCGCAGCCGCTACGGCGCCAAGAAGGAGAAGAGCTAATGCCCCGCAAGGGCCCGGCCCCCAAGCACCCGGTAGTCGTCGATCCGGTCTACAACAGCCCCCTGGTCACCGCCCTGGTCAACAAGGTGCTGGTCGACGGCAAGAAGTCGACCGCTGAGCGCATCGTCTACGGCGCCCTGGAGGGCTGCCGTGACAAGACCAGCTCCGATCCGGTTGTCACGCTGAAGCGCGCTCTGGACAACGTCAAGCCGACCCTTGAGGTCAAGAGCCGGCGCGTCGGCGGCGCCACCTACCAGGTGCCGGTCGAGGTCAAGCCCGGCCGCAGCACCACCCTGGCGCTGCGCTGGCTGACCTCATACTCGCGCTCGCGTCGCGAAAAGACGATGACCGAGCGGCTGATGAACGAGATCCTGGATGCGTCCAACGGCCTCGGTGCCAGCGTGAAGCGCCGCGAGGACATGCACAAGATGGCCGAGTCCAACAAGGCGTTCGCCCACTACCGCTGGTAGCCCATGGCGGGGTCGGATCCACCGGCGCCGCTCCTGCACTCCCTTCAAGATCGCGAGAGAAGACACTTCCGTGGCCATCGACACCGCCGCCGCCCTGGGCCTGGTCCGCAACATCGGGATCATGGCGCATATCGACGCGGGCAAGACCACGACGACCGAGCGGGTCCTGTTCTACACCGGCATCAACTACAAGATCGGCGAGGTGCACGAAGGCGCCGCGACGATGGACTGGATGCCGCAGGAGCAGGAGCGCGGGATCACGATCACCTCGGCGGCTACCACCTGCCTGTGGGACGGCCACACCATCAACATCATCGACACCCCTGGCCACGTGGACTTCACCGTCGAGGTCGAGCGCTCCCTGCGCGTGCTGGACGGGGCGGTCGCGGTCTTCGACGGGGTCGCCGGTGTCGAGCCCCAGTCGGAGACGGTCTGGCGACAGGCCGACCGGTACGGCGTTCCCCGGATCTGCTTCATCAACAAGCTCGACCGGGTGGGTGCGGAGTTCCACCGCTGCGTCGACATGATCGTGACCCGCCTCAACGCCGTCCCGCTCGTCCTGCAGATCCCGATCGGTGCCGAGGGCGACTTCGTGGGCCTTGTGGACCTGGTCGGGATGAAGGCGCTGATCTGGTCGCCCGAGGCCGCCAAGGGCGAGATGTACGACACCCTGGACATCCCCGCCACCCACGCCGAAGCCGCACGGGAGTGGCGTGACCGCCTCCTGGAGACCATCGCCGAGGCCGACGACGAGATGATGGAGCTGTACCTGGAGGGGGCGGAACCCACCGAGGAGGCCCTCATCGCCGCGATCCGTCGCGCGACGATCGCCAACAAGCTCAACCCGGTCCTGGCCGGCTCGGCGTTCAAGAACAAGGGCGTCCAGCCGATGCTCGACGCCGTGGTGCGCTACCTGCCGTCCCCACTGGACATCGACGCGATCATCGGGCACGCGGTTGGCGACGAGAAGGTCTCCATCCCTCGTCAGCCGAGCGAGGCCGAGCCCTTCTCGGCACTCGCCTTCAAGATCATGAGCGACCCGCACCTGGGCAAGCTCACCTACATCCGCGTCTACTCGGGGTATCTCGAGACCGGCACCGCGGTGCTGAACAGCACCAAGGGCAAGAAAGAGCGGATCGGCAAGATCTACAAGATGCACGCGAACAAGCGTGAAGAGATCGGCCGGGTCGGTGCCGGGCACATCGTCGCGGTGATGGGCCTGAAGGACACCACGACCGGTGACACGCTGTGCGACTCCGCGTCCCCCGTGGTCCTTGAGTCGATGACGTTCCCGGCGCCGGTCATTCACGTCGCCATCGAGCCGAAGACCAAGAGTGACCAGGAGAAGCTGGGCACCGCGATCCAGCGTCTGTCGGAGGAGGACCCGACCTTCCAGGTCCGTACGGACGAGGAGACCGGCCAGACGATCATCGCCGGGATGGGTGAGCTCCACCTGGACGTGCTCGTCGACCGGATGCGCCGCGAGTTCAACGTCGAGGCCAACGTCGGCAAGCCCCAGGTCGCCTACCGTGAGACGATCACCAAGGCGGTTCCCAAGGTCGAGTACACGCACAAGAAGCAGACCGGTGGGTCCGGCCAGTACGCCCGGGTGATCATCGCGATCGAGCCCAGCAGCGAGGACGCCGAGGGCGGATACGAGTTCGTCAACAAGGTCAGCGGCGGCCGGATCCCCCGCGAGTACATCCCGTCGGTGGATGCAGGGTGCCAGGACGCAATGGAGTACGGCGTTATCGCCGGCTACCCGCTGGTCGGGGTGAAGGTCACCTTGCTCGACGGCCAGTACCACGACGTCGACTCCTCCGAGCTCGCGTTCAAGATCGCAGGCTCGATGGCGTTCAAGGACGCGGCCCGCCGGGCCGGACCCGTCCTCATGGAGCCGGTCATGGCCGTGGAGGTGACCACCCCCGAAGACTTCATGGGGGAGGTGATCGGCGACCTCAACAGCCGCCGTGGCCACATCCAGGCCATGGACGAGCGTGCGGGCACCCGGATTGTCACCGCGCACGTACCTCTGTCGGAGATGTTCGGCTACGTCGGAGACCTCCGGAGCAAGACCCAGGGTCGGGCAAGCTACTCGATGCAGTTCGACTCTTACGCGCAGGTCCCGCAGAATGTCGCCCTGGAGATCATCGCCAAGGCGCGAGGTGAGTAGCTCAACCCAGTCCTAGCAACCCCCACGATCCCGTACTCCCCGTCAGACGGCGTACCAATTCCTTTGGAGGACCCCCAGTGGCGAAGGCGAAGTTCGAGCGGACTAAGCCGCACGTCAACATCGGCACCATCGGTCACATTGACCACGGTAAGACGACGCTGACGGCGGCCATCACCAAAGTGCTGCACGACAAGTTCCCCACCGTGAACCCGTTCACACCGTTCGACCAGATCGACAAGGCGCCCGAAGAGCGCCAGCGCGGCATCACGATCTCGATCGCGCACGTGGAGTACCAGACCGAGGCACGGCACTACGCCCACGTCGACTGCCCCGGCCACGCGGACTACATCAAGAACATGATCACCGGTGCGGCGCAGATGGACGGCGCCATCCTGGTTGTCGCCGCAACGGACGGCCCGATGCCGCAGACCAAGGAGCACGTGCTCCTGGCCCGCCAGGTGGGCGTGCCGTCGATCGTGGTCGCGCTGAACAAGTGCGACATGGTCGACGACGAGGAGATCCTGGAGCTCGTCGAGCTCGAGGTCCGCGAGCTCCTGAGCGCCTATGAGTACGACGGCGACAACATTCCGGTCGTGCGGGTGGCGGCTTTCCCGGCGCTGAACGGCGACGAGAAGTGGGGTGAGTCGATCATGGAGCTCATGGCAGCGGTCGACGAGTCGATCCCGACCCCCGTGCGCGAGACCGACAAGCCGTTCCTCATGCCGATCGAGGATGTCTTCACGATCACCGGGCGCGGCACGGTCGTGACCGGCCGGATCGAGCGCGGCATCGTCAAGGTCAACGAGACCGTCGACATCGTCGGGATCAAGGAGGCCAAGCAGACGACCACGGTCACCGGCGTGGAGATGTTCCGCAAGCTCCTCGACGAGGGCCAGGCCGGAGAGAACGTCGGCCTGCTGCTTCGGGGCACCAAGCGCGAGGATGTCGAGCGCGGCCAGGTCGTGGTCAAGCCCGGCTCGATCACCCCGCACACCGGCTTCGAGGCGCAGGTATACATCCTGTCCAAGGATGAGGGCGGTCGGCACACGCCGTTCTTCGACAACTACCGCCCGCAGTTCTACTTCCGCACCACGGACGTCACCGGGGTCGTCAAGCTGCCCGAGGGCGTCGAGATGGTCATGCCGGGTGACAACACCGAGATGAAGGTGGACCTGATCCAGCCCATCGCGATGGAAGAGGGCCTGCGTTTCGCGATCCGGGAGGGTAGCCGCACCGTCGGCGCCGGTCGGGTCACCAAGATCCTCGTCTAGGCACGAACGCTCGATTTCCTGTTGCCGCACCTCGTGCGGCATACTTGGAAAGTTGTCCGGCCGGGTGGCCGTCTCGAACGATGCGTCCGGGACGGCTGCCCAGGTCAGGCAAGACCCCTCACCACGACGAAACCTGCCCGGTCGCTCGATGGCCAGGCCGCGACACGCCCGACCCCGTGGGTCGGAGCCAGGCGCGCGACTGACGACAGCTCGCCCACGACAGCGCACCACGACAGCGAAGGACACCGAAGCCATCATGGCGGGACAGAAGATCCGCATCCGGCTCAAGGCATACGACCACGAGGTCATCGACAGCTCGGCGCGCAAGATCGTCGAGACGGTGACGCGTACGGGTGCGCAGGTAGCCGGCCCGGTGCCCCTGCCCACGGAGAAGAACGTGTTCTGCGTCATCCGCTCACCGCACAAGTACAAGGACAGTCGCGAGCACTTCGAGATGCGCACGCACAAGCGGCTCATCGACATCCTCGACCCCACGCCGAAGACCGTCGACTCGCTGATGCGCCTCGACCTGCCGGCCGGGGTCGACATCGAGATCAAGCTCTGAGGACGATGATGGGCAACAGCAGCGACGTGCGCGGTCTCCTGGGCGAGAAGCTCGGGATGACCCAGGTGTGGGACGAGCACAACAAGCTCGTCCCGGTCACCGTCGTGAAGGCCGGACCGTGTGTCGTGACCCAGGTACGCACCCCGGCCACCGACGGCTACGCGGCAGTCCAGATCGCCTTCGGGGCGATCGACCCGCGCAAGGTCAACAAGCCGCTCGCCGGCCACTATGAGAAGGCCGGCGTGTCCCCCCGCCGCCACCTGGTGGAGCTGCGCACCGCGGCTGCGGATGACTACTCACTCGGCCAGGAGCTCGGTGCGGACGTCTTCGAGGCCGGCCAGACGGTCGATGTCACGGGGACGACCCGGGGCAAGGGCTTTGCAGGTGTCATGAAGCGACACGGCTTCCATGGCGTCGGCGCCTCGCACGGTGCCCACCGCAACCACCGCAAGCCTGGCTCCATCGGCGCGTGCGCGACTCCGGGGCACGTCTTCAAGGGGATGAAGATGGCGGGCCGGATGGGACATGTGCGCCAGACCACGCAGGGCCTGACCGTGCACGCGGTCGACGCCGAGAGGGGCCTGCTCCTCATCAAGGGTGCAGTTCCGGGCCCCAAGGGCGCACTGGTCCTGGTCCGTACCGCCGCGAAGGGCCGGTGACGTCATGGCTGCAAAGACCTCACAGACTGCCGAGCGGGCCGTGACGGCGGTCGACCTCGTCACCCCGGCCGGTGGCACGGCCGGATCGGTCGATCTGCCCGGCGAGATCTTCGACGTCCAGGTCAACGTCCCGCTTCTGCACCAGGTGGTCGTCGCTCAGCTGGCCGCGGCACGTCAGGGCACGCACTCGACGAAGACCCGCGGCGAGGTGGCCGGCGGTGGTCGCAAGCCGTACAAGCAGAAGGGGACGGGCCGGGCCCGGCAGGGCTCGATCCGCGCGCCGCAGTTCGTCGGCGGCGGCGTCGTGCACGGCCCCCAGCCGCGCAGCTACGACCAGCGCACCCCCAAGAAGATGAAGGCCGCGGCTCTGCGCGGCGCCCTGTCCGACCGGGCCCGTGACGGCCGGATCCACGTAGTGACCGCCTTGGTCGAGGGCACCGTCCCTTCCACCAGGTCGGCGGTGGCGATCCTTGCTCAGCTGAGCGAACGGGCCCACGTCCTGGTGGTGGTGGAGCGCAAGGACACCGTCAGCTGGAAGAGCCTGCGCAACGTCGACCGCGTGCACCTGATCTGGCCGGACCAGCTCAACACCTACGACGTCCTGGTGTCCGACGATGTCGTCTTCACCCAGGGGGCCTTGGAGGCCTTCCTGTCCGGTCCAGTCAAGGGCAAGACCGTCAAGGCGGTTGCCGCCGAGTCCGAGGTCGTGTCGGCTGAGGTCGAGGCGGCTGAGGTCGAGGCGGCTGAGGTCGAGGCGGCTGAGGTCGAGGCGGCTGAGGTCGAGGCGTCTGAGGTCGAGGCGTCTGAGGTCGTGCCGGCTGAGCTCGAGGCAACTGACGAAGGGGACGAGAAGTGAGGATCGCCGACCCCCGGGACATCCTGATCGCTCCGGTCATCTCCGAGAAGAGCTATGGGCTCCTCGACGAGAACAAGTACACGTTCCTGGTGCGTCCGGACGCGAACAAGACCCAGATCCGGATCGCTGTCGAGCAGGTGTTCGGCGTCCAGGTCACCGGCGTCAACACGCTGAACCGGCAGGGCAAGCGCCGCCGTACCCGGGTCGGGTTCGGCAAGCGTCCGGACACGAAGCGGGCAGTCGTCAGTGTGGTCGACGGCCAGCGCATCGACATCTTCGGCGGGCCGGTCTCCTAACCGGGACCGCAGAAGCAGACGAGGACTCGTAAACCATGGGTATCCGCAAGTACAAGCCGACGACCCCCGGGCGCCGTGGGGCCAGCGTGGCCGACTTTGTCGAGGTCACGCGCTCAACGCCGGAGAAGTCGCTGGTCCGCCCGATCAACTCCAAGGGCGGCCGGAACAACCTGGGCCGCGTTACCACCCGCCACCAAGGTGGTGGCCACAAGCGCGCCTACCGGGTCATCGACTTCCGTCGCCACGACAAGGACGGCGTGCCGGCCAAGGTTGCGCACATCGAGTACGACCCGAACCGCACCGCGCGGATCGCGCTCCTGCACTACGCCGACGGCGAGAAGCGCTACATCATCGCGCCGAACAAGCTGAGCCAGGGTGACCAGATCGAGGCGGGCGCCGGCGCCGACATCAAGCCGGGCAACAACCTGCCGCTGCGCAACATCCCGGTCGGAACGGTCATCCACGCGATCGAGCTGCGTCCGGGAGGCGGGGCCAAGATTGCCCGTTCAGCGGGAGTCAGTGTCCAGCTGGTTGCCAAGGACGGTCCGTACGCCCAGCTGCGGATGCCCTCCGGGGAGATCCGCAACGTCGACCTGCGCTGCCGCGCCACGGTCGGCGAGGTGGGCAACGCCGAGCAGTCCAACATCAACTGGGGTAAGGCAGGGCGGATGCGCTGGAAGGGCAAGCGCCCGACCGTTCGCGGTGTCGCCATGAACCCGGTTGACCACCCGCACGGTGGTGGCGAAGGCAAGACTTCCGGTGGTCGGCACCCGGTCAGCCCGTGGGGCCAGGCCGAGGGACGCACCCGCAAGGCGAACAAGGCCAGTGACCAGCTGATCGTCCGTCGTCGCAAGAGCAACAAGAAGCGCTAGGGAGTACAGACGCGATGCCGCGCAGCCTCAAGAAGGGTCCGTTCGTGGACGGCCACCTCATCAAGAAGGTGGACGTGCAGAACGACAAGGGCACCCACAACGTCATCAAGACGTGGTCCCGGCGCTCGATGATCGTGCCGGCCATGATCGGCCACACGATCGCGGTGCACGACGGCCGCAAGCACGTCCCGGTTTTCGTCACAGATGCGATGGTCGGACACAAGCTCGGGGAGTTCGCACCTACGCGAACCTTCCGCGGGCACGAGAAGGACGACCGCAAGGCCCGTCGCCGGTAGGCGATCGGCTCAGCGGCACACCAGATCAACTGAGGCACCAAGACGAGCAAGGGGACAGCGATGGAAGCCAGGGCCACCGCCCGGGCAAGTGCGCGCTACGTGCGTGTCACACCCCAGAAGGCCCGCCGCGTGGTGGACCTCATCCGCGGCCTGCCGACGGCTGAGGCGCAGGCGCTGCTGAGGTTCGCGCCACAGGCCGCCGGCGAGACGGTGGGCAAGGTGCTGGACAGCGCCGTGGCCAACGCCGAGAACAACCACGACCTCGACCCGAGGACTCTGGTGGTGACCGAGGCGTACGTCGACGAGGGCCCCACCCTCAAGCGCTTCCGCCCCCGTGCGCAGGGGCGTGCCTACCGGATCCGCAAGCGGACCAGCCACATCACAGTGGTGGTCGGCGAGGCCATCAGCAACAACCGCGCGTCAAACGAGGCCGCAGGCGCGGCGTCGTCCAAGAAGGGGAGGACCCGCTAGTGGGCCAGAAGGTCAACCCGCACGGGTTCCGCCTGGGCATCACCACCGACTTCAAGAGCCGGTGGTACGCGGACAAGCTCTACAAGGACTACGTCAAGGAAGACGTGGCGATCCGCAGGATGATGACCAAGGGCATGGAGCGTGCCGGAATCTCCCGCGTGGAGATCGAGCGGACCCGTGACCGGGTTCGCGTCGACATCCACACCGCCCGCCCGGGCATCGTCATCGGTCGCCGCGGCGCCGAGGCCGACCGCATCCGCGGTGACCTCGAGAAGCTGACCGGCAAGCAGGTCCAGCTCAACATCCTCGAGGTCAAGAACCCCGAGATCGATGCGCAGCTGGTCGCCCAGGGCGTGGCCGAGCAGCTCGCCAGCCGGGTGTCGTTCCGGCGGGCGATGCGCAAGTCCATGCAGTCGGCGATGAAGGCGGGTGCCAAGGGCATCCGGGTGCAGTGCTCCGGTCGCCTCGGCGGCGCCGAGATGAGCCGCTCGGAGTTCTACCGCGAGGGGCGCGTGCCCCTGCACACGCTGCGCGCCAACATCGACTACGGGATGTACGAGGCGCGGACGACCTTCGGGCGGATCGGCGTGAAGGTCTGGATCTACAAGGGTGACGTCATCAGTGGCAAGGCCGAGCGTGATGTGCAGCTGCCCGGTCGTGGCCCTGCGCGTCCGGCCCGGCCCACCGCTCGTGCGCCCCGACGCCCCGCGGGCGCTGTGGTTGGCGCCGGTCCTGCCGACGAGTCCGCGGTCGAAGCCGTCCCGGCCGTGGCAGCGGCTGCGGTTGAGTCGGAGGTCTGAGCCATGCTCATTCCGCGGCGGGTCAAGCACCGCAAGCAGCACCACCCCGGTCGCTCCGGCGCAGCAACCGGTGGCACCAGGGTCACGTTCGGTGAGTACGGGCTGATGGCCCTGGAGCCGGCGTACGTGACGAACCGCCAGATCGAGGCCGCCCGTATCGCGATGACGCGACACATCAAGCGCGGCGGCAAGGTCTGGATCAACATCTACCCCGACCGGCCTATCACCAAGAAGCCGGCCGAGACCCGGATGGGCTCGGGCAAGGGCTCGCCGGAGTGGTGGGTCGCGAACGTCAAGCCCGGACGGGTCATGTTCGAGCTGTCCTACCCCACAGAGAAGGTGGCCCGTGAAGCCCTGCTCCGCGCGGCCCACAAGCTTCCGATGAAATGCCGGATCGTCCGGCGCGAGGCAGGTGAGGTCTGATGGCCACCTCAACCACGGCCGCCGAGCTGCGTGACTCCGGTGAGGACGACCTGGTCGGCAAGCTGAAAGAGGCCAAGGAGGAGCTCTTCAACCTCCGATTCCAGGCGGCGACCGGCCAGCTGGAGAACCATGGTCGCCTGCGGGCAGTCCGCAAGGAGATCGCCCGCATCTACACCGTGATGCGCGAGCGCGAGCTCGGCATCGTCACGATCACCACCGCGGATGGCGCGGCGTGAACGAGAAGGCAGACATGAGCCAGAGCACCAGTGCCGACGGCACCCGTTCCGACAGCACCAGTCCTGACAGCACTGAGGACGGCCACGTGCGCGGCTTCCGCAAGACCCGCGAGGGTCTGGTGGTCAGCGACAAGATGGACAAGACCGTCGTGGTCGCCGTGGAGAACCGCGTCAAGCATGCCGTCTACAGCAAGGTCATCCGCCGCACGAACAAGCTGAAGGCGCACGACGAGGCCAACCAGTGCGGCATCGGTGACCGTGTCCTGCTCATGGAGACCCGCCCGATCAGCGCGACCAAGCGCTGGCGCGTGGTGGAGATCCTCGAGCGGGCCAAGTAATTCCCGCAACCGACCGTTCCGCCAGGCTCGGACCGCTCGAGACGACCGGACCCGAGAACCGGCAGACAACCAGGAGACCGAAGTGATCCAGCAGGAGTCGCGACTGCGTGTCGCCGACAACACCGGTGCCAAGGAAATCTTGTGCATCCGGGTGCTCGGCGGCTCGGGGCGGCGCTACGCCAGTATCGGCGACGTGATCGTGGCGACCGTCAAGGACGCCATCCCGGGCGGGAACGTGAAGAAGGGCGACGTCGTCAAGGCCGTCGTCGTGCGCACCGTCAAGGAGCGCCGCCGTCCCGACGGCTCGTACATCCGCTTCGACGAGAACGCCGCAGTCATCCTCAAGGCCGACGGCGACCCTCGGGGAACCCGGATCTTCGGCCCGGTCGGTCGTGAGCTGCGGGACAAGAAGTTCATGAAGATCATCTCACTCGCCCCGGAGGTGCTGTAGCCATGGCGGCGCACGTCAAGAAGGGCGACACCGTCCTGGTCATCAGTGGCAAGGACAAGGGCGTCACGGGCAAGGTCATCGCCGCGTACCCGGACAAGCAGCGCGTCCTGGTCGAGGGCGTCAACCGGATCAAGAAGCACACCAAGGTGGGCCAGAGCGCACGCGGTGCCAAGACCGGCGGCATCGTCACGCAAGAGGCTCCGATCCACATGTCCAACGTGATGCCTGTGGTCGAGGTCGACGGCAAGAAGGTCGGCACCCGGGTGGGGATCCGCGAGGACGAGGTCGTGCGCGATGGCAAGACCAAGACGGTGCGCAGCCGAGTGGCCAAGCGCAACGGTGAGGACATCTGATGAGCAGCAGCACCGATGAGAAGCAGGCACTGGCAGCGCCGGCCCTGCCGCGCCTGAAGCAGCGCTACCGCGACGAGATCGTTGCGAGCCTGCGCGAGGAGTTCGGCTACGGCAACATCATGCAGGTCCCCGGCCTGACCAAGGTCGTGGTGAACATGGGTGTCGGCGAAGCGGCCCGGGACTCCAAGCTGATCGAGGGCGCGGTCAAGGACCTCACTGCGATCACCGGCCAGAAGCCGTCGGTCACCAAGGCCCGCAAGTCCATCGCGCAGTTCAAGCTGCGAGAGGGTATGCCGATCGGCGCGCACGTCACGCTGCGCGGGGACCGGATGTGGGAGTTCCTCGACCGGCTCCTGGCGATCGCCCTGCCGCGCATCCGTGACTTCCGGGGTCTCAACCCCAGCCAGTTCGACGGTCGTGGCAACTACACCTTCGGGCTGACCGAGCAGGCGATGTTCCACGAGATCGACCAGGACAAGACCGACCGGGTGCGCGGTATGGACATCACCGTCGTGACCACGGCGATGACCGACCCCGAGGGGCGCTCCCTGCTCAAGCACCTCGGCTTCCCGTTCAAGGAGAACTGACCGTGGCCAAGAAGTCGCTGATCAACAAGGCGGCCCGTACGCCGAAGTTCAAGGTGCGCGGCTACACCCGGTGCAACCGCTGCGGCCGACCGCACGCGGTGTACCGCAAGTTCGGGTTGTGCCGCATCTGCCTGCGGGAGATGGCCCACCGCGGCGAGCTCCCCGGCGTCACGAAGAGCTCTTGGTGAATCCCATGACGACGAAGGTCCCGCGGCCCGACTGGGCAGTACGGGAAACCACGACGAGAAAGGCCGCTGGCCGACCATGACCATGACCGACCCCATCGCGGACATGCTGACTCGTGTGCGCAACGCCAACATGGCGTACCACGACGACGTCCGCATGCCCTCGAGCACGCTCAAGGCGCGCATCGCCGAGATCCTCCAGCAGGAGGGTTACATCGGGGGCTGGCACGTCGAGGACAACGACAACGGCGTCGGCCGGACTCTCGTCCTGGACCTGAAGTACGGCCCCAACCGGGAGCGTTCGATCGCGGGCGTGCGCCGGGTGTCCAAGCCCGGGCTGCGCGTTTACGCGAAGTCGACGTCCCTGCCCAAGGTGCTGGGCGGCCTGGGCGTGGCGATCATCTCCACGTCCACCGGTCTGCTCACCGACCGTCAGGCCGCCAAGAAAGGCGTAGGTGGGGAAGTCCTCGCCTACGTCTGGTAGAGGGAGAGGGAGGAAGACATGTCGCGCATCGGACGACTGCCGATCCCCGTCCCTGCCGGGGTCGACGTAGCCATCACCGGCCAGGACGTCACGGTCAAGGGCCCCAAGGGTCAGCTGGCCCTGAGTGTTGTCCCGCCGATCCAGGTCGAGCGGGCCGACGACGGCACTTTGGCAGTGAGTCGGCCCAACGACGAGCGGCTGAACCGCTCGCTTCACGGCCTGACCCGCACGCTGATCGCCAACATGGTGACCGGGGTGACGACCGGCTACTCCAAGAACCTGGAGATCGTTGGCGTCGGATACCGGGTCCAGCAAAAGGGGGCCGGGCTGGAGTTCGCCCTCGGGTACAGCCACTCGATCCAGGTGGACGCGCCCGACGGCATCTCCTTCGTTGTGGAGTCGCCGACCAAGCTCACCGTCAGCGGTATCGACAAGCAGCAGGTCGGCGAGGTCGCCGCCAAGATCCGCAAGCTGCGCAAGCCCGAGCCTTACAAGGGCAAGGGCATCCGCTACGCGGGCGAGGTTGTTCGCCGCAAGGTCGGAAAGGCTGGTAAGTAAGCCATGGCTGTCAGCGTCAAGCTCAGCGGCACCAAGACCAACCCCAGGACGATCGGGCGCCAGCGGCGCCACCTTCGGGTCCGCAAGAAGGTCGAGGGCTCCGCGGCCCGTCCCCGCCTGGTCGTGACCCGCTCCACGCGGCACGTGTTCGTCCAGGTCGTCGACGACCTGGCCGCGCGCACGCTGGTCAGCGCGTCCACGATGGAGGTCGACCTGCGCGCAGAGGCCGGCGACAAGACCGCCAAGGCACGCAAGGTCGGCGAGCTCGTGGCCGAGCGGGCCAAGGCGGCCGGCATCGACTCGGTTGTATTCGACCGCGGCGGCAACCGCTACCACGGTCGGGTGGCCGCGCTGGCGGACGGCGCCCGCGAGGGCGGGCTGACATTCTGATGTCCGCAACCCGCCATACCCCTGCAACCTGCACGACCTGTCTCGATGGGAAGGACCTGTAATGCCTGGAGCTCAGCGCCGCGGACCCGCCGGGGGTACCGGTGGCCCCGGTGGCACCGGTGGTACGGGTACCGGAGGTGGTGACCGTCGTGACGGGCGCCGGGACGGCCGCCGCGACGGCGGCGAGAAGACCGCCTACGTCGAGCGCGTGGTCGCCATCAACCGGGTGGCCAAGGTCGTCAAGGGCGGTCGCCGGTTCAGCTTCACCGCGCTGGTGGTCGTCGGCGACGGCGACGGGATGGTAGGGGTCGGCTACGGCAAGGCCAAGGAGGTTCCCGCAGCGATCGCCAAGGGAGTCGAGGAGGCCAAGAAGTCGTTCTTCAAGGTTCCCCGGATCCAGGGCACCATCCCGCACCCGATCCAGGGCGAGAAGGCCGCCGGCGTCGTCCTGCTGCGTCCGGCTGCGCCGGGAACCGGGGTGATCGCCGGTGGTCCGGTTCGCGCGGTGCTCGAGTGCGCCGGGATCCACGACGTCCTCAGCAAGTCGCTCGGCTCGGACAACGCGATCAACGTCGTGCATGCGACGGTGGCGGCGCTGCGTGGGCTGGAGCCGCCCGAGGCTGTGGCGGCCCGCCGTGGTCTGCCGATCGAGGATGTGGCCCCGCCGGCGATGCTGCGCGCCCGCGCCGCAGGGGGGACCAGCTGATGGGCCGGCTCAAGGTCACCCAGAAGGGGTCCCCGATCGGTGGCACCCAAGGTCAGCGTGACACGCTGCGCTCCCTCGGCCTCAAGCGCCTCCACGACGTCGTCGTCAAGGAGGACCGGCCCGAGATCCGCGGCATGGTCAACGCGGTGGCGCATCTGGTCACCGTCGAGGAGGTCGACTAACCATGACGCTCAAGGTCCATCACCTTCGCCCGGCACCCGGCGCGAAGACCGACCGCACCCGGGTGGGTCGCGGGGAGGGCTCCAAGGGCAAGACCGCTGGTCGCGGTACCAAGGGCACCAAGGCGCGCTACCAGGTCCCGGACCGCTTCGAGGGCGGTCAGATGCCCCTGCACATGCGCCTGCCCAAGCTCAAGGGGTTCACCAACCCGTTCCGGGTGGAGTACCAGGTGGTCAACCTGGCCAAGCTGGAGGCGCTGTATCCCGACGGTGGCGTCGTGACCGCGCAAGATCTGGTGGCCAAGGGCGCGGTCCGCAAGGGCGAGCTCGTCAAGGTGCTGGGCAACGGTGACCTCACCGTGGCCCTGCAGGTGACGGTGCATGCGTTCTCGGCTACGGCCAAGGAGAAGATCACCGCGGCGGGCGGAACGGCCACCGAGCTGTAGCCGGACCGGCTGTTATCGTCTTCACATCCCTTTGCCGAGCAGGAGGCCGCGGTGCTCAGCGCGTTCGCCATGGCGTTCCGCACGCCCGATCTGCGCAAGAAGCTGTTGTTCACCCTCGGCACGATCGCCCTGTTCCGCCTCGGGTCGGTCGTCCCGACGCCGGGTGTGGACTACGCGGCCGTCCAGACGTGCCTGAACGTCACCAAGGACAACTCCCTCTACGGGCTGATCAACACGTTCAGCGGGGGCGCGCTGCTGCAGCTGTCGATCTTCGCGCTCGGCATCATGCCGTACATCACGGCCAGCATCATCGTCCAGCTGCTCACAGTCGTCATCCCGCGTTTCGAGACCCTCAAGCAGGAGGGCCAGGCGGGTAACGCCAGGCTCACCCAGTACACCCGGTACCTCACCGTCGGGCTGGCAGTCCTGCAGTCGACCGGCCTGATCGCCGTGGCCCGCACCCCGGGACGGTTGTTCCAGGGCTGTTCTGCACAGCTCATCCCGAACCAGTCGATCTGGGTCATCGTGACCATGATCGTGACCATGACCGCGGGCACCGCGGTGATCATGTGGCTCGGCGAGCTGATCACCGACCGCGGCATCGGCAACGGGATGTCGATCCTGATCTTCACCTCGATCATCTCGCGGTTCCCGAGCCAGATCTGGGCCATCTACCTGAGCAAGGGCGCCTTCACCTTCGCCGTCGTCGTGGCCGTGGGCCTGTGCCTGGTCGCGCTGGTCGTCTTCATCGAGCAGGCTCAGCGTCGGATCCCGGTGCAGTACGCCAAGCGCATGGTGGGGCGGCGGATGTACGGGGGGTCGTCGACCTACATCCCGCTCAAGGTCAACATGGCGGGCGTAATCCCGGTCATCTTCGCCTCGTCCCTGCTGTACATCCCGAACCTGATGATCAACCTGTTCGCGAACCAGAACAACCTCAGTGGCTGGGCCCTGTGGGTGGAGAACAACTTCGTCCGCAACGGCGGCGCCCACCCCGTCTACATCGTGGCCTACTTCGGTCTGATCATGTTCTTCTCCTACTTCTACGTGGCGATCACCTTCAACCCTGAAGAAGTGGCCGACAACATGAAGAAGTACGGCGGCTTCATCCCTGGGATTCGCGCCGGTCGCCCGACCGCGGAGTACCTCGACTACGTGCTGACCCGCCTGACGTTCCCCGGTTCCATCTACCTGGGCATCATCGCGGTGATCCCCATCATCGCCCTGGCCCTGCTCCAGGCCGGCGGCCAGTTCCCGTTCGGCGGCACCAGCATCTTGATCATGGTCGGAGTCGGCCTCGACACGGTCAAGCAGATCGAGAGCCAGCTCCAGCAGCGCAACTATGAAGGCTTCCTCCGCTGATGCGGCTCGTCCTGCTCGGCCCCCCGGGCGCAGGCAAGGGTACGCAGGCGAAAGAGGTCTCGGCCCACCTCGGGGTTCCGGCCATCTCCACCGGGGACATCTTCCGCGCCAACGTCAGCGGTGGGACCGAGCTCGGCAGGGCTGCCCAGAAGTTCATGGACGCCGGGGAGTACGTCCCGGACTCGGTGACCAACGCCATGGTCAGGGACCGGCTCGGCGAACCCGACTGCGTCCCGGGCTTCCTGCTCGACGGCTACCCGCGCACGGTCGCCCAGGTGGCTGAGCTCGACCAGATGCTCGCCGAGCGCGGCCAGCGCCTCGACGCCGTCATCGAGCTCGAGGCGGACACAGAGGAGGTCGTTCGCAGGCTGCTCGCCCGCGGCGCGGACGAGGGACGAAGCGATGACTCTGAGGACGTCATCCGACGCCGGCTCGCCGTCTTCGACGAGCAGACCGCGCCGCTCGCCAAGCTCTACGCCGACGCCGGTCTGCTGAGCCGGGTGAACGGTCTGGGGCCGGTGGGTGAGGTCACGGCGCGCGTGATCGCGGCTCTGCCCGAGGTCTGACGATGTTCTCCCGGCGCGAGCGGCTGCAGATCAAGACGCCCCGACAGATCGAGCTGATGCGCGTCGCCGGCCTGGTCGTCGGCGAAGCGCTGGAGGTTCTGCGCGCCGCCGTGCGGCCCGGATGCACCACCGGTGACCTTGACGCGGTGGCGGAGGAGTTCATCCGTGCCCGAGGGGCGACTCCGTCGTTCAAGGGCTACCACGGCTTCCCGGCCACCATCTGTGTCTCGGTCAACGACGAGATTGTTCACGGGATCCCTGGCCGCCGGGTGATCGAGTCAGGTGACCTGGTGTCGATCGACTGCGGGGCGATCGTCGACGGCTGGCACGGGGACGCGGCGATCACGGTCGCGGTTGGCCCGGTGTCGCCGGAGCAGGCCGAGCTCCTCCGGGTCACTGAAGACGCGCTGTGGCGGGGCCTGGCGGCAGCCACGGCCGGTAGCCGGCTGACCGACATCTCGCATGCGGTCGAGACCTCAATTCGGACCGCTGGGGCGTACGGGATCATCGAGGAGTACGTCGGGCACGGGATCGGGACGCAGATGCACATGGATCCGCAGGTGCCCAACTACGGCTCCCCTGGTCGAGGCCCCGAGCTCGTCGTCGGGCTGGCGCTGGCCATCGAGCCGATGGTCACCCTGGGACGCCGGCACACCCAGGTGCTGGCCGATGACTGGACCGTGGTGACGGCAGACGGCTCCTGGGCGGCGCACTTCGAGCACACGGTGGCCGTCACTGAGCACGGCCCGTGGGTGCTCACCGCTGTCGACGGCGGGGCCGAGCGGTTCGCCGCCATGGGTGTGGCCACCCCGGCCGGTTTCCCAGCACCCCCTGCCGTGCCGTAACATAGCCAATCGGCCCGAAGCACGGCGGGTCTGTCACGCGTGCCTGCGGCTGGGAGGCTCTCCCGGCACGCTCGGCGGGCGCGTCGAAGGCCGAACCAGCAAGCAGATCCAGATCGATTGTCAGCGTCACCGCACAGTCAGCACCGAACAGTCGGCACCGAAGAGCCAGCAGAAGCTCAGAGGGTACGAGTCACAGGTTCCAGCCACACCAGACCAGTCATCGACAGAACTGCGGAGTACATGGCGAAGAAGGACGGGGTTCTCGAACTCGAGGGCACGGTGGTCGAGTCGCTTCCGAACGCCATGTTCCGCGTCGAGCTCGAAAACGGTCACAAGGTTCTCGCCCACATCAGCGGGAAGATGCGCCAGCACTACATCCGGATCCTTCCCGAGGACCGCGTCGTGGTGGAGCTCTCCCCGTACGACTTGTCCCGCGGCCGCATCGTCTACCGCTACAAATAACGGTTCGGAGAGATCATGAAGGTCAAGCCGAGTGTCAAGCCGATGTGCGACAAGTGCAAGGTCATCCGTCGCCACGGTCGAGTCATGGTGATCTGCGAGAACCTGCGTCACAAGCAGCGCCAAGGCTGAGCAGTCCGAGAACGTAAGGCAGCACGAGCACACCAGCTAAGCGCAGGACCGAACGCCGGTCGCCCCTCACACGGGCTGCCGGCACCACCCCCGGCACGGAGGCCGGGGACCCAGCCGTCGGGCGGTTGGGACAGGGCCTGCGCACGACCTCCGCGAAAAGAAGGGCACGCCCGGATGGCACGCCTGGTCGGCGTCGACCTCCCCCGCGACAAGCGGCTGGAGGTGGCGCTCACGTATATCTACGGCATCGGCCGGACCCGCGCCCAGGAGACCCTCGCGCGGACCGGCATCAGCCCGGACACCCGCGTCAAGGACCTGGGTGACGACGAGCTCGTGCAGCTGCGCGACTGGATCGAGGCCAGCTACAAGGTCGAGGGTGACCTTCGCCGCGAAGTGGCCGCCGATATCCGCCGCAAGGTCGAGATCGGCTGTTACCAGGGGCTGCGTCACCGCCGCGGTCTGCCCGTGCACGGTCAGCGCACCCACACCAACGCGCGTACCCGCAAGGGCCCGCGTCGCGCCATCGCCGGCAAGAAGAAGGTCGGCAAGAAGTAACAGCAGTCCGGACGGTCCCAAGACCTCGACGGACCGATGACCTCCCCAGGAGCCTTTCCCGCCATGCCTCCCAAGACCAGATCAGCAGCCGCCGTCAAGAAGGTGCGCCGCAAGGAAAAGAAGAACGTGGCCCACGGCCACGCTCACATCAAGAGCACGTTCAACAACACCATCGTCTCGATCACCGACCCGTCGGGCGCAGTCATCGCGTGGGCCTCGGCCGGCCAGGTCGGCTTCAAGGGCTCGCGCAAGTCGACTCCGTTCGCGGCGCAGATGGCGGCCGAGGCGGCAGCCCGGCGCGCCATGGAGCACGGCATGCGCAAGGTCGACGTCTTCGTCAAGGGTCCCGGGTCCGGCCGTGAGACGGCCATCCGGTCTCTGCAGGCCACCGGCCTGGAGGTCGGCTCGATACAGGACGTGACGCCGGTTCCGCACAACGGCTGCCGCCCCCCCAAGCGTCGGCGCGTCTGATGTCGGCTCGATGCCAGCTGACCGCGGACCGGTAGAGGAGATCTGACAAGACATGGCGCGTTACACCGGACCTGACTGCAAGCGTTGCCGTCGGGAGAAGACCAAGCTGTTCCTCAAGGGTGCCAAGTGCGAGTCGCCGAAGTGCCCGATGGAGATCCGCCCGTACCCCCCGGGTGAGCACGGGCGCGGTCGCACCAAGGACAGCGAGTACCTGCTGCAGATGCGGGAGAAGCAGAAGTGCGCCCGCATCTACGGCGTGCTGGAGAAGCAGTTCCGTGGCTACTACGAAGAGGCCCAGCGCAAGTCGGGCAAGACCGGCGAGAACCTGCTGGTGATCCTCGAGACGCGGCTGGACAACGTCGTCTACCGGGCGGGCTTTGGCAAGTCCCGGGACATGGCCCGCCAGCTGGTCCGGCACGGCCACATCACGGTCAACGGGCACAAGGTGGACATCCCGTCATACCGGGTGTCCGCGGCCGACATTGTCGAGGTCCGACCGACGTCGCGCGAGCTGACCCCGTTCGTGATCGCCCGCGCAGAGCTGGCCGACCGGATCGTCCCGGCCTGGCTGGAGGTCATCCCGGGGCGCCTGCGCGTGCTCGTCCACAACCTCCCGGCCCGCCAGGTGATCGACACCCCGGTCCAGGAGCAGCTGATCGTCGAGCTCTACTCGAAGTAGCACGTCGGGCCGTGCGGGCTGTTCACAGCCAGCACGGCCCACCCCACCGCACCGCACGTCGGCGTCAAATAGAGGGCGCCCGACCCAGGAGGAATCACCTTGCTCATCGCCCAGCGCCCCACGCTCGCCGAAGAGGTCGTTGACGAGTACCGCTCGCGATTCATCGTCGAGCCCCTCGAGCCCGGCTTCGGCTACACCCTCGGCAACTCCCTTCGCCGCACCCTGCTGTCATCGATCCCCGGCGCCGCGGTCACCTCGATCCGCGTCGACGGCGTCCTGCACGAGTTCACCACCGTGCCGGGCGTCAAGGAGGACGTCACCGACCTCATCCTCAACATCAAGCAGCTGGTCGTGAGCTCCGAGCACGACGAGCCGGTGGTGATGTACCTGCGCAAGCAGGGTCCCGGTGTCGTCACGGCCGCCGACATCGCGCCGCCGGCCGGCGTCGAGGTGCACAACCCCGACCTGCACCTGGCCACGCTGAACGGCAAGGGCAAGCTGGAGATCGAGCTGACGGTCGAGCGGGGCCGCGGGTACGTGTCCGCCACGCAGAACAAGCAGGTCGGGCAGGAGATCGGGCGGATCCCCGTCGACTCGATCTACTCCCCGGTCATGCGCGTCACGTACAAGGTCGAGGCCACCCGGGTGGAGCAGCGCACCGACTTCGACCGGCTGATCGTTGACGTGGTGAGCAAGCCGTCGATGCGCCCCCGGGACGCTGTCGCCAGCGCCGGCAAGACCCTGGTCGAGCTCTTCGGGCTCTTCCGCGAGCTCAACGTCGACGCCGAGGGCATCGACATGGGGCCCTCGCCCACCGACGCCGCGCTCGCGGCCGACCTTGCCCTGCCGATCGAGGACCTCGAGCTGACCGTCCGGTCGTACAACTGCCTCAAGCGCGAGGGTATCCACACGGTCGGCGAGCTGGTCTCGCGCAGCGAGGCCGACCTGCTCGACATCCGCAACTTCGGTGCCAAGTCGATCGACGAGGTCAAGGCCAAGCTCGTCACCATGGGCCTGGCCCTGAAGGACAGCCCCCCCGGGTTCGACCCGGGGCTCGCCGTCGACAACTACGGCGTCGACGACGACGACTACCAGGGTTTCGCCGAGGACGAGCAGCTCTAGCACTCCGCTGCCGGCCCCGACGTCCCGACCATCTAGGAGAGCGACACCATGCCCACGCCCACCAAGGGCCCTCGCCTCGGCGGCGGTCCTGCGCACGAGCGGCTCATCCTGGCCAACCTCGCCACCTCGCTGTTCGAGCACGGCCGGATCACGACCACCGAGGCCAAGGCCAAGCGGCTGCGCCCGCTGGCCGAGAGGCTGATCTCCAAGGCCAAGCGTGGCGACCTGCACGCGCGGCGCCAGGTGCTCAGGGTCATCCGGGACAAGTCGATCGTCCACGAGCTGTTCGTCGAGATCGGCCCCCGGTACGCCGACCGGCCCGGTGGGTACACCCGTATCACCAAGGTCGGTCCTCGCAAGGGCGACAACGCTCCGATGGCCGTGATCGAGCTCGTGGAGGGCCAGACGGTCGCCCAGCGGGCGGTGGGCGAGGCCGAAGGCGCGACCAGGCGGTCGGTCAAGGAGTCGGCGAGCAAGCCCAAGGCCGGCGCGTCCACGGTGGACGAGGTGGCCGAGGCGCTCGCTCCGGCCGAGGCCCGGGACAGCGACGAGGCGTCCACGGCCCGCGCAGATGTCGTCGAGCCGGCCGGCGATGCGGACGCGGCAGAGGCCGCGCAGCCCGAGGCCGCTGAGCCTGAGACCGCTGAGCCTGAGACCGCTGAGCCTGAGACCGCTGAGCCTGAGACCGCTGAGCCTGAGACCGCTGAGCCTGAGACCGCTGAGCCCGAGGCTGGACAGGCCCAGGTCCACGAAGGCGTCGAGGCCGAGGCAGCCAAGGACACCCCGGGCAAGGGCTCCGACGCGAGCTGACGTGGTGGCTGACCTGACCATCGACGAGCCCGCCTCCCCACCTGGGGACGGCGGGCTCGTCCGTGTCCGGATCGACCTGGCCTACGACGGCACCGGATTCTCCGGGTGGGCGCGTCAGCCGGCGCTGCGAACTGTCCAGGGCGTGGTCGAGGACGCCCTGGCCACGGTGCTTCGCCTGCCCGAGCGTGCGGCGCTCACCGTCGCGGGCCGCACTGACGCCGGTGTCCACGCCCGCGGCCAGGTGGCGCACGTCGACCTGCCCGTCGACCGCTGGGCGGCGCACCCGAGTCCGCTGCGGGCGCTGGGCCGGGCCGTGCCGCCGGACATCGGCGTGCGGTCGGTGAAGGTGGCGGCGCCCGGCTTCGACGCCCGGTTCAGTGCCCTCTGGCGCCGGTACGCCTACCGGATTAGGGACGGGGTGGTTGCCCCCGACCCGCTGCGTCGGCGCGAGGTCCTCTGGCACCGGCGCGAGCTGGACCCGGACCGGATGAACCAGGCCTCGCGCCTGCTGGTGGGACTGCGCGACTTCGCGGCGTTCTGCCGGTTCCGCGAAGGCGGTACGACCGTGCGGGAGCTCGCTGAGCTGTCCTGGGTCCGCGAGGGTACCGGCCCGGACTCGCTCCTTGTCGCCACTGTGGTGGCCGACGCGTTCTGCCACTCCATGGTGCGTGCGCTGGTGGGCGCCCTCATCCCGGTCGGCGAAGGCCGGCGCGAGGTCGACTGGCCCGGGCGAGTGCTCGTCGCGGGCGTGCGTGACCCCGCGGTGCAGGTCGTTCCCGCTCACGGCCTGACGCTCGAGGAGGTCCGCTACCCGCCGGACGCCGAGCTCGACGGTCGAGCTGACCTCACCCGAAGGCCGCGTCAGGGGCAGTAGGTTGCCGCCATGCGGGTCGTGGTCGCTCTCGGGGGCAATGCGCTGCAGCGCCGGGGCGAGCCCATGACTGTCGAGAGCCAGCGACTGAACGTACGACAGGCCTGTCAGGCCCTGGCCCCGGTGGCCCTGGAGCACGAGCTGGTCATCAGCCACGGCAACGGTCCGCAGGTCGGCCTGCTGGCGCTGCAGGCGGCCGCCTACGGGGACCTGGAGGCGTACCCGTTCGACGTGCTGGGCGCGCAGACGGAGGGCATGATCGGGTACTTCATCGAGCAGGAGCTCGGCAACCTGCTGCCGTTCGAGAAACCGCTGGCGACCGTCCTGACCATGACGGAGGTCGATGCGGACGACCCCGCGTTCGCCAACCCCAGCAAGTTCGTCGGTCCGGTCTACACCGAGGCGGAGGCGAAGGCGCGCGCGGTGGAGAAAGGATGGGTGGTCAAGCCGGACGGAACGTCCTGGCGCCGGGTCGTCGCGTCCCCGATGCCCAAACGGATCTTCGAGATACGGCCGATCAACTGGCTGCTGGAGCGCGGGTCGGTGGTCGTGTGCACGGGAGGTGGGGGGATCCCCACGATGTACCTGCCGGGCACCCGCCAGCTCGTCGGGGTGGAGGCAGTGATCGACAAAGACCGCTCCAGTGCCGTCCTGGCCCACGACGTCGGCGCGGACCGGCTGGTCATCGTCACTGACGCCACGGGCGTCTTTGTTGACTGGGGGACCGCGGCGCAGCGCCAGATCGTCACCGGACACCCCGACGCGGTGGAGGCGCTCACCTTCCCCCCGGGGTCGATGGGGCCCAAGGTCGAGGCAGCCTGCGCGTTTGCCCGCCGGTCCGGGAAGGAGGCTGCCATCGGCGCCCTGGACGACCTGCCGGCCATCCTGGCCGGCGAGGCAGGTACCCGGATCTCGACCAGCTACGTGGGAATCGCCTACCGAGCCACGTGACGGCGGGAAGGGGAACCGCGGCTGGACCCCCATCTGCTCCCGCGGCAGTCGCGCCCAGTCTGCGGGTGAGCGTGGCGCCGTCGCCCTCGTTGATGTCGGTTCGCCGTCGGTGGCGGCCGCCCTCCGTACCGTGGTGTCGAGGCCCTAGTGGCGTGTCGCCGCTAATTTGATGGTTATGTGTGGTCCGCTCTTTCGGTCGATACTTTGACCGGAAGGAGTGACGTCGTGCCTCGTCCCAAGGAGTTCACGGTCCGCTTGAAGGCGAGCGACC
>Ga0209068_10000187_pt1 | contig 37473 bp, 33 predicted proteins | sample ColStrG_CSR_2012_FD_187200 | JGI IMG/M metagenome (GOLD analysis project Ga0209068, IMG submission 187200) | Freshwater sediment microbial communities in response to fracking from Pennsylvania, USA - Cold Stream Run_MetaG_CSR_2012 (SPAdes)... | ecosystem: Environmental > Aquatic > Freshwater >...
GTTCCTGGCCGCTGTCCGCGGCTCCAAGCTGGGGCTCGTCGGATACGCGTCCGGGGTCGCCGGGCGACCAGTAAGCGCCCGGCGACCCCGGACGCGTATCCGACGAGCCCCAGCTTGGAGCCGCGGACAGCGGCCAGGAACGGAAAGACGTAGGTGATGCACAACCCGGCCGTCACGGCCGCGGCCCCGGCGGGCGAGCCGAAGGCGGTCCACAGAGATTTCTCGTAGCCGGCCGCGAGCTCGTCCCACCCTTCGTACATCCGGCAGGTTGCCAGATCGGTGCCGTCCACGACCGTTCCACGGCCGCCGGCGCGCTTGAGGGCGCGCAGCAGCTCGACGTCGTCGAGCACGGCAGATCTAACGCCCCGGTGGCCGCCGCAGCGCCGGTAGGCCTCGGAGTCGACGGCCAGGAGCTGGCCGTTCGCGGCGGCAAGGGACGGTCGAGGGGAGCGCTCGGCCAGGCCCAGCGGAAGTGTGGTCAGCCACGACCACTGCAAGAGGGGCTGGACCAGACGTTCGGTCGGCGTGCAGGCCAGCTGGCGGGGGTACGGGCACACCAGGTCGAGCCCACTGGCGCGCAGCAGCTGCACCGTCGCGGCGACCGCGGTGGGGGCGAGCACGACGTCAGCGTCGAGGAAGACCAGGACGGTGCCTCGCGCAAGGGCTGCGAGTCGGTGGCAGGCCCACGTCTTGCCGAGCCAGCCAGCGGGCGGCCGCTGGCGGCCGCCGTCGACGACTCGGACCCGGGGATCGGCTCCGGCCACCTGCCGGGCGACCTCTGCCGTGCCGTCTGTCGACCCGTCATCCAGGACGCAGATCTCGAGGTCGGGCACGTTCTGCTGTGCCAGCAAGGCTTCCAGGCACCGGCGGACCTGGTGCGACTCCTCGCGCACCGGGAGCAGCAGTGAGACCGTCTCGGTCACGGCAGGGGGGTCGGGGAGCGGGCGCCTGAGCCGGCGCACGTTGTAGGCGGCGTGGGCGGTCGCGATGACCGACGCCACCGTGCCGGCCGCCGACACTGCCCGTGCGGCGCGCGCCGTCGCCGTGGTCAGTCGCGCCCGGTCCACAACGACCATGCGTACGGCAAAGCGATCAGGCCCATCGCGATTCCGCCATATACCGCCACCCAGGGGCGGTGGAAGAAGAGCAGGTTGCCCAGCACAGAGGAGCAGTACGTCCAGAAGAACAGCACCGCGGGCTGGCCTTCAGGCACCAGCCGTCTGGGCAGCTGGTCAATGATGATCATCATTACCAGCGCGGTAAGGAACCACCCGACGTAGTTGACGACCGGAACCCCGGGTACGTGAGCGAGCACGGGCGAGGGATGGGTGAACCGCCAGTACCCCTCGGCGGTCATCATCGGGTCCAGGAACAGGTCCCATGATGCCAGCGCGGCCGCGGCCAGGATGGGGACCACGATCGAGGATCGGCTGACCCTGCGGGCCAGCACGATGCACGGGTAGGCGAACATCGCCCAGGCCAGCGGCACGACCCAGGGCACGCCCAGGACCGTGCCCGTCAGGGTGTCGGTGTACACGTAGTCGCCGAACGGCACACCGGCGCGAGTGCCCAAGGCCTCGACAGCCAGGCCCCCGCCGACTGTCACCACCAGGAAGGCCGTAGTCCAGGTCAGGCCGCGCCAGACCAGCGCATGGGTGGTGCTGGCCAGAAAGAACGTCACGACGATGGCGACGGTGAGGTCGCGTCGACCAGTGCCGTGGGCGAGCGGGTAGGCGACCTGCAGCCCGATGGTCAGCAGAGCGAACAGCCAGGGCACGCCGCGCAGCAGCCCGCTCTGCCGCCGGCGTCGGTCGGAGCGGGGCCCGGAGTACACACGCAGGCTCACGGGGGGCAAGCCTAGGTGACGATGTGGATGTCTCGTCCCCCCAGGCGACCGCTCGCCTCGACGACCGCGAAGCGGGCGAACAGCTCCTCGGAGTACCAGCCGACCTGCGCGGTCTGGGCGATCACCTTGCGGTGCTCGGCGGAGCCGTAGGCGAACTGGGCGAGTGCGGCTGCGGACTCCCAGACCGAGAACGTGCCCTGGCGGCCAATCGGCGCCTCACCTACCCCCAGGCAGGTCACCAGTCCGGGGGACTGGTGCAGCCGGGCGCTGACCTCGGGCACCGCCCGCCAGAAGGTCGCGGTGGTTCGAACCCGCAGTCTGGCTCGGGTCAGGGCGGCCACCGCACCGGTGTGGGCAGGGGTCGGGCTCGGCTGGCCGAACGGCTGGCGACGGTCCCACAAGCCCGTGCTGGACAGCGGTCTCATGACTACTCGCATGCGTTCACCGCCGCTGGCCGCCCAGCCGTCCCAGCGGCGGACGACCGCGGAGGTCTCGAACAGGTCCGCGGCCCTGGCGTCCGACCAGCACACCAGCAGGGCCCAGTGCCGCGGGTCGGAGTCGCGGATGGTGAAGGTGCGGGCATTTCCCGTCCCCAGGAGCTTGTGGAACGTGTGGCCCGGAGCCTGCGCGACCGGGCGTCGGTCGAGCGCCATCGCGGTCACCGCCTGGGGGACGCGCGCCGCCGGTATCCCCCATACGTGCACGGTGACGAGCTCAGGCACCAGCGGCGTCAGCCCCATCATGGGGCGGCCCGCGTCGTGCGGTCGAGCTCGCGCAGCACGACCCCCGGTGCGTCCCACTGCGGTGCGTGCCCGCAGTGGTCCAGCTCGACCCAGCGGGCATGCTCCGGGAGCAGTGACCGCTCCTGCTGCCCCGGGCGGGGAAGGATCTTGTCCCGGTCGCCGAACAGCACGCTCACCGGTACGTCGGCGGGGATCTGCCCGGCGCGGTCGAAACGGTTCCCCAGCATGCCGTCCAGAGCCGTCAGGTACCCGGGGGAGTCCGACTGGGCCCGGGCTGCGGCGAGCGCGACGTCATAGGAGACCTCCCGTGGCCACGCCGAACCGCTGGCCATGGCCAGTGTCCGGATCGTGGTCGAGCGCAGAGCCAGCGGGTGCAGGCCTCGGGTGCTGGAGGCCAGCAGCCGGTTGAACTGCAACAACGCGTTGCGGCGCGTCTGCGGGCGCAGCCACAGCCCGGCCGGGGCTAGGCCGACGAGAGAGCGAGCGCGGCCGTCCGCGGCGAGCTCCAGGCCCACCCAGCCGCCGAGGGAGTTGCCCATTACGTGCACGCGCTCGAGCCCGAGCTCGTCCAGAAGAGCCGCCACCGTCTTGGCGAGCCGCCGCGGAACACCCGGCTCGGTGCGGGGCAGCGCGGGTGTCTCGCCGTGGCCCGGCAGGTCCACGCTGAGCACGTCGTACCGGCGCGAAAGGGCCGGCAGCAGGGGGAGCCACGTGGTGCGTGCCGAGCCGAGGCCGTGCACGAGCAGCAGTGGCTCGCCGGCACCGGTGCGGTCGAAGGCCAAAGCGTGGTTGCGTGCCGAGCCCGTCCTGCTCATGCGACCTCGACCGGTGCGCCACCGGTGATTGTGAGCAGCTCGGTGAAGGTCGTCGGGAACACTGTGTGCGGGTGGCCGGCCGCAGCCCAGATGACCGGGTACTGCGCCAGCGCGGTGTCGACCAGGGTGCGGATCGGCTCGGGATGTCCGACTGGTGCGACGCCACCGATGGCCATGCCGGTGTGCAGGCGGACGAACTCGGCGTCCGCTCGGTCGATGTGGGTGCCACCCAGCAGGGCCGCCACCTTGGTCGTGTCGACCCGGTGGGCACCGGACGTCATCACCAGCAAGGGCACGCCGTCAGCCCGAAAGACCAGGGAGTTGGCGATCGCCCCGACGTCGCAGCCGAGCTGGGCCGCGGCGAGCGCGGCCGTTGGCGCCGCGTTGTCCAAGACGATGGGGGCGCCGTTCGCCCCGGCGGCGTGGAGCACGCCGGTGACCTTGGTCACCGTCGGATGGTTCAAGGACATGGGGGCAAAGGCTAGCCGGTTGCCGGGGCCGGTCGTGCCCAGGCCGGGGGGTTCACGGTCGCTGCGAACCGGGGTTGCCTTACCTCTTGACTGGCTGTCGGTGCAGGGCTGTAGTGTTCTTCTTGTTCGAACACTTGTTCGAACAGATTACCCGGAGCTCCGGCCAGGGCAGTGGACCTCGACCCCCACTGTTCTGGACGGCTCTGGTGGACTGAATGGATCGTCGACCCCGGGCCAGGCGTGGGGAAGCGCCGAGCTCGTGGGTCGACCTCCCGGCTCTGGCTGCCTTCCCCCGGCGACTCGTGATGACGAACGCGACTGCGAAGGGAGGCGGCCATGTCACGGCGGTACGGCCATCCGGTGCGCGACGCCATCGATGTGCGCGGCGAGACATGCGACGAGGGTGCAGGTGCGGGCCCGGCGCGATCGACGGGCATCCGCCCCACCCAGTTCTCGTGGCGCGGTCGGCTCTATGTCGTCCGTGGCGTGCTGGCCCACTGGGTGGAAGTGGGGGCCTGGTGGCGGGCCCGGATGCCCGATGGCCTACCGGTCCGGATCGACGAGTCCGGGCGGCAGGTGTGGCGAGTCGAGGCCGGGGCCGGTCGGGCATCGCCCGTCGGTGTCTACGACCTCGTCTATGACGAGGGGGCCACGTCCTGGACTCTGGCGCGGGCCCTCGACTGACCTGTCTGCTGGCGCCTATGGCCGCCCAAGCTGCACAAGCTGTGCTGTCCAAAGTCTTTCCAGGAGGAACCATGTCAAGTCCCTCGCTCTCGGTAGCGGTGCCCGACACCCACAGCGCGCATAGCGCCCCCAGCGCGCACAGCGCCCCCAGCGCGCACAGGGTGCACGGCGCACCCGTCCCGGCGGCTTCCTACGAGCTGCTCGACGTCGCCCGGCACGGTCTGTCGCTGTCGACGATGGCCACCACGGCGGCGGAGCGGTATGCGGCGGCCCACCTTGCCGCGTTGCGTGCGGCTGCGGCAGTTCTGGCCTCCAGGGCACGTCCGGCAGGCTCCAGGCGTGGCCCGCGCAGCGTGTGGGTGGTGTTGCCCGAGGTTGCTCCAGAGCTTGGTGAGTGGGCGGCGTTCTTCGCCGCCGGCGCCGGCAAGCGAGCCTCTGCCGAGGCCGGGATGATCGGTGTGGTCACCCTGCGCGAAGCGGACGACCTGCTGCGCGATGCTGGCTGCTTCGTGGCTCTTGTCGAGACGACTCTCGGCCTGCCGCACCAGAGTGCCTTCCCTCTCGTCGGCTGACCTCGTCCTCTCACTGTCGATCTCACTGTCAATCTCACTGTCGATCTCACTCGAACACATTGTTGATCTCCTGTGCCCGCTGATCCCTTCGTCCACCTCCATGTCGCATCCGGGTACTCGATGCGGTTCGGAGCCAGCCATCCCGAAGCCCTGGTGGCCCGGGCCTGCGACCACGGCCAGGAAGCTCTGGCTCTGACCGACCGCGACGGGGTCTACGGCGCGGTCAAGTTCGTCAAGGCCTGCATGGTCGCGGGTATCCGGCCGGCTCTTGGGGTCGACCTCGCCCATGCTCCATCGGTGGCTGCCTCGGGAGCTGGGGGGGAAGCGGGGCGGAAGGCAGGCAGGCGGTCAGGGCCGGTCCGAGGGGGGGCCAGCATCGACCCCCGGCATCCGCGAGTGGTCGTGCTGGCCCGGGGCAAGAGTGGCTGGGCGGCACTCAACCGGCTGGTGTCCGCCACCCACCTGGGCGGTGAGCGGGGCCGTCCGGTCTCCTCCGTGGACCTGGTCGCCAGGCACGCCGCCGGGGGTGACCTGTTCGTGCTTCTCGGGCCGGCATCTGAGCTGGGCCGGTTGCTGGCGTCCCGCCGCCCTGACCTTGCCCGAGCAGTCCTCGAAGACTGGCGCTCACGGGTCGATCCGAGGCAGCTGGTCATCGAGCTCGTCTCGCACCGGGGTCCGGTCGACGGCACGGACCCGGCCAGCCTGTCGAGCGTGCAAGCGGCCCGGATGCTGGGGTTCGCCCGGGAGCACGGCGTGGCTGTTGTGTTGTCCAACGCGGTTCGGTACGCCGACCGGGACGGTGCGGTCACCGCCGACGTGCTCGATGCTGCTCGCCGTCTCGTCGCTCTGGACCTGCGGCACATCGACCGGCCGAATGCGGAGGGTCACCTGAAGTCCGGGCCGCAGATGGCCCAGGTCGCCGCCGAGATCGTCCGCTACGCCGGGGGAGCAGGCGGAACTGAGCGGACCACGACCCGCGAGCTGCTCGACGCCACCCGCTCGTTGGCCCAGGCCTGCCTGCTCGATCCGTATGCCGACCTTGGTCTGGGCGGGGTGTTCCTGCCGGAGATCACGACGGGGGACACGACGGGTGGCACAGGGGCCGGCGGGCAGGAGCAGCTGCGTCAGCGGTGTGAGGCAGGTCTGGGGCGCCGGTACGGGGCGGTTCCGGGGCGGGCGGTGCTGGGCAGGCTCGCGGACGAGCTTGCCACCATCGCAGGGCTCGGCTACGCCTCGTACTTCCTGACTGTCGCCGACGTCGTCGACCTGATCAAGGACATGGGCGTGCGGGTGGCGGCCCGAGGCTCGGGGGCGGGCAGCCTGGTCAACTACCTGCTCGGCATCAGCGGTGTGGAGCCGATGTCTCACGGCCTGCTGATGGAGCGGTTCTTGTCCCCGCTGCGACGAGCGCTGCCGGACATCGACGTGGACGTGGAGTCCGCGCGTCGGACCGAGGTGTACGAGCGGATCCTGCAGCGCTTCGGCGGTGACCGCTGTGCGTGTGTCTCCATGATGGACACCTACCGGGTCCGGCACGCGATCCGTGACGTGGGTGCAGCCATCGGCCTGCCACCGGGGGAGATCGACCTTCTGGCCAAGGCGTTTCCGCACATCAGGGCCCGGGACGCCCGAGCTGCCCTGGCCGACCTGCCCGAGCTGCGGGCCAGCGGGATCGGCTCCACCGGGCTCGAGCAGATGTTCGCCCTGGTCGAGCGGCTCGACGGGCTGCCGCGTCATGTCGCCCTGCACCCGTGCGGGGTGCTGCTGTCGGACCGCACCCTGCTCGACCGGACCCCGGTCGAGGCGAGCTGGCTGGGTTTCCCGATGAGCCAGTTCGACAAGGAGGACGTGGAGGACCTGGGGCTGCTCAAGCTCGACGTGCTCGGCATCCGGATGCAGTCCTCGATGGCACACGCCGTCGTGGAGGTGCAGCGGGTCGACGGACTCACCATCGACCTTGACGCCACCGCGCTCGACGACGAGGCGACCTTCGAGCTGATCAGGTCGACCCACACTCTGGGCTGCTTCCAGATCGAGTCGCCCGGGCAGCGGGAGCTGATCGGCAAGTTCGGTCCCGAGACCTTCGACGACCTCATCACCGACATCTCGCTGTTTCGTCCCGGCCCGGTCAAGTCCGACATGGTCACGCCGTTCCTGCGAGCAAGGCAGGGATGGGAGCAGGCCCAGTACCTCCACCCGGATCTTGAGCCGGCACTGAGCCCGACCTGGGGGGTGGTCGTCTTCCATGAGCAGGTGCTGCAGATCGTCTCGGTGATGACCGGCTGCACGCTGGCCGAGGCGGACGAGGTCCGGCGCTCTCTGGGTTCCCCCGACGCCCAGCCCGAGGTCCGCGAGTGGTTCTACCCCTTGGCCCTGGCCAAGGGGTATCCGCTGGCCGTGGTCGAGAAGGTGTGGGAGGTGCTTCGGGCTTTCGCCTCGTTCGGTTTCTGCAAGGCGCACGCCGCGGCGTTCGCGTTGCCGACGTACCACTCAGCGTGGCTCAAGGCGCACCACCCGGCGGCGTTCCTGGCCGGGGTGCTCACCCACGACCCGGGGATGTACCCGAAGCGGCTGATCCTCGACGACGCCCGCCAGCTCGGGATCTCGGTGCTCCCGCTCGACGTCAACCTCTCCGACGAGGTCTACCGGGTGGAGCGGGTGGGCCGCTTCGACGAGCCCCCGCCGGGAATCCTCGGCGAGCCCCCCCGGCTGGCACCCACCGCTGTCGCTGGTCTGCCGGACGCCCGCGAGTACGGCATACGGCTGTCGCTGGCCGACGTCAGAGGGATCAACGCCGCCGAGATCTCCCGGGTCCTGGCCGGACGCCCGTTCGCCACGCTGTCGGACTTCTGGCACCGGGCCAGGGTCAGCCGACCGGTCGTGGAGCGGCTGGTCGTGGCCGGGGCCTTCGACTCGCTGTACGGCATCGGCTCACCCGTCCCGGTGCGGCGCAGAGGTCAGGTCACCCGGCGTGACCTGCTCCTTTCGGTGGCCGACCTCGACCGTTGGGGTTCGACCGAGCGGTCCGGCCCGCGCCGGCACAAGCACCTGCCCGGCGGAGCCGACGACCCGGGCGGGGACACCGTGGTCTCGGCCGCCCGCCAGTCGCAGGCTGCGGCGCCGGTCCTTGCCGCGGCGGTCCAGATGACCTTCGACCTCGGCCCCGGCCAGGCAGGCTCGGAGGTGACGCCGTCCGGGCTGCCCGAGATGACTGGGGCAGAGCGGGTCCGGGCCGAGCTCGACGTCCTGGGCCTGGACGCGAGCCGGCACGTCGTGGACTTCTACGCCCCGGTGCTCGACGCACTCGGGGTCACCCGCTCGCGGGAGCTGCTCACCAGGCGCAGCACGTCCGAGGTCCTGGTGGCAGGGGTGAAGGTGGCCACCCAGACACCACCGATCCGCTCGGGTCGGCGGGTGGTGTTCCTCACCCTTGACGACTCCACCGGGCCGGTCGATGCCACCTTCTTCGAGGACGCCCAGGGTCCCTACGCCGCAACGGTCTTCCACTCCTGGCTTCTGGTGGTCCGCGGGCACGTCCGGCGGACCGGCCCGCGCGGGATCAGCATCCGCGCGACCGGGGCATGGGAGCTGTCAGCTCTCTTCGCAACCTGGGAGTGCGGCGGCGTCGAGGCAGTCTGGGAGGTCATCCGTGCCCCGCTGCCCGGTCTGGCCCCGGACGATATCGCCGGCGCGGTGGCCGGTGCGGCCGCCTCCCGCTCCACCCGTCCTGTCATGACCACCACACCGGGTACCGGGAGCAGGCCGATGACCGCGGGGGGGATGGGCCAGCGCCGGGTGCTCGTCCACCCCAGCGGTTTCAAGCAGTCGCCGTACGCAGATGTCGGCACGCCTGGAGAGGACGTGAAGAAAGGCAAGCCGCCGACGCCAGCCACACCACCGAACCGGCCGGCCGCGCCGCGCAAGCTGTGGCACTCCAGCCCGGGGAGCTCGGGGGGATGATGAGCCGGTGAGCCGGGGCCAGCTGCGCCGACCCGACGCCCCCCAGCAGGGCCGCGGTGACGACACCGGCTGTCCGGTGCTGCACGTGGACATGGACGCCTTCTACCCGTCGGTCTCGCTGCTGCGCCGGCCCGAGCTGCGTGGCACGGCGGTGATCGTCGGAGGTGGTGGCAACCGCGGGGTGGTGCTGTCGGCGACGTACGAGGCCCGCGCGTTCGGGGTCCACTCGGCCATGCCGATGACCCGGGCGCGCCGGCTGTGCCCGCAGGCCACCATCGTCGAGCCGGACCACCAGGCCTACAGCCAGGTCTCGGCCGGGGTGATGGAGATCTTCCGCTCGATCACCGCGATGGTGGAGCCGCTGTCCCTCGACGAGGCTTTCCTGGACGTGACCGGGGCGATCCGCCGGGTCGGCAGCCCCTCGTACATCGGCGAGCTGATCAGGGCCCGGGTCTACGACGAGCAGGGCATCACCTGCTCCGTCGGGGTCGCCTCCACCAAGTTCGTGGCCAAGCTGGCCTCCACCAGGGCCAAGCCCGACGGCCTGCTCGTGGTCCCGCGCCAGGACGTGGTCGCCTTCTTGCACCCGCTGCCCGTCGGGGCGTTGTGGGGAGTGGGGGAGAAGACCGAGATGGCGCTGACCCGACTGGGGTTGCGCACCGTCGGCGACCTCGCCCAGATCCCGGTGGGCACCTTGGAGCGGGCGCTGGGGCCGGCAGCCGGCAAGCACCTGGCAGCGCTGGCCTGGGGCCGCGACCAGCGCAGTGTGGTCGCCCATGAGCCGGACAAGTCGATCGGCGCCGAGGAGACGTTCGGGACAGACGTCGACGACCCGGCGGTGATCCGGCGCGAGCTGCTGCGCCTGAGCGAGCGCGTGGGCGCGCGGCTGCGCGCCCAGGGCTACCGCGGGCGGACGGTCTCGATCAAGGTCAGGTTCGCCGACTTCACCACGATCACAAGGTCCAAGACGCTGCGCGAGGCCACCGACGTGTCCCGTCAGGTGTACTCGGTGGCCTGCTCGCTGTATGACGGGCTGCGTCTGGACCGAGCCCGGCTTCGGCTGGTGGGCGTGCGGGTCGAGGGTCTCCTGGACGCTGACCAGGTGGACGAGCAGCTGCTGCTGGACGCCCCCGAACATGGCTGGCGGGACGCCGACCAGGCCGTGGACAAGGCCGCCCGGCGGTTCGGGCCGGGCGTCGTGCGACCGGCGACCTTGGTCCCGCGCTACCCCGACGAACCGGCAAGGCCCGGTTCGGGACTGCCCGCCGGGCCCCGGCCGGCCGACTCCTGAACAGTCCGTTCCTTCAGTCGGGTTTCGCACGGGCCGATGCCTGCTTATGCTGGTGGAGTCGTCACCGGTCACGACGTGACCAGCCCGCAAGGAGGAGCTGTGCCGCTCTCCGAGCACGAGCAGCGACTGCTCGAGCAGATGGAGCGGGCGCTGTACGCGGAAGACCCGAAATTCGCGTCCGCGCTCCGCGGCTCAGACCTGCGCGGACGCTACCGTCGGCGCGCGATGCTCGGCCTGTTCGGAGTCGTCGTCGGGCTGTGCCTGCTGCCGCTCGGCATCGCCACCAAGGCCTTCCCGGTCAGCGTCCTGGGCTTCCTGGTGATGCTCGGCTCGGCCATCTGGGCGGTCACCAGCTGGCGCCGCGTCCCCGCGCCGGGAGACCTCGGCATCGCCACCGGCGCCCAGCCGCGGACTGGCCCGGGGCGCACCGTCCCCGGCAAGAAGGGCAAGAAGGGCAAGGCCCCCAAGGTCAAGGTCATGGACCGGCTCGAAGAGCGCTGGCGGCGCAGGCGGGAGCAGAACGGCCGCTGAGCAGTTCGACAACGCCTCCAGCGGACCAGCTTGCTCGTAGACCAGCCTGCTCTCAGACCAGCCTGCTGAAGACAGACGCGGTCAGGCGAACCGGGGAAGCAGCGCCCGCTCCGCCGCGCTCCACGCCGTGGTGACCACGAGGTAGACCCCCACCCCGATCGGGGAGAGCAGCGCGAACGCGACGCTCAGGTAGGGCAGCAGGCGGGCGACCCGGGCGCCGGTTGTGGTGCGCGCCGAGCCCGCGGCACTGACCTTCACCGCCGCCTGGCGCGAGGACAGCGCGGCGGTGGCCAACAAGGCGGCAACGACCACGACGAACCCCAGGCCCGCGGTGCTGGTCAGCCCGGCCGACGACAGCAGCACCGGCCAGTGGTCCGACAGGGGCCCGCCCAGGATGCTCGCGGACACGACGAGGTTCGCGTGGCCGCCGATCGTGGGTGCGACGACCACCCGGTACAAGGTGGCCAGCACCGGCAGCTGGGCAAGCGCCGGGCCAACACCGGCCAGGGGGCTGACCCCCGCGTCTCGGTAGAGCCGGGCGGTCTCAGCCCGCAGCCTGACGGGGTCGGTGCTGTGCCGCCTGCGCAGCCGGGCCAGCGCCGGGGCCAGGGCACCTCGCGAGCGTTCGGCGCGCAGCGCCCGGATGGACACCGGGAGCAGGCACGCCCGGACAGCCAGGGTGACTAGGACGACCCCGGCCACGATGGACGCGCCCCCACCGGGCCAGGTGAGCAGGTGCGCCACGGCCAGGACGGTCGAGTCGGCAAGGCGGACAGCAGGGTCGAGCAGGGCGTAAGGGGACATGGCAGGACTCCAAGAGTGACGGGGGGAACAGGTGGGCGGTCACGCCCGGGCCCGCCCCCCGAAGGCCAGGCTGGTCTAGCGGGGCAGGTGGGCGGCTCGGGCTGCTCGCCCTCCCGGTGCCCGCGGCCGCGGCCTGCCGGCGCCGTCGCGGTCCCACTGGCGCGCCGCCACCGGCGCCACCGCCACGCGTGCCGCCGGCGCGACCATCCAGGCACCGACCGAAGATCGGCTGCCACGGCCGGCCCGCACGAGCGCCGCCATACCCAGCGCGACTGCGACCAGGACCCCGACGCCCCAGGGGGCGCCCTGCCCGGGGGACAGCGACCAAGCCAGCGCGAGGGCGCCCAGCACCAGGGTCGTCCACCGCGGCGGGCTCATCGGCGGCCGCCTCCCTCATGGTCACCTCGACCGGTGACGCCGGTCCAGTTGTGGAGCGTTCCGGGCTCGACGGCCAGGCTAGCGGCTCGCCGGGCTCAGGTGCTCCGCCCGGCCGGTCGGGCCGGCAGCAGGCGCGCGAGGCCGGCTCGGGTCCTGGCGCCGAGGCTGTCGACCCAGTCGGCGGCCGCGGCGAGGATGGCGCCGGCGACTGCGAGCACTGACGTGGGGGCCAGCCGCGCGCGCCAGCGGGCAGGGGGTCCGGCGGCCGACGCCATCGCGCGCGCGACCAGCCGCGCGTCGGCGCCAGGGTCGCCGGTGCCCAACCGGGCCGCGCCGGCGGGGGCGTAGCGCACGTGCTCGACGGCCCGGGCAAGCCGTCGGGCAGCGGCGGCGCCCGGACCGGTCACCCCCGAGGCGACCAGGGCCTCGGCGCTGGCCCGCGGTGTCTGCGAGGTCGCCCACGGCGTGCCCAGGTCGTGACTGGTGTCCGCCACCTCGCGCCAGGCCCGAAGGACCCGCGCCGGGTCCGCGCCGGCGCCGCGCAGCCGCCGGCGGCGGCGGACCAGCCGGGCCATCGCCGGGCAGGCGGCCAGCGCGAGCACGACCAGCGCCGCGGTCGCCGGACCCCAGCCCCGGCCCGACGCCGGTGCGGCTGCCGCGGCCGTGGCAGCGGCCACTCTCTCGGCGTCGCCACGGGCGGCGATGAGGGCGTTGCGCCGGGCCTGGTCCACCGTGCCACTGCTGCCCGAGCTGCCGGATCCCGCTCCGGCGCCCGGAGCGGGGGCGTAGCCGGGTGCCTGGACACCGCTTGGCCCGGGGGTGGGCTCGAAGCGCACCCATCCGATCCCGTGGAAGTACACCTCGGGCCAGGCGTGGGTGTTCTGCCGTCCCACGGTCCACAGTCGGCCGCCGGCCGGGTTGGGGTATCCGGCGGTGAAGCCCACGTCGACCCGGGTCGGCAGGCGTGCCTGGCGGGCCATCACGGCGAACATGGTCGCGAACTGCTGGCAGAAACCCTTGCGGTTCCTGAGGAAGGCGACCAGCGGCGAGCCCTTGAACGCGGGAATGTCGGTCGTATAGGAGAACCCGTTGGCCGGGTCGAGGAAGAAGGCCTGGATCGCGGCCGCCTTTGCGAAGTCATTGGTCAGGTTCTTGGTGACCGCCCTGGTGGTGGCCGCGACCGCATCGGGCAGGCCTACCGGCAGCGCGATGTACCGCTTGTCGATCTCCGGGTCGCCGCCGGAGCCCGCGGCGCGAAGCTCGGCGGCGGTCAGGCTGGCGTGCACGCTGGTCACGTCGTAGGTCCGGCCCTGGGTGGTGTCGTTGCCGGTGGCGAAGATGTCCAGGGTCGCCCGGTCGTAGCTCCACCGTCCGGCCAGGTTGGCGACCTTCAACGCCGGGTAGGGCACCGGGACCCAGCTGCTGCGCAGGTTCGTCAGGTTGAGCTGGGTGCTCACCTGCCGTCCGGGCAGGGAGTCCGCCGCGGTCGTGTCCAAGGTGGCGACGTCCCCGGCGCTGCGCAGCGTCGCCAGGTTCCAGTAGGTGCCGTCGAAGGAGTCCAAGGTGACCATCCGAAGGTAGTCCGGGCTCGGGTCGCTGCTCATGTAGGTGAGCACGGTCGCGTTGTTGCGGTCGGTGAGGTCGGCGGCGATGCTCACCAGCGGGTTGATCACCGTCACCCCGGCGCCGCTGCTGCCGCCCAGACCGCCGGCGCCGCCGGCGCCCGACGCCGCAGCGCTGAACAGGCCGCCGGCGACCAGCGGTGTCACCGCCGGCACCAGCACCGCCATCGCCACCGCGGTGGCGCCGATGCGGCGCCCGACGACACCCAGCGGCTCGGGCGGCGCCGCGGCGAAGACCCCGTCACCTCGCGACGAGCGCCGGCCCAGGGTCCTGCCCCAGCCCGACAGCCGCTCACGGCCCTCCGCCAGCATCAGCCCCAGCCAGCCCGTCGCCGCGGCCGCGAACAGCACCCAGGAGATCCCGCCGCGGGCCAGGGCCGCCGGCACCGCGTAGAGGGCGAGCAGCGGGGCCCCGGCCAGCGCCGCCGAGCGCAAGGTCACCGCGAGGGTGTCGACCGCGACCGCGGCGCAGCCCACGCCCAAGACCGCCAGCATCAGCAGCGGCTGCTCGGTGGGCGCGGGGGAGGCCAGTCGCCGGACGTCGTCCATCGCCGCGAGCAGCACCGCGTGCAGGTCCCTGATCGCGCCGGGGCCGGGCAGGAACCCCCAGACCGCGTCCGCGCCGCCGTACAGCCGGGTCACCACGAGCATCAGCGCGCCCAGGCCGACCAGCGGCACCAGCGCACGTGGCGCGGCCAGGCGGCGCCCCAGCGCGCACCCGCCGGCCGCGCAGGCGATCGCGGTCACCACCGGCCAGACCCATCCCCCGTCCAGGAAGATCGTCTCCAGCGCCAGTGAGCCGAGCAGCGTCGCAACAGCCGCGACCACGGTCATCCGGACCCGCGCGGGCATCAGGGGCTGCCCGGCGCGAAGGCGTTGGAGCTGTGGGCGATCAGCGGCCAGGCGCTGGCCAGCGGCTGGCCGGCGCCCAGGGGCACCACCCGCCAGCCGGCTGCCCGCAGCACCGCGACCGCACCCGCGGCGTCACCGGTCCTGCCTCTCTGGTGGGATGGCGGTGGACGCCAGGTGTCCACGTCCAGCACGACGGCCGCGGCACCGCCGCTTCCGTGCCGCATCCGCACGAGGTCGGCTGCCTCCTGCACCGACACAGCCCCCAGCACCGCGACAGTCAGGCCGTCGCCGGCCCCCCGCAGGACCGGCTCGGCGGTGCGCAGGCTGAGTCCCGCCGAGGTCTGCACCACCGCCAGCTCGTCCAGCAGCAGCTCCTCGTGGGTCCCGGTCAGGTCGTGGTCCGCAGAGCCCCCCGTGCCGAGCACACCCGACAGCCGCGACCCGCTGTCGGTCACCAGCTGGACGGCGAAGCCGGCCCGGCCCAGGTACACCCCGATCGAGGCGGCGACCGAGACGGCCGCCTCGAACGACGACCCGGGACCCTCGCCGCGGTGCGCCACGGCCCGGGTGTCGAGCAGGACGACCGCGCGGGCCTCCCACGGGCGCTCCTCACGGCGCACCATGATCGTGCCGTAGCGGGCCGTGGACCGCCAGTGCACCCGGCGCAGGTCGTCGCCGCGGCGGTACTCCCGGGTGATGACGTCGTCCTCGCCGGCCGAGGCGATCGAGCGGGAGCGGGAGTCACCGCTGCCGGTCCACTCCCCACCCAGGGCAAGGCTGGCCAGCTCCTCGATGGCCGGGGTGACCACGAATGTGTCTGTGCTGGTGAAGGACCGCACCAGCTCGCACATCCCGAACGGGTCGGTGAGCCGGATCGTCAGCGGGCCGATCGCGAACCTTCCCCGCAGGTCAGAGCGGACCGCGTAGGCCACCTCGCGCACCCCCTGGGGCTCCACCCGGTCCAGCACGAACCTCGGGCGGGCGCCCAGCAGGTAGGGGATCCGGTCCTCCAGCAGCAGCAGCCCGGTGGGCAGGCGGGAGACGTTCTCCAGGCGCAGCACCACGCGCGCCTGCTGACCTGCCGGGGTTCGGGAGGGCTCCATCCGCCTGCTGCTGGCCAGCCGGTAGCGGGTCCGCGACACGACCACGGCGCTGACCAGCGGCAGCGCCAGCACCAAGACGGCCACCCGCATCAGGTCCCGGTCGCCGAACAGGACCGCGCACACCGCCGCTGCGGCGCCCGCACCCAGGAAGCTCCGGCCGCGGGTGGTCAGCCCGTGCATGGCCTCGCGCATCAGCCGGTCGACCCCGGCGTACTTGCGCGTGCATCCGGCAGCGGGGTCCGGGCGACCAGGTCGGCTACCACCTGTGCCGCGGTGCGGCGGGAGATCTGCGCCTCCGCGGTGAGCAGGAGCCGGTGCGCCAGCACCGCCACCGCCAAGCGCTGGACGTCGTCGGGAAGCGCGTACTGCCGGTCGTCCAGGGCGGCTGCCGCCTTGGCGGCCCGAAGCAGGTGCAATGTGGCCCGCGGCGACGCGCCCAGGCGCAGGTCGGGGGAGGTGCGGGTGGCGGAGACCAGCGCGATCGCGTAGCGGCGGACCGACTCGGCGACGTGGATCCGCTTGACCACGTCGATCAGTCCGGCGATCTCCTGGGCGTCGGCCACCGGGGTCAGGTCAGCCAGGGGCGTGCCCGAGCTCTGGCTGTCGAGCATGGCGAGCTCGGAGTCCGGGTCGGGGTAGCCCATCGAAACCCGGGCCATGAAACGGTCTCGTTGGGCTTCGGGCAGGGGGTAGGTCCCCTCCATCTCCACCGGGTTCTGGGTCGCGACGACCATGAACGGCGCCGCGAGCTCGTAGGTGGTGCCGTCGACGGTGACCTGCCGCTCCTCCATGCACTCCAGCAGGGCGGACTGCGTCTTGGGCGAGGCCCGGTTGATCTCGTCCCCGACGACGATGTTGGCGAAGATCGCGCCGGGCTTGAACTCGAACTCCCTGGTCTCCTGGTTGTAGACGGACACTCCGGTGACGTCGCTGGGCAGCAGGTCCGGGGTGAACTGGATGCGCCGGACCGAGCAGTCCAGCGCCTTGGCCAGCGACTTGGCGAGCATGGTCTTGCCCACGCCGGGGACATCCTCGATCAGCAGGTGCCCCTCGGCCAGCAGCACCGTGAGCGCGAGGCGGACCACGTCGGGCTTGCCCTCGATGACCGTCTCCACCGCCCGGCGGATCCGGGCCGCGGACACACCCAGGGCGTCCAGCCCGACGTCCTCAGGCAGGGCCTCGGGCGATGTGTCGGTGGTCATGTACGTGATTAAAGCCCGGCCCGGGCACCGGCGGGTACCGCTCGACGGTTCGCGTGCACCTTCGGGGCCAGGAATGGCGGCCGATCGGTCCGCCCCGCGGCGGCGGACTGCCGCCGGTGCGGCTGCCCGGGCGGCTCCTTTGCGGCTGTGCACAGGGCTCCGGGCGCCGGGACCGGCAGCTGGGCCGCCGGTGGCGACATCGGGGGCGTTCATGGTTGACGGTGGAGCGTTGTGGAGTACTGTGGCGCTCACGGGAGCCAAGGGGCTCCGAAAGTGGGGAGGTGGAGCCGTGTTCCTCGGCACCCACCAGCCCCGTCTGGACGAGAAGGGCCGGCTGTTCCTGCCGGCGAAGTTCCGGGAAGACCTGGCGGAGGGGCTCGTGATCACCAAGGGGCAGGAACGCTGCCTGTACGTCTTCCCGGCCGCTGAGTTCGCTGCGATGACCGAGCGGATGGCCGTCGCGCCGGTCACCAGCAAGGCGGGACGGGACTACATGCGCGTGCTGTTCGCCGGGGCCAGCGACGAGATCCCCGACAAGCAGGGTCGGGTGATGATCCCGGCTGGCCTGCGGACCTACGCGGGCCTGGACCGGGACGCGGTGGTGATCGGCGCCAACAACCGCGTCGAGATCTGGGACCGCACGACGTGGGACACCTACCTGGCCGGCCAGGAGCAGGCATTCGCCGAGCTGTCGGAGGAGGTGCTCCCCGGGCTGATGTGAACCCGCGGCCGCTTAGCGCGTGCTGGTCAGCACACCCCGCGGCGCGACCTGACGTGAGGTCTCCACCCGCTCCACCCGCACCATCTCCTGGCTCACCTTCCCCGGTGCCAGGGGGCCCGGGACTTCCCGGGAGCGGTTGGGGACCTGGCGATCAGGTCGTGCCGGCAGTCAACAGGACAGCAGTGCCGTACCGGAAGGGTCGAGATGAACCTCAGCGCCACCGATCAGCACCAGGTGCCGGTCACCAGGTCACGCGACGAGCCAGCCACCGCACAGTGGTGGGAGGGGGTCTGGTTCGAGGGACCGATGGACCCTCGGGGCATCGGCTTCGCGGTGGCCCTGGCCCTGGCGGCCACCATCGCGCTGGTGGTGGTGGTCGCGGCGGCCGTCCGTATCGTGACCGGCGCCTGAGCCCGCCGGTGAATGCTTCCGCCTCGCGCCACGTGCCGGTCCTGCTCGAGCGCTGCGTCGCCCTGCTGGCTCCCGCGTTGACCGACCCAGGATCTGTCCTGGTGGATGCCACCTTGGGGCTGGGTGGGCACAGTGAGGCTTTCCTCTCCAGGTTTCCGGCCCTTCGCCTGGTCGGCCTGGACCGCGACCCCGAAGCCCTCGACCTGTCCCGGGCACGGCTGGCGCCGTTCGCCGACCGGACCACGTTGGTCCATGCCGTCTACGACCAGCTCCCCGCGGTGCTGGCCCGCCTCGGCCTGCCCGCGGTGCAGGGCGTCCTGTTCGACCTTGGCGTGTCCAGCCTCCAGCTCGACCGCACGGCCCGTGGCTTCTCCTATGCCCAGGACGCCCCCCTGGACATGCGGATGGACCCGACCGGGCAGCTCACTGCCGCCGGCGTGGTCAACACCTACCCCGCGGCCGAGCTCGCCCGGGTGCTGCGGGACTACGGGGAAGAGCGGTTCGCCCGGCGGATCGCCGACCGCGTGGTCCGCGAGCGCGAGCGCGAGCCGTTCACCAGCAGCGCCCGCCTGGTCGAGCTCGTCCGCGAGGCCATCCCGGCGGCCACCCGGCGCACCGGCGGCAACCCCGCCAAGCGGACCTTCCAGGCGCTGCGCATCGAGGTCAACGGAGAGCTTGCCGCCCTCGAGCGTGCCCTGCCGGCCGCTGTGGACGCCCTGGCTGTCGGCGCACGCCTGGTGGTCATGTCCTACCAGTCGCTGGAGGACCGCATCGTCAAGAAGGTGCTGACGGCAGGGGCCACCAGTGGCGCCCCGCAGGGACTTCCGGTCGTCCCGCCGGAGTACCTGCCGCGTCTGCGGCTGCTCACCCGAGGGGCGGAGAAGGCCGGGGCCGGCGAGGTGGCCGACAACCCGCGGGCGGCATCGGTGCGCCTGCGGGCCGCCGAGCGGGTCCGGCGGGCCGCATGAGCACCGCTGCGCGCCCGGCCGGGCCGGCGGGCCTGGTCCCCCAGGTCGCCCGGGGGAGGCGAACCGGCGCCGCTGGGGCGCCCCTGGCGGTCGTGGCCACGGGCGTGACGCGGGCGCGGGCCAGCTCCGGAGCCTTCGCGCTCTTCGTCGCCGCCGTCCTGGCGGTGGGGCTGTTCGGCCTGCTGGTACTCAACACCGTGCTGGCCCAAGGCGCCTTCACCACCGGGGACCTCACCCGCAAGAAGGCCGCCCTGGACATCACGGCCCAGGGTCTGCAGCAGCAGGTGGCGCTGCTGGACTCCCCGCAGGCGCTGTCTGCGTCGGCGCGTCAGCTGGGAATGGTCGTCACCAAGAACCCGGTCTTCCTCGACCCGGTCACGGGCAGGATCTGGGGCGTTCCGCTGGCCGGGGCCTTCCCGCCAGCCCCGCCAGCCCCGCCAGCGCCGACAGCCGCGCCGACGTCGGGCGCGGCCAAACCGACGGTCACGGCGACGGTCGGCACCGTCAAGCCGGCGGCCAAGCCGACCGTCAAGCCGACGGCGGCCGTAACCAAGCCGCCCGCGGCCGTGACCAAGCCCAGGAGCCACCGATGACGGCGAAGTCGAGCCGGGCTGGCGCCACCACCGTGCGCCCCCGCCGGGCCGCAGGTGACGGCGGCGGCGCCCGCACCGCGACGCGCCCGGTGCCTCGCCGGGACGCTCCGCGCCGGCCGGTTACCGGTCGGACGAGCCCGGCCCGCCGGCGCAGCCCACGCGGTGGTGGGCGCCCCCCGGTGCGGCCACGGCGCACCTTCACCCTGACCGACCCGCGGCGTCGGCTGCGTGCCGCCTGCGTGGCGGTCGCGGTGCTGTTGTCGATCTTCGTCGGACGGCTGCTGCAGCTGCAGGCTGTCGAGGCTCCGGCCTACGCCGCCGCGGCCGAGGCGGGGCGCCTGCGCACCGTCCAGCTGCTGGCGACCCGCGGACAGATCACCGACATGAACGGCACAGTGCTGGCGACCTCGGTGGCCGCCAAGAACGTGACCGTCGACCAGACCCTGGTCACCGACCCGGCGTCGGAGGCGATGGCCCTGTCGCCGCTGCTGACCATGGACGCCTCGACCCTGGTGCAGAAGCTGACCGGCAGCAAGCGCTACGCCGTGGTCGCCCGGCAGATCACCCCGGAGCTCTGGAGCCAGGTCAACGCCCTGAACCTGCCCGGCATCTTCAGCGAGAACACCACCCGGCGGGTCTACCCGGCCGGAGACCTCGCGGCGAACATCGTCGGGTTCGTCAACGGCGACGGAGTTGGCGCCGGCGGGCTGGAGTTCGCCGACCAGAGGCTGCTGGCCGGGGTCAACGGCGTCGACACCTACGAGGCAGGCGCCGGCGGTCGGGCCATCCCCACCGACACCTCGGTCCAGCGCCACGCCGTCGACGGCGTCACGATCCGCACCACGATCAACAGCGACATCCAGTGGGAGGCTCAGCAGGCGCTTACCGCGGCGGTGGCTGCCGCGCACGCCGACAGCGGCACCGTGGTCGTCATGGATCCCCGCACGGGCGCCGTCCTGGCGATGGCGACCGCGCCAACCTTCAACCCCAGCGACCCGGGCGCGTCCCCGATGGCCGACCTGGGTAACCGTGGCGTCTCCGACGTCTACGAGCCCGGATCGACGAGCAAGGTGATGACAGCGGCCGCAGCGATCCAGGAGCGGACCCTGACGCCGAACAGCGTCATCACCGTCCCCAACAGCCTGGCCCGTGGTGGCCGGGTCTTCCACGACGACGTCAGCCACGGCCTGGAGCACCTGACGCTGACCGGGGTCCTGGCCAAGTCGAGCAACCTGGGAGCCATCCAGGTCGGGGAGACCATCGGTCGGGACAGGCTCTACAACTACCTGCGGGGCTTCGGCATCGGGCAGCCCACCGGACTGAGCTTCCCGGGCCAGAGCAACGGAGTCCTGGCCCCGCCGAGCACGTGGTCCGGCGCCCAGTTCGCCACGGTCTCCTTCGGTCAGGGGCTCGCGCTGACAGCGCTGCAGGCCACCTCGGTGTACGCGACGATCGCCAACGGCGGGGTGCGGGTGCAGCCCAGCCTGGTCGCCGGGACCGTCGCGCCCGACGGCACCTTCACCTCCTCACCGGCGCCCGGCCAGGTCCGTGTCGTCAGCGCGCAGACGGCTGCGACCGTACGGGACATGCTCGAGAGCGTGGTCTCCGACCAGGGCACCGCGCCGATGGCCCGGATCCCCGGCTACCGGGTCGCCGGCAAGACCGGCACCGCGAACCGGGTCGACGACACGTGCGGCTGCTACCGCGGGTACACCGCGTCGTTCATCGGGTTCGCGCCGGCCGACGCCCCCCGCCTGGTCATCTCGGTGACCTTGCAGAACCCGAAGAACGGCCACTTCGGCGGCCTTCTGTGCGCCCCGGTGTTCCGCCAGGTGATGGCCTTCGCCCTGCAGACCCTGGGTATCCCGCCGACCGGCACGGTGCCGCCCCGGATGCGGCTGGTGGCGCCGTGAGGCAGGTAGCCTCACGCCGTGTCCCGTCCTGACCACGCGCGGCTTCCGCGCCCGGTGGTGACCCCCCGCAGCATCCGCGCCCTGGCGGCAATGCTGGGGACCGCGTCACCGGAGCCGGCACCGGAGCCGGCAGGGGAGCCGGCAGGGGACGCCGCGCGCGAGGTGGCCCAAGGGCAGGTGGCGATGATCACCGGTGTCTGCCTGGACTCCCGGCACCTGAGCCCGGGCGACCTGTACGCGGCACTGCCCGGGTCCCACGCACACGGCGCCCAGTTCGCCGCGGCGGTGGCCGCAGCTGGGGCCGCAGCGATCCTCACCGACCCAGCGGGCGCCGACCTCGCCAGGGCCAGCGGGCTGCCCACCCTGGTCGTCGACGACCCCCGGTCCCGGGTCGGGGAGGTGGCCGCGTGGGCCTACGGCAGGCCGGCCGAGCAGCTGCTGCTGGTGGGGGTCACCGGGACCAACGGCAAGACCACCGTGTCGTACCTGGTCGAGTCCGGGCTGCGCGCAGCCGGCCACGTGACCGGCCTGGTCGGGACGGTGGAGACCCGGGTGGCCGGTGAGGTGGTGGCCAGCGAGCGGACCACCCCGGAGGCGCCCGACGTGCAGGCCCTGCTGGCACTGATGGTCGAGCGGGGCTGCACCGCCGCCGCGATGGAAGTCTCCAGCCATGCACTGGCGCTGGGCCGGGTGGACGGCATCGCCTTCGACGTGGCGGTGTTCACGAACCTGACCCAGGACCACCTCGACTTCCACCCCACGCTCGAGGAGTACTACCGCGCCAAGGCGTCACTGTTCACCCCGCGCCGCGCCCGGCTCGGCGTGGTCAACATCGACGACGAGTACGGTCGGCGGCTGGTCCGCGACGCCGCCGTGCCGGTCATCACGTACTCCACCGCCGGCTCAGCCGCCGACTGGTTCGCCGACGATGTGCAGCTGCGCGCCGACGGCTCGGCTTTCAAGGTGGTCGGACCCGCCGGCGAGCGAGCCCCCGGGCAGGTGCGCCTGCCGGCCGGCTTCAACGTGTCCAACGCACTGGCCGCCATCGTCGCCCTGCAGGCGGCCGGCGTCCCCCTGCACGCGGCCGTGGCCGGGGTCGGGCAGCTGCCGGGCATCCCGGGCCGATTGGAGCAGGTGGCGGCCGGCCAGCCGTTCCTGGCCGTGGTGGACTACGCGCACACCCCCGACGCGGTCACCACGTTGCTGGCCGCCGTCCGAGAGCTTGTGACCGGCCGGGTGATCGTCGTGCTCGGCTGCGGCGGTGACCGCGACCCGTACAAGCGGCCCGTGATGGGCGCCGCAGCCGTCCGCGGATCGGACCTGGCCGTGCTCACGGCCGACAACCCGAGGTCGGAGGACCCCGACGCCATCCTGGCAGCGATGGCGGCCGGGGCCGAGTCGGTCAGCCCGGCTGCGGGCGGCCGCTGGCTGGTGCAGCCGGACCGGCGGGCGGCCATCGACATCGCGGTCCGGGCCGCTGGGGCCGGTGACGTCGTGGTGGTGGCCGGCAAGGGGCACGAGCTCGGGCAGGACGTGGGGGGGCAGGTGCGGGCCTTCGACGACCGGGTGGAGCTGCGGGCAGCGATCGAGGACCTCGCGGTGGCCTCGTGATAGGGCTGACCGTTGCCGAGCTCGCGCGGCTGTCCGCGGGCACCGTGCACGGCGCCGACCCCGACGCCATCGTGTACGGGCCCGTCGTGGTCGACTCGCGCCGGGCCACCCCGGGGTCGGTGTTCGTCGCGGTCAAGGGTGAGCGGGTCGACGGTCACGACTTCGCGCTGCAGGCAGTCGGCGCGGGAGCGGTCGCCGTGCTCGCCCGCCGGGTGCTGCCCGCGGTGCCGACAGTCCTGGTCGCCGACCCGGTCGCCGCCCTGGGGCTGCTGGCCCGCGGCGCGCTCGCCCTGCTCCCCGGGGTCGAGGTGGTGGCCATCACCGGCTCGTCGGGCAAGACCGGCACCAAGGACCTGGTGACCGGCCTGCTCGAGTCGCTGGGTCCCACCGTCGGGCCGCCCGGCTCCTACAACACCGAGATAGGGCTCCCGTTGACCGTGCTGGCGGCCGACGCCTCGACCCGGTACCTGGTCCTGGAGCTCGGTGCGCGGGGCATCGGCCACGTCCGCGAGCTCACCCAGATCGCGCCGCCGGCGATCGGCGTCGTGCTCAACGTGGGGTCGGCTCACCTCGCAGCGTTCGGCTCACGGGCCGCCATCGCCAACGCCAAGGCCGAGCTGGTCGAGGCGCTGCCCGCGGGGGGCCTGGCAGTCCTGTCAGCCGATGACGACCTGGTCGCCTCCATGGCCGGGCGCACCGCCGCCCGCGTGGTGCTGTTCGGCACCTCGGCGGCGGCGCAGGTGCGCGCCGACCAGGTGTCTGTGGTCGACGGCCGGGCCCGGTTCACCCTCCTGGCCGCGGGCGGCAGCGCCCCGGTGCGCCTGGAGCTCGTCGGCGCCCACCACGTCGGCAACGCCTTGGCGGCGGCGGCCGTGGCTTTGGAGGCCGGCGCCGGCCTGGAGTCCGTCGCCGCGGCCCTGTCCGCGGCCCGGCCCCGCAGCCCCTGGCGGATGGAGGTCAGGGACACCGCCGACGCGGTCACCGTCATCAACGACGCCTACAACGCCAACCCCGAGTCGACGCGCGCTGCCCTTCGGGCTCTGGTCGACCTGGCCGGCGGGCGCCGCACGTGGGCTGTCCTCGGCGAGATGCGCGAGCTGGGCGCGACGTCCGCAGCTGAGCACGCCGAGCTGGGACGGGTGGCGCTGGAGCTCGGGGTCGACCGGCTCGTGACGGTCGGCGAGCAGGCACGGGCGATCTCGGTCCCGGGAGCCGACGCCGTTGCCGTGCCGGACGCTGACGCGGCGGTCGCGCTGCTGCGCGGAGAGCTCGCCGCGGGGGACGTGGTGCTGGTCAAGGCCTCGCGCGCCGCGGGGCTGGAGCGGGTCGCCGCGGCACTGCTGGACCCCGGCGGCGCCCGGTGAAGCTCATCTTGGTCGCGACGGCCGTCGGCCTGATCATCGGCCTGTTCGGGACGCCGCTGTTGATCCGGTTCCTCAACCGGCACGGCTACGCCCAGGCGATCCGCGAGTCCGCACACGGCTACCCGGCGCACGACTCGAAGAAGGGCACGCCGTCCATGGGCGGGGTGACCATCGTCGGCGGGGCGATCCTGGGGTACGCCGCGGGGCACGTGTACGCGTGGCATGGGCCGACCGCGTCCGGGCTGTGCGTGCTGTTCTTGATGACCGGCCTGGCCGCCGTCGGCTTCGCGGACGACTACATCAAGATCTTCAAGCAGCGCTCCACCGGGCTGCGCGCCCGGACCAAGCTCATCGGGCAGGCTGCGGTCTCGCTGGTATTCGCGCTGCTCGTGCTGCACTACCCGGACAACCACGGGCTCACCCCGGCCTCCCACGCGATCTCATTCGTCCGGGACAGCCCGCTTGTCCTGCCTCTGGGGGTCTTCCTGGTCTGGGTCTACCTGATGGTCGCGGCCACCTCCAACGGGGTGAACCTCACCGACGGGCTCGACGGCCTGGCGACAGGGGCCTCGGTGATGGTCTTCGGGGCCTACGTCGTGATCGGGGTGTGGCAGTTCCGCAACGCCTGTGTCAGCTCGGCGGCAGTGCACTGCTACTCCACCCGCGACCCGCTGGACCTCGCGGTCCTCGCCGCGGCGATCGTGGGCGCCTGCTTCGGATTCTTGTGGTGGAACGCCTCACCCGCCCAGATCTTCATGGGAGACACCGGATCGCTGGCCCTGGGCGGGGCGATGGCCGGGCTGGCCATCACGACCCGGACGGACGTGCTCCTGCTCCTGCTCGGCGGGCTCTTCGTGGTCATTGCCGCCTCGGTGATCGTCCAGGTCGCCTCGTTCAAGCTGACCAGGCGACGGGTGTTCTTGATGGCTCCGCTGCAGCACCACTTCGAGCTGCGCGGCTGGGGTGAGGTCACCATCGTGATCCGGTTCTGGATCATCGCCGGCCTGTGCGTCGGGCTGGGCCTGGGCATCTTCTACGCCGAGTGGCTCTCCGGTGGCCCGCTGTCGTGACCGGTCATCAGGCCGCGCCGGCCTGGCTGGCGGCTGCGGACCTCTCGGCGCCCTGGAGCAGCCTGGAGGTCTGCGTGGCCGGGCTGGGAGTCAGCGGCTTCGCGGCAGCGGACGCGCTGGTCCGGCTGGGCTGCGCGGTGACCGTCGTCGACGCGCGCTCGGACGAGCGGACCAGGCAGCGGGCGGCGGTGCTGGAGCTGCTCGGCGCGCACGTGCGACTGGGACCCGACCGCGCGAGCACGATGCCCGCCGGCGTCCAGCTGGTCGTCACCTCGCCCGGCTGGGCGCCGACGACTCCGCTGCTGGCGGGCGCCCAGGCGGCCGGGCTGCCGATCTGGAGCGAGGTCGAGCTCGCCTGGCGGCTGCGCCCGCTGCGCGACCCCGCGCCGTGGCTGGTCGTGACCGGCACCAACGGCAAGACCACCACGGTGCAGATGCTGGCCGCGATGCTCGCCGCGGCCGGACGGCGCTGCGTCGCGGCCGGAAACGTCGGAACCCCGCTGGTGGAGGTCGTCGGCGACCCCCGTCTTGACGTGATCGCGGTGGAGATGTCCAGCTTCCAGCTGCACTGGACCTCCAGCGTCCGCCCGCTGGCCGCCGCGGTGCTCAACGTCGCCGCCGACCACCTCGACTGGCACGGGTCGATGGCCGCGTACAGAGCCGACAAGGGCCGGGCCTACCAGGGCGCCGAGATCGCCTGCGTGTACAACGCGGCCGACCCGGTGACCGAGCAGCTGGTCCGCGACGCCGACGTGGCCCAGGGCTGCCGGGCGGTGGGCTTCACCCTCGGGGTCCCGGCGGTCAGCATGCTCGGCGTCGTCGACGACCTGCTGGTCGACCGGGCGTTCATCGCCGACCGCGACCGCTTCGGCGCCGAGCTCGCCTCGGTCCATGACGTGGTCCCGTTCGCTCCCCACAATGTGGCCAACGCACTGGCCGCGGCGGCGCTGTCGCGCGCGTTCGGCGTGCCGGCGACCGCAGTCCGCGGCGGCCTGCGGGCCTTCAGGCCGGACGCACACCGGATCGCCCGGGTGGCCGAGGTGGCCGAGGTGACCTACGTCGATGACTCCAAGGCCACAAACCCGCATGCGGCGTCGGCGTCGCTGTCGGCGTACGAGTCGGTCGTGTGGATCGCGGGCGGGCTGGCCAAGGGCGCCGACTTCGACGACCTGGTCAGCCGGGCCGCGGCACGGCTGCGCGGGGTGGTGCTGCTCGGCCGCGACCGGGCCCTGATCGCTGACGCGCTCTCGCGACACGCCCCGGATGTCCCCGTGGTGGAGGTGGTGAACAACGAGACTGGAGTGATGGATGAGGTAGTGCGGGCGGCCGCGGCGCTGGCCGGCCCGGGGGACACCGTCCTGCTGGCGCCTGCGTGCGCGTCCATGGACCTGTTCGCCGACTACGCGGCCCGTGGTGATGCCTTCGCGTCGGCCGTCGGCCGGCTGGCCCGCAGGCCCGCCAGGTGATCAGCACGACCGCGTCGCGGTCGACGTCCACGGTCGGCGGGGTCGGTACCTCCAGACGGCTGCTCGACCGGCCGCTGACCTCCTACCACCTCATCATCGGCTGCACGACCTTGTTGCTGACCCTCGGCCTGGTGATGGTGCTGTCGGCCTCCAGCGTCGAGGCCTACCGGACCTCCGGCGACTCCTTCTCCGTCTTCCAGAAGCAGGCCATCTGGGCTGCGGTCGGAGTGCCGGCCCTGTACGCGGCGTCCCGGATGCCGATCCGGTGGTTCCGCATCGCGGCGATCCCGCTGCTGGTGGCCGCGATCGGCCTGCTGTGCCTCGTCCTGGTGCCGGGCATCGGGGTCAGTGTCAACGGCAACCAGAACTGGATCAACTTCGGCGGCCCGTTCCGGGTGCAGCCATCCGAGGCGGCCAAGCTGGCGCTGGTGATCTGGGCGGCGGACCTGTTGGCCCGCAAGGAGAAGATCCTGGTCCGCTACCGACACCTGCTGGTCCCGCTGCTGCCCGTGTCGGTGCTGCTGATCTGCCTGGTGCTGATGGGCGGGGACCTCGGCACCGACATCGTCCTGATCGGTATCACGGCGGCCCTGCTCTACGTTGTGGGCGCACCCGGGCGGCTATTCGCCCTGCTCAGCGCCGTGTCGGTCTCGGCGGTGGTTGCCCTGTCGATGGTGTCCCCGCACCGGCTCGACCGGTTCCGGTCCTGGCTGCATCCCGGAGCCGACACCCTGGGCACCGGCTACCAGGCGATCCAGGGTCGGTTCGCTCTGGGCAGCGGCGGCTGGTGGGGACTGGGGCTGGGCGCCGGTCGCGAGAAGTGGGGATGGCTGCCCGAAGCGCACACTGACTTCATCTTCGCCGTCATCGGCGAGGAACTCGGGCTGATCGGAACCCTGGCCGTGCTCGTCTTGTTCGCGCTCATCCTGTATGCGGGGATCCGGATCTCGCTGCGCTCCGCCGACATGTTCGTCCGGCTGGCCGCCGCCGGCGCCACCGCGTGGATCGCCGTGCAGGCGATGGTCAACATGGGCGCGGTTCTCGGGCTCCTGCCGATCGCCGGCGTGCCGCTGCCGCTGGTCTCCTATGGTGGCTCGGCCCTGCTGCCGACGCTGGTGGCCCTGGGAATGCTGCTGGCGTTCGCCCGCGTCGAACCGGGAGCGGCCGCAGCCCTGGCGGCCAGAGGACCGGGTCCGGTCCGACGGGTGCTCGCGCGGGTTCGGCGCCGGCGGCCGTGACGCGGGCGTGATCGAGATGAGCGCAACTGGCGCGGCCGGTGGCCGCGACGGCACCGACCACTTCAACGACAACGACACCGCCGACACCGCGGACACAACGGACACAGATACCGCGGACACAACGGACACAGATACCGCGGACACAACGGACACAGACACCGCGGACACAGACACCGAGGACACCAGCGACGCACCCGGCTTCCGCGACGGTGGCGGCGCTGGGAGCTCGACAGGCCCTGGACGACCTCTGCACGTCGTGCTGGCCGGGGGTGGTACGGCCGGTCACGTCGAGCCTGCGCTCGCCCTGGCGGACGCCCTGCGCCGGCGGGACCCCCGCACCGGGATCACCGTCCTGGGAACGGCGCGAGGACTGGAGACGAGGCTGGTGCCTGAGCGCGGCTACGAGCTGGTTCTCATTCCCCCCGTTCCCGTGCCGCGAAGGCCCAGCATGACCCTGTTCTCCCTGCCGGGCCGCCTGTGGGGCGCGGTCGCAGCGGTCAGCGAGGTCCTGACCGGTCGCCGCGCCGACGTGCTGGTCGGCTTCGGCGGCTACGTCGCGGCACCGGCCTACCTGGCAGCTCGGCGCAGGCACCTGCCCTACGTGGTGCACGAGGCGAACGCCCGCCCGGGCCTGGCGAACCGGCTGGGGGCCCGGGGAACCCCTTATGTGGCATCGGCGACACCGAGGTCGAGTCTTCCGCACTCCCGTTATCTGGGGATCCCGCTGCGTCGATCCGTGGCGACCTTGGACCGCGGGTCGGCCCGCGCGCAGGCGCGCGCACATTTCGGGCTGGCCGCCGATGCCCCGACGCTGCTGGTCTTCGGGGGGTCTCAGGGGGCCAGGCGCCTGAACGAGGCAGCCCTGGGGGCGGCCAGGGACCTGGCAGCGGCGGGGGTGCAGGTCCTGCACATCGTCGGTCCGGCCGGACAGGTGCCGGACTCGGGCGGCCCAACCGGCGCTGCCTACGTGACCCTGCCGTACTGCGACCGGATGGAGCTGGCCTACGCCGCCGCCGACGTGGCGCTGTGCCGGGCGGGGGCGATGACCTGCGCCGAGCTCGCCGCCGTGGGGCTGCCCGCGGCGTATGTCCCGCTGCCGGTGGGTAACGGCGAGCAGCGGCTCAATGCGCTCCCGGTGGTCGAGGCCGGAGGCGGGCTGATGGTCGCCGACGAGCAGTGCACGCCGGCCTGGGTGGCTGCCACTTTGGTTCCCCTCCTCTGCGACCACGGCCGGGTCACCGCGATGGGCGCCGCGGCCGCGGCGCTGGGCCGGCGCGATGCCGACGAGCAGCTCGTGCGGCTGGTGCTGAAGGCCGCGGGCCGGACGCAGGCACTGTCGTGACCAGGTCGGACGCTGACTTCGTGCACGCGCTGGGTCGGGTGCACTTCGTCGGAGCCGGCGGCGCCGGGATGTCGGGGATCGCGCGGATCCTGCTCGCACGAGGGCTGTCGGTGTCAGGCAGCGATGCCAAGCAGTCACGCGAGCTGGAGGCTCTGCGCGTCCTGGGCGCCGACGTGCACGTCGGGCACCGCGCAGAGTATGTCGTGGGTGCGGACACCGTGGTGGTGTCCTCGGCGATCCGGGACACCAACCCCGAGGTGGTCAGGGCCCGCGAGCTGGGGCTGCGGGTGCTGCGCAGGGCGGAGGCGCTGGCGGCGGTGATGGCCGACCGCGTGGCCGTCGCGGTCGCCGGGACACACGGCAAGACCACCACCACGTCGCTGCTGACGGTGGCCCTGCAGCACTGCGGGGCAGATCCCTCGTTCGCGATCGGCGGCAACCTGTCGGACTCAGGTGTCAACGCCCACAACGGTTCTGGAACGTTGTTCGTCGCCGAGGCCGACGAGTCGGACGGCTCGTTCCTGCTGCTTCGTCCGCACGCCGCCGTCGTCACCAACGTCGAGGCGGACCATCTCGACTACTACGGCACGACCGACGCGGTGGAGCAGGCGTTCGCCGACTTCGCCGCGACCATCGACGCCGACGGCTTCCTGGTCACCTGTGCGGACGACGCCGGAGCCGTCCGCCTCGCCGGCAGCGCCCGCGCTGCTGGGCTGACGGTGACCACCTACGGCGAGGCAGCCGGGGCCGACCTTCGCATCGACAGGCTCAGGCTGGCCGGGACCGGGTCGGCGTTCGAGGTGGTCATGCGCGGGCGCCGGCTCGGGCCCGTCGAGCTGCGGATCCCCGGCCGGTACAACGCACTCAACGCCGCCGCCGCCCTGGCCGCCGGGCTCGGTCTGGGGATGGCCGAGGGCGTGCTTCGCGAGGGGCTCGGCGGCTTCTCGGGAACCCGGCGCCGTTTCGACCTGAAGGGGACGGCCGACGGCGTGCGGGTGTTCGACGACTACGCCCACCACCCGACCGAGCTGACCGCAGTGCTGGGTGCCGCGCGCGAGGTGGCCGGCCGGGGCCGGCTGGTGGTCGCCTTCCAGCCGCACCGCTACAGCCGCACGGCCGCCTTCCGCCAGGAGTTCGCGACGGCCCTGGCCCTGGCCGACGAAGTGGTGGTCTTGGAGGTCTACGCGGCGGGGGAGGAGCCGATCCCCGGAGCCTCCGGGGCCAGCGTGGCCGCGGCGGTGCCGCTGCCGGCCGACCGGGTGCTGTTCGAGCCGTCGTGGTCGGCGGTCGCCGGCGCTCTCGCCGACCGTGCCGCCCCGGGGGACGTCGTGCTGACCTTGGGCGCCGGAGACGTGACCATGATCGGCCCGGAGACCGTGGCTCTGCTGGCCGCGCGTGCCGGCAAGGAACCCAGCGGAGGCAGTGGCGATGAGCAGCACCCGTAACCCGGCCCGTCCCCGGCCCGGCCACGTGGACCGCCTGGCCCGTCCGGACTCTCCGAGCCTGGTCGACAAGGCTCCGGTCTCCCGCTTCGAGCAGCGCCGTCGAGCGGGGCGCCGCCGCCGGGGGCTGAAGGCCGCCCTGGTGGCGCTGGCCGTCGTGGCGTTGGTCGGCGCGGTCGGTGCCGCGGTGTGGGCGGTCTACTTCTCGACGATGTTCGCCGTGACGCGGGTGGTCGTCGTGGGCACCCACCGGCTCAGCGCCGCCCAGGTGGAGCAGGCGGCGCACGTGCCGATGGGGCGCCCGCTGATGAGACTGGACACCGGTCCCATCCGGCGCAACGTCGCGGGCATCGTCCAGCTGTCCTCGGTGGTGGTCACCACCCAGTGGCCGCACACGGTGCAGATCACCGTGGTCGAGCGGACCCCGGCAGCAGTGATCGCGCTGGCCGGCGGGGGCTACGACCTGGTCGACCGCGAGGGTGTGGTGCTGGGCACCGTCACCGGCCAGCCGCCGGCGCTTGCGTTGCTGGCGATGGACCCTGCCTCGACCCCACCTGCGGCGCTACAGGCCGCAGCATCGGTGGCAGCGTCGCTGACCCCTCGGCTGGCGGCGAAAGTACGCTCGATCACTGCGCTGACCGCCAACTCCGTGGAGCTGAACATGACCAACGGTTCGACCGTGCGCTGGGGCGACGCCACTGAGGGCGCGATCAAAGCAGAGGTGCTGGCGGCGTTGATGAGACATCCGGCGCGGGTCTACGACGTCAGTGCCCCGTACGCACCGATCACGGCCAGAGGCTGACGGCCACTCGCGGGCAAGCGATCTGGTCCCGACGCTGCGAGGCGGTAGTGGTGAAGCCAAACTGCAGCCGGACTGTAGCCGGACGGGCACCCAACCGGCCTCGGCAGGGCCGCCCGGACGACCGGGAGTTGACCGCAGCCCGAAGTCTCGCCTACCGTCTACCCAACCCTCAGGTTGACATAACTATAACCCTATACTTGAGGGTAAGGGTCGAAACGAGAGGCGTACACCGTGGCTGCACCGCAGAACTACATCGCCGTCATCAAAGTTGTCGGCATCGGCGGGGGTGGGGTCAACGCCGTCAACCGCATGATCGACGTGGGTCTCAAGGGTGTCGAGTTCATCGCCATCAACACCGACGCCCAGGCGTTGCTCATGAGCGACGCCGACGTCAAGCTCGACATCGGCCGCGAGCTGACCCGAGGCCTCGGCGCAGGTGCCGACCCGGAGGTCGGGGCCCAGGCGGCCAACGACCACGCGGACGAGATAGAAGAGGTGCTCAAGGGCGCCGACATGGTCTTCGTCACCGCAGGTGAAGGCGGTGGCACCGGGACTGGCGGTGCCCCGGTAGTCGCCAAGATCGCTCGCGGGCTGGGCGCTCTGACCGTAGGCGTGGTCACCCGTCCATTCAGCTTCGAGGGCCGCCGCCGCGCGCAGCAGGCCGAGAGCGGGATCGACGGCCTGCGCAGCGAGGTCGACACACTCATCGTCATCCCCAACGACCGGCTCCTGTCGATCTCGGACCGGAACGTCTCCGCGCTGGACGCGTTCCGCTCCGCTGACCAGGTGCTGCTGTCCGGAGTCCAGGGCATCACCGACCTCATCACCACTGCGGGACTGATCAACCTCGACTTCGCGGACGTCAAGTCCGTCATGTCGGGAGCTGGCTCCGCACTGATGGGCATCGGCTCGGCCCGCGGCGACGACCGCGCGGTCGAGGCGGCCCGGATGGCCGTGTCCAGCCCCCTTCTCGAGGCATCCATCGAGGGTGCCCGGGGCGTCCTTCTCTCGGTTTCTGGCGGAAGCGACCTCGGCCTGTTCGAGATCAACGAGGCCGCCCGCCTGGTGTCGGAGTCGGCACACCCCGACGCCAACATCATCTTCGGCGCGGTCATCGACGACGCGCTCGGAGACGAAGTCCGGGTCACGGTCATCGCCGCAGGATTCGACGGTGGACAGCCCAAGCCACTGTCACCGACCTCACCGGCCGCGGCGGCCATCCCCTCCTCCGCGTCCAGCAGTGGTGCGCCGTCCTCGCCGAAACCCGTGGCCGAGCGTTCGGTCATCGACGTCGCCGCGGCGGCGGCGGCAAGTCGCGACGCCGAGCTTGACCTTCCGGCCGAGCGCAAGAAGCCACGCACCATCGTGTTCGACGACTCCTCGGTCGACGACGACCTGGACGTGCCGGACTTCCTGAAGTAGCCCGAACCCAGGATCGCCGCGCCTGTCCGAGATGAGCTGACCAAGAACGTCAGGCTCGCGAAGGGTCAGGGCGGGCACGTCCCCGGTTCGGTGTGCCAGGCGGGTGAGCCGCTCCGGGTGGGCCCGGCCGGCTCCGCTGGCTGACCCGGTCCCGGTCGGCCGAGTTGGCCGTGACCGACGACGCGGTAGCGTCCTGGCATGAGCAGCAACCTCGACCGGAACAAGTCGAACGTGATGGCTTTCTACGACCTCATGTTCAACCAGAGCGAGCCTGCAGATGCCATCAGCCGGTACGCAGGTCAGACCTACATCCAGCACAACCCGGAGGTCGGGGACGGCAAGCAACCGTTCATCGACTACTTCGAGCGGATGGCCCGTGAGTACCCAGGTAAGCGGGTCGAGTTCGTCCGCGCCATCGCCGAGGGCGACTACGTGGTGCTGCATTGCCGTCAGACCTGGCCGGGCGATCGCGACTACGCCGGGATCGACATCTTCCGACTCGATGAGGACGGCAAGGTTCTGGAGCACTGGGACGTCCTGCAGGTCGTGGCTGACACGTCGGCGAACGACAATGGGATGTTCTGACCACTGGCGGCCTTTACCGCCTCTGCGAGGCGCGGCGGCGACGTGCGTCGAAACGCCGTTACCGGTTTGTGGCTGCAGACTGCATCGGGGTGGGTCATCTCGGGCAGCGCCGTGATGGCAACGGCCCCGAACGCTGACGTTTCGCGGGCTGCCCATCTCGGGAGCGCGTCACCCGACCACGTGTGCAATGTCAGTCGCTGGCGGTCTTTCGTGGAACGGGTGCCTGCCGGCCGTTGCAGCCTGGTCCCCGTGCGTGCAGGACGCACCGGCTGTTGGCCTGCCTGTTCGCCGGGATGACCCTGCGCGTCCCGGCTGGGTTCGTGCACCTGCCCCCTGGACGCCCGCCAGGGGTCTCGTCGTGGTCGTGATCGCGGATGCCGGGGGTCCTTGATCGCACTGGCCTGGCGGTCCGGGCCACAACCGGTCCCTGAACGGTCGCCGAAGGAGTGTCCCCGCGCCGGCCAACAGGACCGACGGTTCTTCGCCCCCGCGCCCGGGTGCGTCCCCGCGCACCGGCTCACGCACTCACTGACTCGGCCACGCTGCGTCGGTGGCTGCGGGAGACTGCCGCCTGCGGGTAGGCAGGGGTAACCTCCCTCGCTGCGCAGAGCCCGGGCGGCAGCGTCGGCTGTGCCCGGGATCGGCTGTGCCCGGGATCCGCTCTCTGACGTAGGCCGGCCCGCCTCGGCCTCGCGCAGTCCTCTTCCCCTGCACCGCGCCGCGCGGCGCGGCCGGGCATTGTCCGGCGGTGGACCCTTGGCGGCCGCGCGTAGGTCATTGGTGGCGGCGTGGATCCGGCGGGGATCGATGACCGGCCGACGCGCTGGACTGGCCGGGGCACGATGCGCCGCACAGTGTCCCGGCCCGATGACGCGGCGTGAGCGACTGCCGCCCGATGGAGCTGCCGTCGGCTGCGATGATGCACCGCATGGGCGTGCGCTGGATGTTCTCCGACCGGCATGGAGGGGTCGGCACCGGCGCCTTCGCGACCCTGAACCTCGCCCAACACGTCGGTGACGACCCGGCGACCGTCACGCAGAACCGCCGACGCCTTGCCGAGCGGCTGGGGTCGCCTACGCCGCGCCTGGCCTTCATGGACCAGGTCCACGGTGACCGGGTTGGCGTGGTGGACGCGGCTGCCGGGGACCGGTGGGCGCAGACCGACGGGCTGGTCACGGCCATACCTGGGGTCGCGCTGGCCGTCCTGGTCGCAGACTGCGTCCCCGTCCTGATGGCCGACGCCGAGGCGGGGGTGGTGGCCGCGGTCCACGCCGGGCGGGCCGGGGTGCGTGCCCAGATCGTCCATCGGGCACTCGAGGCGATGGCCCGGCTGGGCGGCTCACGGGCCAGGACGGTTGCCTGGCTGGGCCCGTCGGTCTGCGCCGACTGTTACGAGGTTCCATCTGACATGCGGGCTGACGTGGCCTCCGTGGTGCCGGCGGCCTGGGCCACCTCTCGTGCTGGCGGCCCCGCGCTCGACCTGCGCGGCGGGCTGTGCGCGGAGCTGGAGGGGGCCGGAGTCCGCGCGACGGCGGTTGGGCCGTGCACCGTGGAGTCTGCGGACCATTTCTCCTACCGGCGAGACGGGGTTACCGGACGCTTCGCCGGCGTGGTCTGGCTCGAGCCGTGACAGCGACCGGCTCGTGGCCGTCACCTGAGCAGGCGCGGCGCCGCGACGAGCTGGCAGCCGCGCTGGCCGCGACCCGGGCCCGGGTCGGCGCGGCGGCCCGGGCCGCCGGTCGAGACCCTGAGACGGTCACCATCATCGCGGTCACCAAGAACTGGCCGGCCCAGGACGTCAGGATCCTGGCCTCGCTCGGGGTGGCCGACGTCGGGGAAAACCGCGACCAGGAAGCCGCCGAGAAGGCGGCGCTGTGCGCCGACCTGGCGCTGACCTGGCACTTTGTCGGCCAGCTGCAGACCAACAAAGCCAAGTCGGTCGTCGGCTATGCCGACGTGGTCCATTCAGTCGATCGGGTCAGGCTGGTCGACGCGCTCAGCCACGCCGCGCAGTCCTGCGGACGGACGGTGGGCTGCCTCGTCCAGGTGAGCCTGGACGGCGACAGCGGGCGCGGCGGAGCCGCCCCGGTGGACGTGCCGGCATTGGCGGACCGGATCGCCACAGGCGCCGGCCTGCGGCTGCTCGGGGTGATGGGGGTTGCCCCCCTGGGTCAGTCGGACGACCCGGCCGAGGCGACCGGCGCGGTCAGGGCGGCCAACGCCGAAGACGTGGCCGAGCGGGCTTTTGCCCGGCTCGCTGAGTTGGCCGCAATCGTCCGCGTCGGGCACCCGGGCGCCGGCTGGATCTCCGCGGGCATGAGCGGCGACCTGGAACTCGCGATCGCCCACGGCGCGACACACGTGCGTGTCGGGAGCGCTATCCTCGGACAGCGTCGTGACCTCCGGTAGCCTGACCTCGGCGGACTCGTCCGCGGGCGGCCGACTTCCGGCCCCTCACCCGGCGTAGTGGTCAACGGAAGGGCCCGAGTCATGGCAGGCGCGATGCGCAAGATGGGCGTCTACCTCGGCCTGGTCGAGGATGGCGCCGAGCAGTACGACGAGTACGACGAGTACGACGACTATGACAGCGGCACCCGCCGTGAGGCGCCTGCCGACCGGGCCGAGCAGACGCGCAACCTTCAGCCGGTCCGCGAGGACAAGCACGCGGCTCCCGCCGCATCCCGAGCGCGCACCGAGCCGCGCCACGAGTCCCGTCCCGAGACGCTCGACTCCTACAAGATCACCACGTTGCACCCGCGCAACTACAACGACGCACGCACCGTCGGGGAGTACTTCCGCGAGGGCACCCCGGTGATCATGAACCTCACTGACATGGACGACTCGGACGCCAAGAGGCTGGTGGACTTCTCCGCCGGGCTCATCTTCGGGCTGCACGGCTCGATCGAGCGGGTGACCGCCAAGGTGTTCCTGCTGTCGCCGGCCAACGTGGTCGTCACCGCCGAGGAGAAGGCCCGGCTCGCCGAGGGCGGCTTCTTCAACCAGTCGTGACGTGACCGGCACACACCCGGTGAGCCCGCTGCTGGCGACCTCGGTGGCGGCCAACATCGTCTACACGGTCGCCTGGATCTTCCTCGTCCTGCTGCTCGCCAGGCTGGTCTTCGAGTATGTCTTCATGTTCGCGCGGGAGTACACACCGACCGGGCCTGTGCTGGTCATCGTCGAGTCCGTCTACAGCGCGACCGACCCCCCGCTGAAGTTCCTGCGCAAGTTCATCCCGCCTCTGCGGCTGGGCCGGGTCGCGGTCGACCTGTCGTTCCTCGTCCTGTTCATTTTGGTCAATCTGGTGATCCGTGCCAGTTCGTCGTTCTAGGCTCGCCGTTCGGGCTAGGCTGCTCACGCACCGTGGCAGCCGCCGACCCCCTGTAGCCGTTGACGACCGATGAGTGGACTCATGAACGACGAGGTGACGTCATGCCGTTGACCCCCGAGGACGTGCGCAACAAGCAGTTCAGCACTGTCCGCCTCCGCGAGGGCTACGAGATGGATGAGGTGGACGCCTTCCTCGACGAGGTCGAGGCCGAGCTGACCCGACTGGGTCGCGAGAACGAGGATCTTCGTACCCGGATGTCCGCGGCTTCGCGCCAGCAGGCAGCTCCCGTTGCGGCCGCACCCGTCCAGGCGCCCCCGGCCC
>Ga0209068_10000188_pt1 | contig 37434 bp, 24 predicted proteins | sample ColStrG_CSR_2012_FD_187200 | JGI IMG/M metagenome (GOLD analysis project Ga0209068, IMG submission 187200) | Freshwater sediment microbial communities in response to fracking from Pennsylvania, USA - Cold Stream Run_MetaG_CSR_2012 (SPAdes)... | ecosystem: Environmental > Aquatic > Freshwater >...
GGGGACGGCGGTCGCGTCGAACTCACCCCAGATTCCCGCCAGCCGTCCGCCAAAGCCCAACAGGCCTTCCGCGAGCGTGCCGGTATGCGAGACATGCTTGCCGCGAATGCGCGAGCGCTCCGCATTGATTTTCTGCATATGGACCGCGAGCTCGTCGATCTTGCCGGGATCGTGGATCATCAGGATGCCGAGATTGTGCCGGTGCGTGGCGGCCTTCTCGGCGTCGGACGCCAAGCGTCGCCACGACTTCAGCTCCAGCGGGCCGCGCGGCGCGCCGGTGCCGGTTGCGCCGACCAGCACCAGGCATTGCGCGCACGCGCCGGCGTGACGGACCAGGTAGCCGGCGATCAATCCGCCCATGGAAAATCCCGCGACCGCGAAGCCGGTTTGCGGCCCGATGATGGTCGCCACTCCGCCCGCCAGCGCCGCCCCGATGCTGTCCGCGGAAACCGGCGCCGACGGATTTCCGGACTCGCCGGATCCCGGAAGATCCGGAACCAGGAGCATGAAATCGTCCGCCAGGGCTTCTATGTTGCGAACCCAGTGCATCCAGCTTCCGGTGCCGCCGTGCAGCAGGACGAGGGGCGTGCCCTTGCCCCACACCCGCCACACCACGTCGCCCGCGCCGTTGGGTGTCGTACGGCGCGTGCTCGTGCGATCGAGCGCAGCGATGAATTCAGCGGGTGTCGGCTGTGAAATGGTCATGCTGAAGCGGTCATCAATGGCTCACGCTGCGTTTCGACGCAGGCGCATCGGTTCCGGTGGCAGTTCCTGAGGGGAAGGGAATCCAGCACAGGCGATTTGGCTCAGCGAGGGCGGCGGTGCGTGACCATGCCGAGACAAATCATGGGAAACTCAGTATGCCAAAGCGAGTCCCAAATATCCAGAGTTCCAAGGTTGCGATCTCGAGCTGAGGACTTGCGCGTCCGACTCGATGACCTAGATTCCTATGGCTCTGCTGAAGTAGTTCCAGGATTCGGGTCTCACGATTCAAGCGAATGAAGCGGGCACCCGACAACCATAAAGCAGAATCTCCATGCTCACCGACGCTGCCGCGCAGGCCCTCCATATCGATCCGATTCCCGAGGCGCCGTTCTATATCGCGGTCACGGACTCGGCGACGCGAGCCCGCCGCACGCTCAAGTCCGGCGATACTTTCGTCGTCATGGACAGCCATGGCGACGTCGGGGCTTCGCCCGGCGGATCGGACGGTCTGTTCCATTGCGATACACGCCATCTCTCGCGTCTCGAATTGACGGTCAATGAACTGCACCCGCTGCTGCTCGGCTCGAATCTTCGCGACGACAATGCGCTGCTCGCGATCGATCTCACCAATCCGGATATCTTTTCCGACCAACGCATCGTGTTGCAAAAGGACACGCTGCACATCGTGCGCACGATCTTCCTTTGGCGGGGCACGGCCTATCAGAGGTTGGGCGTGCGCAACTTCGGCGACCGTGCCGCGGATCTGCGTCTCGTGATTCAGTTCGACAGCGATTTTGCCGACCTCTTCGAGGTGCGCGGAATGCGTCGCAACCGTCGCGGCATCGCGACCCGCAAGCTCGTCGGCCCGGATCAGGTTTTGTTGAGCTATCGTGGGCTCGATGGCTGGACGCGGCGCACTAGGCTCACTTTTGATCCGCCGCCGGCCACGCTCGCTGTGAACGCAGCCTCCTACCAGCTTCAGGTCGCCCCCGGATCCATGCAGCCCATATTCGTTGCGGTCGCATGCGACCCGGTGGACGAACGCCCGATGCCGTTCTTGCGCGGCTTGCTGGCGGCGCGCCGCGAGCTGCGGACCGCCACGGATGGCGGGACCACGGTCGAGAGCTCGAACGAGATCTTCAACGAAATCCTGTGCCGCTCAGCCGCTGATCTCGCCATGCTGATGACCGATACGCCGCAAGGTCGCTACCCCTATGCTGGCATCCCTTGGTATTCGACCACGTTCGGACGCGATGGGCTGATCACGGCGCTGCAGATGCTGTGGTGGAATCCGAGCGTGGCACGCGGCGTACTGCGGCGCCTTGCCGCCTACCAGGCGAAGGTGACCGACCCGCGGTCCGACGCCCAGCCCGGGAAAATCCTGCATGAGATGCGCGCCGGCGAGATGGCGGCACTGCACGAAGTGCCGTTCGGCCTCTACTACGGCAGCGTCGATGCGACGGCGCTCTTCGTGCTGCTCGCCGGTGCCTATGTGGAGCGGACCGGCGACGAGGGGACTCTCGGCGAGTTGTGGCCGTCCGTCGAGGCTGCGCTCGCCTGGATCGACGGTCCTGGCGACCCGGACGGGGACGGCTTCGTCGAATATCGGCGCGCCACCGAGGAAGGACTTGCCAATCAGGGTTGGAAGGATTCGCATGACGCCATCTTCCACGCCGACGGACGCCTGGCGGAAGGCCACATCGCCTTGGCCGAAGTCCAAGGCTACGTTTTTGCAGCCAAGCGTCTGGCGGCGCGCTGCGCGCAACGACTCGGGCACGGCGAGCTTGCGCGCAAGCTCGAGACCGAGGCGCTTCTCCTCGCCGAGCGTTTCGAGGCTGCGTTCTGGTGTCCGGAAATCGAAACCTATGCGCTGGCGCTCGATGGGGACAAGGAGCAATGCCGGGTGCGCACGTCAAATGCCGGACAGGTGCTCTATACCGGCATTGCGGATCCGGACCGAGCCGCGACGGTCGCGCGCGGTCTCATGGAGACCCGGTTCAATTCCGGTTGGGGCATCCGTACCGTCGCCAAAGGTGAAGCCCGCTACAATCCGATGTCGTATCACAACGGCTCGATCTGGCCGCATGACAATTCTCTCATCGCACTCGGATTTGCCCGCTATGGATTGACCCAATCGGTCGAGCAGCTGTTCAAGGGCCTGTTCAAAGCGGCGAGCTACATGGATTCGCGCCGGCTGCCGGAATTGTACTGCGGCTTTCAACGCCAGCGCGGTCGCGGTCCGACGCTCTATCCGGTCGCCTGCTCGCCGCAGGCCTGGGCGAGCGCAACGCCATTCGCGCTGCTCGAAGCCTCGCTCGGGCTCGAATTCGACCCGGGCCAGGGCGAAATTCGTTTGCGCAATCCGCGGCTGCCGTCGTTCCTGGAGGAAGTGACGCTGCGCAATCTGCAGCTCGATCGAGCGCTCGTCGATATCAGGGTGCGCCGCCATAAGGATGCGGTCTCGCTCGATATCCTGCGCACACGCGGCAAGATCCAAGTCTCCGTTATCTGCTCGCCGCGTGAAGCGGGTTAGACCTTCACGTTATGGCAAACGGCAGCAAATTACCGTCGCCGGACATGGAACCACGATGCCGGTTGCGGCTTGGTGATCTGAGCGTCAGGCTTTGTTGGAGCCCATATGCGCAAGGATCATCCGGTGGCGGCGCTTGCGGCAGCGATCGCCCTGATCGTGGCCGCGATCCCGAATTCAGTGGCAGAGGATAGCCCGGCGCCGGCGCGGACTCAGCCCGACGTGGGCCCGCCGGCAAACCCGGCCGACGTTTCCCCTGCGGTGCCAATTCTAGAGAGCCAAGAGCTGCAAGGTATCCTCGGCAAGGAGGTGCGTAGCGCCGCTGGCGAAAATATGGGTCGGGTGGTCGATGTCGTCGTCGACCGGACCGGGCAGGTTCGCGCGGCGGTCATCGACTTCGGCGGCTTCCTCGGTGTCGGCAGCCGCAAGATTGCCGTGGATTGGGACGCGCTGCGCTTTCCACGGCCTGGCGACAAGGCCGGTCGCGTTACTCTCGAATTCACGCGCGATCAGGTGAAGGCCGGGCCCGAATACCAGGACGGCAAACCGGTGGTCGTGCTGGGTGACCAAGGCAAGCTCGAAGCATTTCCATTTCAATAAGCCGGTGATGCTGGAGATGTGTCCTGCCCGCGGACCGAATATGGCGCCCTGGCGAGCGGCCGGGCCGAGATAACGAAGCAGGCTACGATCGTTTGCCGCCGATCTTGCCCGGACCGCAGGAGCCGAACGAGCCGCAACCTGCTCCATCACGCGGCACGCTTCGTGGCTTCGACTGGTTCATTTTTTTCGTAGCCGATGTGCAAACCGGCTTCGGTCCTTTCGTTTCGGTCTATCTCACCGCCCAGAAATGGACGCAGGTTGATATCGGCCTAGTCCTGTCGGCGGCCGGTCTGGTCGCTTTGGCGGGACAGATGCCGGGCGGAGCCTTGGTCGACTTCGCTCGCTCCGAACGGCTGGTGGCCGGCCTCGCGGTCGCGGCGATTAGCGTCAGCGCGCTCGCCTATGCGGCCTGGCCGACTTTCCCGGTCGTCCTCTCCGCCGCAGTCTTGCACTCCGGCGCCAGCTGCGTGCTCGGTCCGGCGATTGCGGCGATCAGCCTTGGCCTGGTCGGCCACGCCGCCGTCAGCGAGCGGCTCGGGCGCAATGCCCGCTTTGCGTCCATCGGAAACGGACTGGCGGCTGCCGCGATGGGCGCCTGCGGCTATTTTCTCTCAGCCCGCGCCGTGTTCTTCGTCACAGCGCTTCTGCTCGTGCCTGCGTTGCTTGCTCTTCGCGCCATGTCGGCAAACGAGATCGATCCGGAACGGGCCCACGGCGGGCTTGCTCGGCGGCGCGACAACCGCCCGCCGCCGAATTTCGCCGACCTGTTGCGCCAGCGCCCGCTGTTGATCCTGGCGGGCTGCGTGATGCTGTTTCATCTCGCCAACTCCGCCATGCTCCCTCTGATGGGGAGCGTCGTGACCATGCGTTCGAGCCAATGGGCGACGGTTCTGATTGCCGCTTGTATCGTGGTGCCGCAGCTCGTGGTGGCGGCACTGTCGCCTTGGGTCGGACGACAGGGCGAAAATTGGGGGCGCCGGCCATTGTTGCTCCTCGGCTTCGCCGCGCTGCCGGTCCGCGGCATCCTGTTTGCGACGGTCAAGGATCCAAACCTGCTGGTCGCGGTGCAGCTCCTCGACGGCCTGACCGCCTCCGTGTTCGGCGTGATGGTGCCGCTCATCATTGCCGACCTCACCCGCGGCACCGGACATTTCAATCTCGGTCAGGGGATTGTGGGCACCACCACCGGAATCGGCGCTTCGCTGAGCACCACGCTCGCCGGCTACACCAGCGATCACTTCGGCAGCGAATTTGCATTTCTCGGCTTGGCCGCCGTTGCGGTGGTCGGCCTGGCGGCGGTCTGGTTCCTGATGCCGGAAACCCGGCCGGTTCGCGAGTGATCGCAATCCGCGAATCCTCACAAAGCAGTATCGCGGATTGGACCCGGGTTGATTGCCGCCTGGAACCGATCAGTGCCCTTCGACGGCGACCTGAAGGGCGGGAGCTTCATCGACCACCAGCCGCAGGCGCGCGTAGGCCCCGTCAATCAGGTTCCGATAGACCGCCAGGTAGTCCTGTGCCATACGCCGTGCCGTGAAGCGCGCCTCGAAGCGCTGGCGTATCTTCGCGCGCGGCAATTGCGACAACCGATCGACGGCGCCGACGGCGCCGATTTCGTCCTCCACGATGAACCCGCTCACTCCGTCTTCCACCACCTCGGGCACCGAGCCGCGATTGAACGCGATGACCGGCGTGCCGCACGCCATCGCTTCGATCATGACGAGCCCGAACGGCTCGGGCCAATCGATCGGCACGAGCAGGACAATTGCGCCGCTGAGAAACGCGGACTTTTCGCTATCGCTGATCTCACCGATATATTCCGTATTCGTCGTGCTGATGAGCGGCCGAATCTTTTCCTGGAAGTAGTCGCGGTCGACGCTGTCGACCTTGGCGGCGATCTTGAGCGGCATGCCGCAATGTTGCGCGATCCGGATCGCGCGGTCGATGCCCTTTTCCGGGGCGATGCGCCCGAGAAACGCGAAATAGCTCGGTTTGACCGGCTGCGGCGTGAGCAGTCTCTCCGGCAGGCCATGGTGGATCGTTCGCACCCAGCGCGCCTGCGGGAGCGGCCGCCGTTGGGCATTGGAGATCGAAATCACCGGTACTGAAGCGAATGTCGTGAAGACCGGTTGGTGTTCCGGCAAGTCCAGCCGGCCATGCAACGTCGTGACGAAGGGCGTCGACTGGCGGGAAAACAGCGAGAATGGATAGTAGTCCAAGTGGAAATGCAGGAAATCGAAATCGCCTCTGCGTTGACGCACGCGCTCCAACATCAGCATGTGCAGCGCGTTGGCATCGCGCACCGAGCCGTCCAACCGCAGCGCGCGCGGCCATGACGCTTCGAGCTTCGCCGAGGTGATCGAGTCTCCGCTCGCATACAACGTGACCTCGTGACCAAGCGAAACCAACTCCTCCGTCAGCCAATGGACCACACGCTCGGTCCCGCCGTAAAGTTTCGGAGGAATTGCTTCTGTCAACGGTGCTACTTGGGCGATGCGCATAAAATCGACTCCTGACCTGCAGAGCGCCCCGCAACCCTGATCCCAGCGTCGAGATGTACAACGAAGAAAACCGTAGAATTTTCAGGATGGCAACCAACTTTTTTTTCCAGAGTCGAGGAACTTTTCGGACGTTGCAACGTCGAAGCTAAATGCACGGCTGCGCTGTCCTGACGCTCCGGGTTGCTGCCAAGATTCGACCACGGGAAAACCGCAGAGGCTTCAAATTTACTCAAATTTAACGGCGCCGAGCTGGGCGCGCGAGCCGGTTGAAAAAGGGGAGGTCAAACCCGAATGGACGATTTTTGCCGCTACGCGGGCCGCCCATTTGCTTTTGTGTTTCGCTACATCCGGCTGCGACCGGGTTCCCACTTGCTGGTGCTGACTGCTGTTGTGGCAGCCGTTGCCTGTTCCGTCAGCACACAATACGGCGTGAAGTATTTGGTCGATACTTTGTCGGGTACGGGCATCGGTAGCAACGTATGGTTCGCCTTTCTCTTGTTGGTTTCCCTGATCGCGGCGGACAATCTGCTGTGGCGGCTGGCAAGTTGGGTCGCCAACTTCACCTTCGTGGGCGTCACCGGTGATTTGCGCCGGGACCTGTTCCGCCATTTGACCGGGCATTCGCCGAGCTATTTTACGGACCGCCTGCCCGGCATGCTGACCAGTCGCGTGTCGGCGACGTCGAACGCCGTATACACCATCGAAAACATGTCGATGTGGAACGTGCTGCCGCCCTGCGCGGCAACCATCGCAGCAATCGGATTCGTGCAGACGATCAGCGCCGAAATGGCAGCCAGCTTGGCGCTGGTGGGCGGCGTCACGGTGACCACGATGGTTCACCTGGCGGCCGCAGGTCGGTCGCTGCACCACGATTTTGCCGACAAGACGGCCGCGGTCGACGGCGAGATGGTCGATGTCGTCAGCAACATGCAGCTGGTGCGGGCGTTTTGCGGCTTGAGCCGGGAGCATCGTCGCTTCGACGCCACAATCGATCGCGAGATGACGGCGCGCCGGCGCAGCCTGCTCTATCTCGAAAAGCTGCGCATCTTGCACGCTTTGGTGACCATCGTCTTGACGCTCGGATTGCTCGCCTGGGCGATCGCTCTCTGGCAACGCGGTCTCGCTACGACCGGTGACGTGGTCCTCGCATGCACACTGGGAATGTCTGTCCTTCACGCCACCCGTGACTTGGCGGTAGCGCTCGTCGACGTGACCCAACACGTCGCCAGGCTTTCGGAGGCGCTCGCGACGCTGCTCGTCCCGCACGAGCTGCGCGATCATCCCGAGGCCGAGGCGCTGATCAAGCGGGGCGCCAGCTTGGAATTTACGAATGTCACCTTCCGCTATGCCGATGGAAACCGGGTGTTCGAGCGTTTGAATCTCAGGCTCGAGCCGGGTCAGCGCGTCGGTCTGGTCGGCCAATCGGGCGGCGGCAAGTCCACGCTGTTTGCACTGCTGCAGCGGTTCTACGACCTGGAAAATGGTCGGATCCTGATCGACGGCCAGGATATAGCAAGGGTGACGCAGGAGAGCCTGCGTGATGCCATCGCGGTCGTGCCGCAGGATATTTCGCTGTTTCACCGCTCCGTCATCGAGAACATCCGCTACGGCAGACCGGATGCAACGGACCAGGAGGCGCTCGACGCCGCGATCGCGGCACGATGCGGGGACTTCATTGCGGCCTTGCCAAACGGCCTCGAAACCACTGTGGGCGAGCGCGGCGTGAAGCTGTCAGGCGGCCAGCGCCAACGCATTGCGATTGCCCGCGCATTCTTGAAAGATGCGCCGCTTCTTCTGCTGGACGAGGCCACGTCCGCATTGGATGGCGATTCCGAGGAAGCCATTCGGGAAGCGCTGGGTCGCCTGATGAGAGGTCGAACCGTGATTGCGATCGCACATCGGCTGTCGACCGTACGCCATTTCGACCGGGTCATCGTATTGCAGGCCGGACAGGTGGTACAGGACGGTCCGCCCGACCACTTGCTGCGGCATAACGGATTGTATCGTAGTCTTGTTCAGCGCGAGATGAGCCGCCTCGCGCAGCACGCTGCCTGAAGCTCGCCGGCGGCAGCGCGGCCCCGACAGAGGATGTCATGACCCGACGACTCGAAGGCAAGGTCGCGTTTGTCACCGCGGCTGGGCAGGGCATCGGTCGCGCCATCGCCGAGGCCTTCGTCGCCGAAGGCGCCAGGGTGGTTGCAACCGATGTGGAGAGTGCGAAGCTTAAGGATATTGCCGGCGTCGAGCGGCACAAGCTCGACGTCCGCTCGACGCCGGAGGTCGAAGCCTTGGCAAGGGCGGTCACCGAGGAGGCGGGCGTGCCGAACATACTCGTGAATTGCGCGGGCTATGTGCACAACGGCAGCGTGCTGGATTGCTCGGAGGACGACTGGATTTTCTCCTTCGACCTCAACGTCACGTCGATCCACCGCATCCTGCGGGCCTTCTTGCCCGGTATGCTCAAGAACGGCGGTGGATCGATCATCAACATCTCATCCGCGGTTTCCTCGATCCGCGGCGTGCCCAACCGATACGTCTACGGAGCGACCAAAGCTGCCATTATCGGACTGACGAAGGCGGTCGCTGCCGATTTTATCAAGCAAGGTATCCGGGTGAACGCGATTTGCCCCGGCACCATCGAGTCACCTTCGCTCGATCAGCGCATCGCGACATTGGCACACGAGACCGGCCGCCGCCTCGAAGACATACGCCGGAGCTTCGTGGAGCGCCAACCCATGGGCCGGCTTGGGAATCCCGCGGAGGTCGCCGCGCTCGCCGTTTTCCTCGCGTCCGACGAGTCGAGCTATATCACGGGCCAACCTCATCTTGTCGATGGCGGGATGGCGCTTTAATGCACCCCTCCATTGGCACTACGGGAATTGCCAAAGGGTCCGGTTCCACGGCTCTGACTTCTCAGTGGGCCTGCGCAATGCTTCGCCCTGTCTGGCCGAACGGCAGGGGCGGGAAGCGACGCGCGGAAATCGGCAGTTTCGGACGCCGCACGTCGGCGAGCTCGGCAACAAAATCCGAAAACCACGACTGAACGGACGCTGATCTCAGCTTGTCGATCATCGCGAGCCAGCGTTCGCGCCGTTCCTCGACCGGCATGCGGAGCGCCAGAGAAATCTTCTGCGCCATGCCGTCGATGTCGTGCGGGTTGACCAACACGGCGGTATCGAGCTCTCTGGCGGCACCGGCGAATTCGGAAAGGACCAAAACCCCGGGATCGGACGGATTCTGTGCTGCCACATATTCTTTGGCGACGAGATTCATGCCGTCTTGCAACGGCGTCACCAGACCGACCCGCGCCATGCGATAAAAACCGGCCAAGGTCGATTGCGCAAAGCCTTTATTGAGATAGCGGATGGGCGTCCAGTCCACATCGGAGTGGCGGCCGTTGACCTCACCGACCAAGCTTTCGAGCTCGGTCTTCAACTGACGGTAGGCCTCGATCTGGCCGCGCGAAGGGACGGCAATTTGCAGAAGCGAGACGTGACGCCTCCGCTCTGGCTCGGTCAGCAACATGCGATCGACCGCCCTGATCCGGTTGGCGATACCCTTCGAATAGTCAAGCCGGTCGACGCCCAGGACCAGCTTTGTGTTCTGCAGGCTCAGGCGCAAGCGGGAGACGTCCGGACGAACTGCGGCCTTCGCTGCGCGGGCGGCGAAATCGTCCACGTTGATGCCGATCGGAAACGTTGCCAACCGTGACCCGCCGAGCTGTGACGCGACCGTATCATTGGCCACCGCGAGCCCAAGCTCATGCTTGACGTAATCCTTGAAATTCTGCTGATCCTGAAGGGTCTGAAACCCGATCAGATCGCAGGCCAGCATCGCCAGAACAAGCTCACGATGGTGCGGTACGCTGTACATCATGGTTCGCGCCGGCCACGGTGTATGCAGGAAAAAGCCGATCGGCTGTTCGACACCGAGCCGCCGCAGTTCCGATCCCAACGTCAGGAAGTGATAATCTTGAATCCAAAAAGTTGCATCCGGCCGATTAAAGCGCAGCAGCGCACGCGCCATGAAGGCATTGACTTCCCGGTATGACCGGTAGTTTTCGACTGTGACCTGGATCAAATCGGCGCGCGAATGCAGCGCCGGCCACAGACCGGAATTAGCGAAGCCTTCGTAGTAGCCTTGATAATGCGCCGCCGGCAGGTCCACAGTCGCCAGCGCGCCCGTCCCCAGTGCCTCGATTTCCGCGAATGAATCTTTCCCGGACGCATCGCGAACCCGGCCGCTTGACCCGACCCATATGGCACCCGAGTTTTTGACGACCGGCAAGAGGGCCGATGCGAGACCGCCCGTCATCGGCTCGTCTGCCTGTATCCGGGCAACCCGGTTCGAAACCACAACGATCACAATGCGATCTCCTGCTGTTTCGATGATAACGGCGAATGGAGCTATTTGGTTCCCAGCGGCGGTGAGGCGTCCGCGGACCTCTCAGTGCGGACCTCTCAGTGGTGTGAACCGAGATTGATTTTGATGTCTCCTTCGCGAAGGCAAATCAGCCTAACCCACGTCAATCGAAATCAGCCTAACCCACGTCAATCGAAGGCGCGGAACAGGCCGGTACCACCGGCCCAAAAATATTTGATCGGTCGATTCGTGCGGTATCCGGTGGTGATCATGCCTCCGCGTAGGCGATCGTGGACATCAAACTCACTTCCGAGCGGCGAGAATCGAGCCGCGTATGCTGCACGATGATTGCAACGTCAGATTCGAATACCGATGCATAGTCGGTATCGCGCGGGATCGACTGCGGATCATCGAGATCATTGAACCGCAGATGCGAGGTGCGGCGCGCCGGGACCGTGACACGATAAGGGCCCACCGGATCGCGATTGGCAAAGAAGATCGTGATCACGACGTGCGCATCGTGATCGCCGGCATTCAGGATGGAGGCAGTCTCGTGCGAAATTAGCGCGCGATCGGAGAAGGAGCTTTGGGAGGGAATGTATCCTTCTGCGATGGCCCATCGCTTGCGTCCGATTGAGTCCATATGGCCGACCTCCGCACCCGATTCAACGTCTAACCCGCCATGAGGTTGCAAGCTGCACGGCATTTCTAGAGGTCGCTGGGGGCATGTGTGCACAGTTCCCTGGGAACACTTGCGCCGGTTCGGCGTTGAAGGCCTGCAGGAGCGTGTCCGCGCACCCTCCGACGGGGACGGATTCGGGGCACTCCGATTCGGGACAGTCGGATTCTGGATACCGTGCATGCGCGCGCTGACCACCGCTCCGGGGATTCCAAGTTCGGCGAAAGTCGACGAGGTCGAGGAGCCGCCGCTCTCGGACGGGAGTGTGCTGGTGCGTACTTTGGCAATCGGGGTGTGCGGTACCGACCGCGACATCCTCGCGGGCGAATATGGCCGGGCGCCGCCCGGGCAGGTGCGACTCATTCTCGGCCACGAGTCTCTGGGCGTGGTGCAGGATGCGCCCCAGGGCTGCGGCTTGATGCCTGGTGATCTTGTTGTCGGCATCGTGCGCCGTCCCGATCCGGTACCCTGTGGCGCCTGCGCGGCGGGCGAATGGGACATGTGTCGCAGTGGCAGCTATACGGAGCGCGGCATCAAAGAGCGGCATGGCTACGGTGCGGTACGTTTCCGCGTCGAGCCCGAATTCGTCGTCAAGATCGATCAGACCTTGGGTGTTCTTGGTGTCTTGTTGGAGCCCGCCAGCATTCTCGCCAAAGCCTGGGACCAAGTCCGGCATATCGGCCAGCGTTCGAGGTCGTGGCAGCCAAGGACGCTGCTCGTGACCGGCGGCGGACCGATCGGCCTTCTTGCGGCCCTGATGGGCGCACAGCGCGGTCTCGACGTCCACGTCCTCGACCACCACGACGATGGCACAAAAGCCGATCTGGTTCAGCGGCTCGGCGGCACCTATCACACGGGGGGCATCAAGATTATCGATCGTCTGCGACCCGATATTCTGGTGGAGTGCACCGGCGCGCCGGCTCTCATCGGTGAGATTTTCGGACGCACCGCGCCCACCGGGATCACATGCCTGGTCGGCGTCACCGCACCGGGCCATGAAATCAAGCTCGATATCGGCCTCATCAATCGAACGCTGGTGCTCGACAACGAAACGATCTTCGGCTCGGTCAATGCCAATCGCACGCATTATGAGATTGCCGCCGATGCGCTGAGGCGTGCTGATAGAGCCTGGCTCGGACGACTGATCACGCGCCGGGTTCCTATCGACCGGTGGACCGAGGCGGTTCAACGCCATCCGGGCGATATCAAGGTCGTCGTCGATTTCTCACTTTGAACAGTGAATTTCCGGAACGCGACGGCGGCTCGCCTTTGGAGCTCATCCGCGCCAGTAACGGTCCTCCCAGCTGCGCGACAACCGCATGGCGGTCAGGATCAGGCCGGCCATGGAATAGGTCTGCGGAAAGTTTCCCCACAATGTACCGGTTTTCGGATCTATGTCCTCCGAGAGAAGTCCATACCGATTGCGATGCTTCAAGGCGTCGACAAAGAGGCCGCGCGCATCCTCGCGCCGGCCGAGCGACCACCAGGCGTCCACGAGCCAGAACCGGCAGATCAGGAACGCCGTGACCGGCAATCCGAAATCGTCCGCGCTGGCATAGCGCATGACGTGCGTCTCGCGCAAAAGCTCGCGCTCCAGGGCGGAGACCGTGCTCTTGAAGCGCGGGTCTTCGGCTTCGACGACGCCGAGGTCGGGCAGCAGCAGCACACTGGCGTCGAGGTCGTCGGATCCGAAAGCCGCCGTGAAGGCGCCGCGTTTTTCATTCCAGGCGCGATCGAGCAGCTCGGCGTGGAGGGGATCGGCGATCGCGTTCCAATATTGGGCGCGATCCTCCAGCCCAAGCCTCGACGCGATCGCCGCGAGTCGCTGGCAGCCGGCCCAGCACATGGCCGTAGAGTGCGTATGGATGCGCTGTCGGCCACGATATTCCCAAATTCCGGCATCGGGCTGCAGCGCCGATTTTGCCGCGTGGCTTCCCAGCGATTCGAGCAGCCGAAACAGCGATTCGTCGCCGGGGCGCGGCAGGCGGCGATCGAAGAACATCGGCATCGCGGCGAGAATGATGCTGCCGTAGGTGTCGTTCTGGACTTGTGTCGCTGCCGCATTGCCGATGCGAACCGGTCCGTCGCCGCGGTAGCCTTGCAGATCCGGAGCTATGCGTTCGTCCAGCGGAATGGTCGGAACAATGCCGTAGACCGGCCGCAGCGCCTCGTCGGGGTTCGAGGCGATGCTCAAGGTAAAGGATATGAAATCCTCCATCGTCTGCGTGGCGCCGATGCGATTGAGCGCCTTCACGACGAAATAAGCGTCGCGCAACCAGCAATAGCGATAGTCCCAGGTTCGGCCGGACCCGGCAGACTCGGGAATGGAGGTGGTATGCGCGGCAATGACGCCGCCGGTCTCCTCGAAATTGCTCAGCTTGAGGGTGATCGCGGCGCGGATGACGGCCTCTTGCCAATCGTAGGAGATCGAGAGCTCACGCACCCAATCCATCCAATAGTCGCGCGTCCGGTCGCTGAACTCGCGGCTTGTTGTCGCTAACCCGCTGGTGACGGGCTCGTCGGGGCCGATCACCAAATGAACCGGGTGAGTGAGGACGAAGGGCGATTCGCTTTCGATCATCGAAAGCGGCGCATCGGTCGTCAAACGGATGACCGTCCCCTCGTTCAGGTACCGGATGTGATTGCTGCCGATGGAATGGCGCGGAAACTGCTTGCCGTAGCTGTGCGTCGGTCTCACCCGCACCGTAATGCGCGGCAGCCCCGAGATCGGCTCGATGATGCGAAACAGTTGCGGCGGCCGAAAGACGCGCCCGTATCGGCGAAAGCGCGGAGCAAAATCCGTGATCCGCACCGCGCCGCCGCGCCGGTCGGTGAGCACCGTCGATACGATGGCGGTGTTGCGCAGATATTCGGACTGAAAATCGACCATGTCGTCGAGCACGACGTCCGAGAAGCCCTTTTCTTCTTGTCCGGATACCAGCCGGCAGAAGATCGGATCGCCGTCGAAGTTCGGGAAGCACCACCATACGATTCTGGAAGAGGGGTCGACGAGCGCGGCGGTGCGACCGTTGCCAATGACGGCGAGATCAAGTCCGTGATCCGTCATGGCGAGGGACTTTCGCCTTCATCCGCTATTCGCGTGAGCCAGCCGCGCACGGCGGCCGGCTTATCGAAGTGCCCGTTGACGCTCGCCACCATCCGGCCTACCGAAAATGCCAGGCCGTCGAATTCCGCGATGATCGCGAACACCGACTCGTCTGTCACATCGTCGCCGATGAAGATCGGGTGGCGGCCGGTAAAGGGCGGATAGCGCATCAGCTCACGCACGCCCGTTCCCTTGTTGAACCCGACTTGCTTGATCTCAAGGACGGATTTGCCGCGTAGAACTTCGATCGGCGCCGACGGATTTTCTGCGCAAATTCGCGCGACGGCTTCCTTTACGGCGGCCTCCAAGGCTGGAGCCAGGCGATAGTGCAAGGCGATCGAGTAGCCCTTGTCCTCGATGACGATGCCGGGTCCGATTTCGGCCACGGCGGCAAATTTGCGCTTGAGCTTCACATCGAGCGGCACCGTCCGACTCAGGTCCAGCTCGCCGCCGCAGAAGGGTCGAAACTCGGCGCCGTGGCCTCCGACCGCCGGGAGTTGCAGCGGCGAAAACAAGAGATCGAGATCGTTCAGCGAACGGCCGCTCACCAGCGCGACCGCCCCGCCGGTGAGTTCGCTCAACCGCGTCATGTCATGCCGCAGCGAGGGCGGAACCCAGACTTCTTGCGGTGTCGATGCCATATCCAGAATTGTCCCGTCGACATCGAGCAGGATCGCGCACTCATGGAGATTTGGAATCAAGGAAGGTGCGACAATATCCATAGCTCTATCCCGGAGGGCTGTAGTGTTGCAGGTGGGTAGCGATGCGATCTTACGCAATGAGGCCGAGCGGTTGGCAGACCGATTCGAGCGGCTTGCGCTCGGCCGCGATGCCCCAGCGCCATTCGATCAGGCCGGCGGCGATCATCAAGAGCGAACCCAGCAAGTAACCTGCCGCCACGCTGGAGCGTGATCCCGTATCGATGAGCGCGCCGAACAGCCATGGCCCCGCTACGCCGCCGACCCCGGTGCCGATCGCATAGAAGAAGGCGATCGCCAGGGCGCGAATCTCGAGCGGGAATGTCTCGCTTGCCGTCAAATAGGCGGAGCTTGCCGCTGCCGAGGCAAAAAAGAAGATGATCATCCAGGCGATTGTCTGGGTTTCCGCCGACATCAGGCCGTTGCTGAAGAGATATCCGGTGCCGGCAAGCAGAATTCCAGAGGCCGCATAAGTCGTGCCGATCATGAATCTGCGGCCGAGCGTGTCGAACAGCCGGCCGAGCGCGAGCGGACCCAGGAAGTTTCCCGCGGCAAATGGCAGAATGTACCAGCCGACGCGGCCGGATGGCACGCCGTAGAAATCGGTCAGTATCAGTGCGTAGGTGAAGAAGATCGCATTGTAGAAGAATGCCTGCGCAGCCATCAGGCTCAGGCCCACGAACGTTCGCCGCGGATAGGTTCGAAACAACGTCCGTCCGACCTCGATCAGGGGCGTATGGGTGCGTGTCCGAAGTTTCACCCGTGGAAGGTCGCGTGGCGCCAAGTCGCGACCCTGGAAGCCCGATTGCTGCTCGATCTGCGTCACGATTGCCTCTGCGCGTCGCGGGTCTCCGTGCGTCATCAGCCAGCGCGGGCTCTCGGGAATCCATAGGCGCATGAAGAAGATAACCATGCCGAGTGCCGCTCCGATCAGGAATGCCAGACGCCAACCGATCGCCGGATCGATGATGGCGGGATCGAGCAGGACGATTGAGCCGGCCGCGCCCATGGCGGCTCCGATCCAGAAGCTGCCATTGATGGCGAGATCGGTCCAGCCGCGCATGCGCGCCGGAATGAGCTCCTGGATCGTCGAATTGATCGCGGCATATTCGCCGCCGATGCCCGCGCCGGTCAGCAAGCGAAAAAGCGCGAAGCTCCAGAAGTCCCACGCGAGTGCGGTCGCGGCGGTGGCCGTGACGTAGACCGCGATCGTGACGAAAAAAAGCCTCTTGCGGCCGAGGCGGTCGGTCAGCCATCCGAAGTACAGCGCGCCTAGGACGGCTCCGCCCAGATAGGCGCTGCCGGCACCGCCGATCTCCGAATTGCTCAGGCCCAGGGTAGAGCTCTCCTTGAGGGTGCCGGAAAGCGCGCCCGCCAAGGTGACCTCGAGCCCGTCCAAGATCCAAGTGATGCCGAGAGCCACCACCACGAGGGTATGGAATCGTCCCCAAGGCAGGCAATCGAGGCGTGCCGGGATGTCGGTTTCGACGATCGCGTCAGATGGTGGCTTCGAGACGGTGGGTTGGACCGATGAACGACGGGGTGTGCCCGGTTCCGGCCACGATCGTGGGGATTCGGCGGTGGATGCGGACGATTCTCTCGGCGATCGTGTAGGTCTCATCGTCTCATCGCCGTCCAAATCGCCAAAGCCCCTTGGTAACGTCTTGTAACATCGATGGTTCCGAGTGGGGTGATGCGGGCGAGACAACGCTGGTTCCGATTGGCGCAATATTTGCTAAATTATCTTGAGGTCATGAATTTAACACTGCTGGGAATGGGGAAAGACTGAATGCTTCTCGCTCCACTCGCCGGGGCCGTGCTCGTCATGAGCATAGCGACCGGACCGCTCATCGAACCGCCGGGTTCGACGCAAATGACCGCGCCGCAAAAGAACGCGGCCATGCAGGCGCTGGTGCGGTCCGCGACCGAGTGCATTGCACGTGCCGTGACCGGCGATCCACGTTTCGGTAATAGGCTACCTTCAGAGCTGGGAGACCTTATCGTGGGTTCGATGCCGACTTGCGTTCGTCCGGTACAGGCGATGATCGATGGTTACGATCGTTACCTCGGAAAGGGTGCGGGCGAGGCGTTCTTCATGGGGCCGTATCTCGACGTGCTGCCGACCGAAGTCAGCAAGTGGACCGACGGTGCCGCCCGATAGCCTACCCGCTGCGCAACACTCGATTGCGACAAGGAAGTGGCCGGCTGAGAGCCAAGGGTGACCTCGGTCTCAACCGGCGAAGGGTGCGCGCTAGGGCGCCGATTGGGGACGCTGTTATTAGCGGATGATATCGATCACGCGCATCGTCGTAGGATCGACCAGCACGACCTGGTTCTGGGCCATCGTGTATTTCAGGGTCCGCAGTTCCGGAGATTGGGACACCGCGCCGTTCGGCAAGGTGTAGAGCTCGATCGAAGGCGGAACCGAACTGCCTACCGATGCCTGAAAATTGGGCGGCACGGTAATCTTCGCACCGTTCTGGAGAACGGCAGCGAGTATTGCGGTCCTCTGTGCCGGGCTGAGCTTGAGCTGCGACGGCTGGCTCGTGGCCCCCGACTGAATTTCACCGCCGGCCCCCGGGGAATTCCCCTGCGCGGCGGCCAAGCCGATGCCTGACACAAATGCGAGCGCAATCGTTCCATAGCGTAGACGGTTCTTCATGACGTTCTCCTGTTATGTAGTGAACTTGGGTTTAACGTTTCCGCTTGAGCGGGCGTTCCGCTGGGCATGCCATCAACAAATCTTGCCGACTGTTGCAGGGAGTTGGCGGATCGGAATCAGAACCAAAAGACAAATAAAAACAAATATTTATCTGTCGCGCCGGGCCGGCGAACGGATTACCCTACCGTGTCCGCAGCAGAAAAATCCGCAACGGACGGAACCGACGGAGCCGGTCCGCGTTCTACTCGGTTACCGTCTGGGTCTTGGAATTCGTCGGCCTTGCTAGGGGGCCGCCACGGGAGGGCGAAATAGGCCGGCTTCTCCGCAATTTCCGCCTTGCGCTGAATGATTCCACGGCGTCGAATGATCGCGCGGGGCATTTCCCATGGCGTCGCGACAGGGAGCCGCAGCCAAACCGCGGCACCGTAGTTCCAACCAAAGTCCGGCCCGTCTCGGCCACGATGCCGTCGAACCTCAACCTGATCTGCCGTCTGGAGCGAAGCCATGCAGCCGAACAGTGAAGCCGTCGGCGAACCCAAACCCAATGGCTCCCCGGCCGGTCCGTCGCCTGATGCGGCGAACGGCGCGGCCGTCAACGGCGGCTCGTCCGGCGAGATTCATGAATTGCTGCAGGCGCTCCAAGCCGTGCGTGTCGGCGATTTTTCCGTCCGGATGGCGGGCAATCAGGTGGGGATCATCGGTAAGATCGCGGACACGTTCAATGAAATTGTCGCCGCCAACCAGCGCATGGCCCAGCAGCTCGAGCACGTGGGCGAGGTGGTCGGCCGGCAAGGCAAGACCCGCCAGCGCGTGCGGTTCGGCATCGGCAACGGCGCCTGGGGCGAGATGGAAAGCTCCGTCAACGCCCTCATCGACGACTTGCTGTGGCCGACGACCGAAGTCACCCGCGCGATCGCGGCGGTGGCGCAGGGCGATTTGCTGCAAACGGTGCGGCTCGATGTCGACGGGCGCCCGCTGAAGGGAGAGTTCCTGCGTTCGGCCGAGATCGTCAACACGATGATCAAGCAGCTCAACGTCTTCACGTCGGAAGTCACCCGCGTGGCGCGCGAGGTCGGCACCGAAGGCAAGCTCGGCGGCCAGGCGCAGGTGATCGAGGTGACCGGCGTCTGGAAGGACCTGACCGAGAGCGTCAACTCGATGGCCAGCAACCTCACCGCCCAGGTGCGCAACATCGCCGAGGTGACTATCGCGGTCGCCAACGGCGACCTGTCGAAGAAGATCACGGTCGACGTGCGCGGCGAAATCCTCCAGCTCAAGGAGGCCATCAATACGATGGTCGACCAATTGCGCTCCTTCGCCTCGGAAGTGACGCGCGTGGCGCGCGAAGTCGGCACCGACGGGAAGCTCGGCGGCCAGGCGATCGTCCCGGGCGTCGCCGGCACCTGGAAGGACCTGACCGACTCCGTGAACGCCATGTGCGGCAACCTCACCGACCAGGTGCGCAACATCGCCCATGTCACGACCGCGGTCGCGCGCGGCGACCTTTCGCGCAAGATCACCGTCGACGTACGCGGCGAGATCCTGGAGCTCAAGGACACCATGAACACGATGGTGGACCAGCTCAACGCCTTCGCGTCCGAGGTGACGCGCGTGGCGCGCGAGGTCGGCACCGAAGGCAAGCTCGGTGGCCAGGCGCAGGTGTCCGGCGTTGCCGGTACCTGGAAGGACCTCACCGACAACGTGAATTTCATGGCGAGCAACCTGACCGCCCAGGTTCGCAATATCGCCGACGTGGCAACCGCGATCGCGGGCGGCGACCTGTCGAAGAAGATCACCGTCAACGTGAGCGGCGAAATCCTGCAGCTCAAGGAGACCATCAACACGATGGTCGACCAGCTCAATGCGTTCGCCGGCGAGGTGACGCGCGTGGCGCGCGAGGTCGGCACCGACGGACGGCTGGGTGGGCAGGCCAACGTGCTCGGCGTCGCCGGCACCTGGAAGGACCTGACGGATTCGGTCAACTCGATGGCGTCGAACCTGACCGCCCAGGTCCGCAACATCGCCGAAGTGTCGACCGCCATCGCCAGCGGCGACCTCTCCAAGAAGATCACCGTGGACGTGCGCGGCGAAATTCTCGAGCTCAAGGACACCATCAACACGATGGTGGACCAGCTCAATGCGTTTGCCGGCGAGGTAACGCGCGTCGCGCGCGAGGTCGGCACCGAAGGCAAGCTCGGCGGCCAGGCGCTGGTGCGCGGCGTCGCCGGCACTTGGAAGGACCTGACCGACAGCGTCAACTCGATGGCGTCGAACCTGACCGGCCAGGTTCGCAATATCGCCGAGGTCGCGACCGCGGTGGCGCAGGGCGACCTGTCGAAGAAGATCACCGTGAACGTGAGCGGCGAAATCCTGCAGCTGAAGGAAACGCTCAATACGATGGTGGACCAGCTCAACGCCTTTGCGGCCGAAGTGACGCGCGTCGCGCGCGAGGTCGGCACCGAGGGCAAGCTCGGCGGCCAGGCCGAGGTGCCGGGCGTGGCCGGCACCTGGAAGGACTTGACCGACAGCGTCAACTCGATGGCCGGCAATCTCACCGGCCAGGTCCGCAACATCGCGGAGGTGGCGACCGCCATTGCGGGCGGCGACCTCTCGCGCAAGATCACGGTCGACGTGCGCGGCGAAATCCTGCAGCTGAAGGAAACCCTCAACACGATGGTGGACCAGCTCAACCGCTTTGCCGGCGAGGTGACGCGGGTGGCGCGTGAGGTCGGCACCGAGGGGCGGCTCGCCGGTCAGGCCAATGTGCCGGGTGTGGCCGGCACCTGGAAGGATTTGACCGACAGCGTCAACTCCATGGCGGGCAATCTGACGGCGCAAGTGCGCAACATCGCCGAGGTGACGACCGCGGTCGCGCGCGGCGATCTTTCGCGCAAGATCACGGTCGACGTGAAGGGCGAAATCCTCGAGCTGAAGAACACCATCAACACCATGGTGGACCAGCTCAACGCGTTTGCGTCCGAAGTCACCCGCGTGGCGCGCGAGGTCGGAACCGAAGGCAAGCTCGGCGGCCAGGCGCAGGTGTCGGGCGTCGCCGGCACCTGGAAGGATCTCACCGACAACGTGAATTTCATGGCGAGCAATCTGACCGCCCAGGTCCGCAACATCGCCGAGGTCGCTACCGCCATCGCTGGCGGCGATTTGTCCAAGAAGATCACGGTCGACGTGCGCGGCGAGATCTTGTTGCTGAAGGAAACTCTGAACACGATGGTGGAGCAGCTGCGTTCGTTCGCCGCCGAGGTGACGCGCGTGGCGCGCGAGGTGGGAACCGACGGCCGCTTGGGCGGACAGGCGGTCGTGCCCGGTGTCGGCGGAACCTGGAAGGATCTCACCGACAACGTCAATCTGCTCGCCGCCAACCTGACGACGCAAGTTCGCAATATCGCCGAGGTGACCACCGCGGTGGCGCGCGGCGATCTCTCGCGCAAGATCACGGTCGACGTGAAGGGCGAAATCCTCGAGCTGAAGAATACCATCAACACGATGGTGGACCAGCTCAATGCGTTCGCGTCCGAAGTCACCCGCGTGGCGCGTGAGGTCGGCACCGAAGGCCGGCTCGGCGGACAGGCGCAGGTCCCCGGGGTCGCCGGTACCTGGAAGGATTTGACCGATACCGTGAACGTGATGGCCGCCAACCTCACCGAACAGGTGCGCGGCATCGTCAAGGTCGTGACTGCGGTCGCCGACGGCGATCTCCAGCAGAACCTCGCGGTCAAGTCGAAGGGCGAGGTCGCGGCCCTGGCCGAAACCATCAACAATATGACCGAGACGTTGGCCATCTTCGCCGACCAGGTCACCAGCGTGGCGCGCGAGGTCGGCGTGGAAGGGCGGTTGGGCGGCCAGGCTAACGTGCCGGGCGCCGCCGGCACCTGGAAGGACCTGACCGGCAACGTCAATCTATTGGCCGCCAACCTCACCACTCAGGTGCGGGCGATCGCCGAGGTCGCCACCGCGGTGACCAAGGGCGACCTGACCCGTTCCATTCAGGTCGAGGCGCGCGGCGAGGTCGCCGAGCTCAAGGACAACATCAATACGATGATCGGCAATTTGCGGCTCACGACCGACCGCAATACCGAGCAGGATTGGCTCAAGACCAATCTGGCGAAGTTCACCAACATGCTCCAGGGTCAGCGCGATCTCGCCACCGTCGGTCGGCTTCTGCTCTCCGAGCTCACCCCGCTGGTCAACGCCCAGCAGGGCGTGATCTATCAGATGGAGGGCGAAGAGGCGTCCATGCTGAGGCTCCTGTCGGCCTATGCGGACGACGGCATGAATGGCCATCGCGCCAGCTTGCGGCTGGGAGAGGGCTTGATCGGCCAGTGTGCCGCCGACAAGCGCCGCATGCTGATTACCGAGATGCCGGCGAGCGCGACTCCGATCGGCTCCGCCCTGTTCAAGATCGCGCCGCAAAATGTCATCGTGCTGCCGATCTTGTTCGAAAACCAGGTCAAGGCCGTGATCGAGCTCGCCTCGATCAGCGCCTTCACGACGTTGCAGGCGACGTTCCTGGAGCAGCTGACGACCAGCATCGGCATCGTGCTCAACAGCATCGAAGCGACCATGCAGACGGAAGGCTTGCTGAAGCAGTCGCAGCAGCTCGCCGGCGAGCTGCAGACGCAGCAACGGGAGCTGCAGCAGACCAACGAGCAATTGGAGCAGAAGGCCCAGCAGCTCGCCGAGCGAAACGTCGAGGTGGAGCGCAAGAACCAGGAAATCGAGCAGGCGCGCCGCGCCGTCGAGGAAAAGGCCACGGAGCTTGCCCTGACGTCGCGATACAAATCCGAATTCCTGGCGAACATGTCGCATGAGCTGCGCACGCCGCTCAACAGCATCCTGATTCTGGGCCAGCAGCTCACCGAGAACCCCGAAGGCAATTTGACGTTGAAGCAAGTCGAGTTCGCCCGCACGATTCACGGCGCCGGGACCGATCTCTTGAACCTGATCAGCGACATCCTAGACCTCTCGAAAATCGAATCCGGAACCGTTACGGTCGAGGCCGAGGATATCCTTTTCTCCAATCTGCTCGACATGATCGCGCGCCCGTTTCGGCACGAGGCCGAAAGCCGGCAGCTGTCGTTCGACGTGCACGTCGATACGAATCTCGGTCGCAGCATCGTCACCGACTCCAAGCGTCTCCAGCAAGTGCTCAAGAACCTGTTGTCGAACGCCTTCAAGTTCACCGCGCAGGGGGGCGTTCGCCTCAACGTGTCGGCGGCGGTGGGCGGCTGGAGCGCCGAGCACCCCGTTCTCAAACAGGCGCCGGCGGTTGTCTCGTTCGAGGTGGCGGACACGGGGATCGGCATTCCGATCGAGAAGCAGAAGATCATCTTCGAGGCGTTCCAGCAGGCCGATGCCAGCACGAGCCGCAAATACGGCGGCACGGGCCTGGGTTTGGCCATCAGCCGCGAGCTGTCCAATCTCTTGGGCGGCGAAATTCACCTGCGCAGCTCTCCCGGTGTCGGCAGCGCCTTCACGCTGTATTTGCCGCTGCGATATGTCGGTCCGTCGGCCGCCAGCCGGATGGTGACGGATACGCCTGCCCCGGCCGCACAAACGCCCGGGCTCCGCATCGCGGCGCCGGAGCGATTGATCGAGCAGATTCCCGACGACCGCCTCGAAATTCAGCCCGGCGACGTCATCCTGCTCATCGTGGAGGACGATCCGCACTACGCCCGCATCGTGATCGACCTCGCGCGCAACAGCGGCTTCAAGACCCTGCTGGCGATGCGCGGCGACGACGCGATCGAGCTCGCCAAGCAATATCAACCGACCGCCGTGTCGCTGGACGTGTTCTTGCCCGACATGCTCGGTTGGAACGTGCTCAGTCAGCTCAAGCAGAATCCGCTGACAAGACATATTCCGGTCCAGATCATCACGCTCGACGAGGACCGCCAGCACGGTTTGGCGCGTGGCGCCTTCGCCTTCATCATCAAGCCGACGACGCCCGAGGGCATCGCCGATGCCTTGTCGAAGATCAAGGAGTTCGCCAAGCCGCGCCGCAAACGCCTGCTGGTGGTGGAGGACAACAAGGCCGAGCAGATGAGCATCAGCGAGCTTCTCGGTCACGACGATATCGAGATCGTGGCGGCCGGCACCGGCGTGGAGGCCTTGTCCACGCTGCAGAGACAGCCGTGTGACTGCGTCGTGCTCGATCTCCGGCTGCCGGATATGTCCGGCTTCGAGGTGCTGGAGCGGATGCGGGACGACGCGGCCCTTGCCGACGTGCCGGTAGTGGTCTTCACCGGCAGGGAGCTGTCGCCAGAAGAAGATGCGCAGCTCCACACCATGGCCCGCAGCATCGTGGTCAAGGGTGTGGAATCCCCAGAACGGCTTCTCGACGAGACCGCTCTGTTCCTGCATCGCGTCATCACCGATTTGCCGTCGGAGAAGCAGCGCATGCTGGAGCGGCTCAACAGCTCGGACGAGGATCTGGTGGGCCGGAAAGTGCTGCTGGTCGACGACGATTCCCGCAACATCTTCGCGCTTTCGAGCGTGCTCGAGCGGCGCGGGATGCACGTGCTGACATCAACGACCGGAAGCGAGGCTGTCGAGCTGATCGAGTCCACTCCCGATCTCGCCATTGTCCTGATGGACATCATGATGCCGGAGATGGACGGCTACCAGACGATCGAAAAGATCAGAATGAGTCCGGCCTATCGTCGCCTGCCGATCATCGCGCTGACCGCCAAGGCCATGAAGGGTGACCGCGAAAAGTGCCTGGAGGCGGGTGCCTCGGATTATCTGGCCAAACCGGTCAATACCGAACAGCTGCTGTCCTCGCTGCGGATGTGGCTTCACCGTTGAACCGAGCAAGCTCATGACGTCAAGCGACAGGGTCAACGTCCTTCTGGTGGATGATCAGCCGGCGAAGCTGCTGTCGTACGAGGTCATTCTGCAGGAGCTTGGAGAGAATCTGATCAAGACGGCGTCGGCCCGAGAGGCCTTTGAATACCTTCTGAAGAACGACGTTGCGGTCATTCTGGTCGACGTGTGCATGCCGGAGCTGGACGGGTTCCAGCTGGCGGCGATGATCCGGGAGCATCCGCGTTTCCAGAAGACGGCGATAATCTTCATCTCCGCCATCCATCTGACCGACGTCGACCGCGTGCGCGGTTACGAAATGGGAGCGGTGGATTATGTTCCGGTTCCCGTCGTGCCGGAGGTTCTGCGCGCCAAGGTCAAGGTTTTTGCCGAGCTTTTTCGTAAGACCCGTGAGCTCGAGCAATTGAATCGCGAGCTGGAGCATCGCGTGGCGGATCGAACCGCTGAGTTGAAATCGTCGTCGACGCGCTTGTTGCAAAGCGAGCAACTTCGCAGCCTCGCTCTGGCCGCGGGGCAGATGGGGTCCTGGGATTGGGACGGCGTCAGCGGCAATTTTACCTGGGATGGAGGACAATATCGCATTTTCGGCGTCGATCCGGGCAGTTTTTCGGTCACGCCGGACAATGTGCGCGCCCTGATTCATCCGGAGGATTGGGCGCGATTGCAAGCCGCGCTGGCGAGCGCTACCGAGCATGGGCAGACCTACCAGACCGAGTTTCGGGTCCACCGTCCGAATGGAGAGTTGCGCTGGTGCGTCGGTGCTGCCGCAGCCAGCATCGATTCGACCCGCCGGGTCGTCGGTCTCAGCGGCGTGACCGTTGACGTTACCGATCGAAAGAGCGCCGAGGAGCGCCAGACTCTGCTGGTGCGAGAGGTGGATCATCGCGCCAGGAATGCGCTGGCGGTGGTGCAATCGATAATACGGCTCACCCGGGCGGAATCCAAGGAAGCCTATATCGCCGCCGTCGAGGGGCGCATCATCGCTCTGTCGCGGGCCCACGTCCTGTTGTCACAGTCCAGGTGGCAGGGCGCCAATTTGAGCAGAATTCTCGACGAGGAGCTGGCGCCCCATCGCAGGAGTGAGGCGGAGAAGATCGTGACGACGGGGCCCGAAGTCTTCCTCGAGCCTGCGACCGCGCAGATCCTCGCGCTCGCCCTGCATGAGCTGGCGACCAATGCCGCCAAATACGGCGCCCTGTCATCGGCGTTTGGCAGAGTAACGCTGTCGTGGGAGCTCGGTCCGGGCTGCCTGGTGTTGCATTGGGCCGAGAGCGGCGGCCCAACCGTCCAGCCGCCATCCTCGAAGGGCTACGGCACACGGGTCATCGGCGCGAGCGTCGAGCGCCAATTGGACGGTAGCGCGACATTCGACTGGCACCCGGACGGCTTGCGTTTCACCATGTCCATTCCTCTCGGTGAAAAAGCCAAGCCGGACGAAAGGGTGCCGGGCGAGACCCGGACGGCTGCGGAAGGCAATGGCGCCACTCCGCGGCCGGTCATGCCCGGGAATCGCCTCCTGCTGGTCGAGGACGAGGCGCTGACCGGCATGATGATGAGCGACATGCTGACCGATCTCGGTTTTGATGTGATCGGTCCATTCGGTCGCGTGGCGGATGCCATGGCGGCGGTCGGGCGCGAAGACTTTCAGGCGGCGGTTCTCGACGTCAATCTGGACGGCGAAATGGTCTACCCGGTCGCCGACGCGGTGCTGGCGCGCGGCGTGCCGTTTGTTTTTGTGACCGGATATGGCGCCGAAGGCATCGACCGCCGGTTTGCTCGGGTTCCGGTTCTGCAGAAGCCGATCGAAAGACAGATGCTCCAGAACATATTTGTCGGCGGCGAAACAATCGGGCGATAGCGATGATTGCCGGCCGGCCGGCCGGCCCCGTGTGTGTTACCGAGTTCCGGGCGTTGGCACGGGTGGATCAAACGCCTGGCGGTGCTGCCCGGTACCGACTGTCGCGGAAACAGGCATCCCTGGCTACAATTCAGTCGGCTGTAGAGGTATATTAATACCGAAGGCGACCCCGCGGCGGCCGAGTCACCGACAAGCTGAATGCTGTCCTTGCGCGGTTGAGACCGGCCCAAGGGCGCAATTTGCACGCCATCAGGGGCGCCGTCATTGCAGGTAGCCGGCCTGTCGAAACCAGGAAATGGCGTCGGCGATACCCTCGCGATAGGGCCGTGAGACATAGCCGAGATCCCGCCGCGCTTTGGCATCGGAATAGAACATGTGCTGGCGCGCCATCCGCAGGCCGTCGCGGGTGGCAAACGGCTCCCGCCCGCTCCATCGGGCCCAGAGCTCAGCCCCCAGCGCAAAGGGATATATGGCCGCAACGGGCAGCCGCAGCCGCGGCGGCCGTCGCCCGACGATTTGCGCAATATCCGCCAGCATTACGCCGAGATGCACATTTTCTCCGCCCAGAATATATCGCTCGCCGATCCGGCCCCGGTGCAGCGCCGCCAGGTGGCCCGCCGCCGCATCGTCGACGTGGACGAGGTTGAGGCCGGTGTCGACAAAGCCGGGCATGCGTCCGCAGGCGGCTTCCACGATGATGCGTCCGGTCGGCGTCGGCTTGACGTCGCGGGGACCGATCGGGGTCGAGGGATTGACGATGACCGCCGGCAGCCCGGCATTTGCCACCATGTCGTCGACCAGGCGCTCGGCCATCACCTTGCTCTTCTTGTAGGCGCCGATCGCCTTTTCGGCCGAAAGCGGCCGGGTCTCGTCCGCCGACTCGCCGGCGCGCAACCCGATCGTCGCCACGCTGCTGGTATAGACGATCCGCTCGACGCTGGCGCGCAACGCCTCCTCCATCAGGGTTCTGGTTCCGTCCACATTGTTGCGCAGGATGTCGTCCGGTGAAGGCGCCCAAAGCCGATAGTCGGCGGCAGCATGGACGAGATAACGAACGCCGCGCAGGGCGGCGCTCATCGATGCACGGTCGCGGAGATCGCCGACCACGACCTCGTCGTGGCGATGGATATTGGTGCGCGGGCTGGTCGACCGGACCAGCACGCGAACCGGATACCCGGCCGCGCGAGCGGTATTTGCGATCGCCGCGCCCAAAAAGCCGCTGGCGCCCGTGACCAGGATCAGGCCGCGACTGCCGACATCCAGCTCCACCATCATCGCGACCTGACATATCCCCGTTGGGCACTGGAACCGGATTGCACTTTTCCTGAAAATGCGTCTACTGCCATGTGTGGGGAAAGTCTTCGATTTCGTCGATGGGGCTTGGCACGAGAAATGCTTCATCGACGGTGCGGGGACACGCTGAAAAGGTGGACATTGGGCGGATGCGATGGGGTGCGGTGACCGATTGATCGCGGTCGTGGGCTTGGCATTTGAAGCTCGAATCGCTGCGGGGCCGGGGGTCCGGGTTATCTGCAGCGGAAACGGCAAGGATTTGGCAGCTTCGCTGTCCAAGGCCATTGCAGAGGGCGCCACGGGGGTGGTGAGTTTTGGCGTGGCGGGCGGACTGTCTCCGGCGCTGCGGCCCGGGACCTGTATCATCGGGTCGGCGATCCTGTTCGAGACCGACCGCATAAACCGGATCGACACCGACCACGACTGGTCACAAAAGCTGCTGCAGACGATTCCCGGCGCCGTTCGCGGCATGCTGTTCGGCGTTCCGGTCCCGGTGACCCATCCCCAGGCCAAGGCCGCGCTGTACATGAAAACGGGCGCCATCGCGGTCGATATGGAGTCCCACGTCGTGGGTGGGGTGGCGGCCGCGCATGGTCTTCCCATGGCTGCGATCCGGGTCATCGCCGATCCGGCCGCCCGCGCGATACCGGCTTCGGCGCTGGCGGCGATGCGTCCGAACGGCACGACCGACATCGCGGCGATGATTTGGTCGATGCTCAAGCGGCCGGGTGATCTGCCCGCCGTCGTGCGTACCGCGCTCGATGCGCGTGCGGCACGCGCCACGCTGCTCCGTGGCCGGCAATTGCTGGAGCCGGGCCTGGGTGTTTCGGCGTTTCAAAAGGCTTGATGAAGCCGCTCGGCCGTCCTGATCAATTCTTGGCGCGTCGATTATAGCTGCGCCGTCAAGAGCTCTTCCACCGCTTTCGCCAAGTCATTCCTCCGGTAGGGCTTGCTCAGGAGCACGTCTCCGTCGTCGAAGCTCGTCCCTGGGCCGGTCGCTGTGCCGGGAAAGCCCGAGGTAAAGAGCACCTTCAGATCAGGGCGTTTGGTGCGGGCCCTGGTAGCGAGCTCCTTGCCGTTGAGGCCTCCGGGCATGATCACATCGGTGAACAGCAAGTCGATCCTGTCCGTGCTGTCGAGAATTTCCAACGCGCCATGCGCGCTGTCGGCTTCGCGTACGCGATAGCCGAGACCCTGCAGCTGCACGACGACGGTTGCCCGAACGTCCGGATTGTCGTCCACCGCCAGGATCACCGCGTCGCCGGAATGCCTCGCCGTTTGCGCCGCGGCCTGCTTCGGCGGCTGTGCGTGAGATTCCCCCGGCTGCGCGAGCGGCAGAAACAGCTTGAATACCGTTCCCTGGCCGACTTCGCTGTAAACGTTGATGTGCCCGCTGGATTGCTTCATGAAGCCGTACACCATGCTCAAGCCGAGGCCGGTGCCCTTGCCGACGGATTTGGTGGTGAAGAACGGCTCGAAGATGTGCTCGACGACATCGGGCGGCATGCCGGTTCCCGTATCGGCCAGCTCGATCTGGACATAGGCGCCGGGGGCAACGCCCGGATGATGCGCCGCATAGTCCGCGTCGAGGTACGCAGGGCGGGTGGCGATAGTGAGCGTGCCGCCCTCCGGCATCGCGTCACGGGCGTTGATCGATATGTTCAGCAACGCGGTTTCCAATTGCGATTCGTCGACCAATGCAAGCTCGACGTCGTTCCCCGGCAGCACCTCGATGGAAATGTCCTCGCCCAGCGTCCGACTGAGCAATCGGGTCGTGTTGCGAATGAGACGATTGACGTCGACCGGCTTGGATTGCAGCGGCTGGCGGCGCGAAAAGGCCAGCATCAGGCGCGTCAGGTCGGCGCCGCGTTCGCTCGCCTGCAGGATCGTCTCGATCTTCTGCTCGGCTTCCTGGTTGCCGGCGACCTCCGACTGCAGAAGGTCCAGATTGCCGATGATGACGGTGAGGAGGTTGTTGAAATCGTGCGCGACGCCGCCGGTCAAATTGCCGATCGCTTCCATTTTCTGCGCCTGCCGAAGTTGATCCTCGATGCCTTTGCGCTCCGTCATGTCTTCGGTGACGCCGAGCAGGTATTGCACCTCGCCGTTCTGATCGCGTACGCAGATGCGCTTGGAGGTGACGAGACGAACGCCGTTGCGTGGCGTGGTGATCAAGTGCTCGGGTACATAGAGCTCGGGATGCGTATCCAGTAGTTTCCGATCATGTTCGACGATTGTGTCGGCCGTCTCCTTGTCGAAGATCTCGTGCGGTGTCTTGCCGACCAATTGCTCGCGCGGCAGGCCCCAGAGCTGCTCGCCGGCCCGGTTGACCAGAATGTACTGCAGGCTGTGCGCGTCCTTGACGAAGATCGTCACCGGAATGTTGTCGATAACTCGATCGAGAAAGTCGCGGCTGCGATCGCGCTCCCGCTCGACGCGGCGCCGGTCGGTGATGTCTTCGTGGGTGGACACCCGAAAGCCGCCTTCGATCGTGCGGTTGATGACGGAAATCGTGCGTCCATCGGTGGTTTCCACCATCCTCGTGTAAGACATCTTCAGGGCGGTCTTTTGCGAGACGGCGGCCTTGTGCTCCTCGGCGTTTCCCGCGAGCAGCCCGATCGCAAAGTGGTGCGCGATCAAATCCTGACGGGTGCAGCCGCGCGCCACCATATCCTCGGGCACCCCATAGAGCTCCATGTAGCGCTTGTTGGAGAGAACCACCCGATCTTGCGGATCGCACATCAGCAACCCTTGCGACATGTTGTTGAGCGCGGTATCGAGTTGCAGTTTTTGCTCATGCAATCGGTGTCGCGATCGACGGATCCCCAGCATCATGTTGCGCACGATGAGAAGGACAAAGGCGACGATCGACAAGGCGGCAAGGCCGACCGCGCCGATGAGGACCTTCGCCTCGTGCAGCCATCGGGCGAGCGCGACGGATGCGGTCGTCGAAACTGAGATCACCACCGGATAGTGGGTCAACGCCTGCAAGGCGGCCAGCCGGTCCTGATCGTCGGCGGCCGTCCAGCTGTCCCGGAACAGAGGGCTCTGGCCGCCGGTTTTTCCGATCGCCGCGTCGATATGGGGGTCGCGGGCAAAGAGGGTTCCGTCGCTGCGAAACAAAGCGATTGCGACGCCCTTTCCGATGGAGATCGACTCGAAGAATTGTTCGAAATGCCGCAACTCCATGATTCCCACGATCACGCCGATGAATTCGCCGTTCGAACCGACGAGCCTGCGTGCAAGATAAGTCGTCCAGGCTCCGGTGCTGCGACTGCGCGCGGGCGCGCTCAAGAACAACGTCAAATTGTCGTCTGAGGTGAGCGCCATCACGTATTCGCGATCGATCTCGAGGTTTTCCGGTATTGGCCAGGATCGGGATGAAGCGACCAGCTTCCCACTGGCGTTGACCAGTGTGAGGGCGTCCAGCTGGGGTACGCCGCTGACCATGTCCTTGAGCATCGAATGGGCATCGAGACCCGACATGAGGCGATCGAGATCGTCGCTCGAAGCAATCCCGAGCGACTTCATTCGCTCGATCACGTTTCTCTGGACGAGCTCAACCGATTGAAACGTGCGTTCGCAGTACTCGGCGATAATGTACGCCGTGGTGTTCAGCTCGCGTTTGGCATCAGCCAGTGCGCGATCCCGAAGATCGGAAATCCGGACCGCGGTCCCAAATGCGACTGCGGCGATCAAAGCTATTCCCGATGCGATGATCCACCAAGCAGCGTGGTCGCGGGTCCGCTTTGCAGCCGGGCTCGCCACGGCGCCGATCGCGGCGTCGAGGCCTGGTGATTCAAGGGTATCTTCGGTCCCCCGATCGTTGCCGTCGCAAGCTTGATGCAACGAGAAGTCATGCATCCTGCGGCGCCCTCTAGGCGGTCTGAGCGAGCCACTGCGGATCGCCGCGCGATCTTTCGAGCCGCAGTTGCATCAACTTCCCGGATCGGGCGAGCAGCGTGGCGGCGAGCCTTCCTGCCGGCATCGGCTCGGCGAACAGGAATCCCTGTGCTGTGTCGCATTGCATAGTGATGAGCTCGCGCAGGTCCTCGGGCGTCTCCACCCCCTCGGCGCAGGCGGTGGCGCCGAAACGATGGGCCAGATCGACCACCGTCTGGCAAAGTCCGCGCTTGAGTCGATCCGAAGCGCAGCCCGAAACGAAGCTGCGATCGATCTTGACCTCGATGACCGGCAGATCGTTCAGCCGGGACAGCGACGCGTAGGCCGAGCCGAAGTCGTCGATCGATATCCCGACATTGTAGAGCTTCAATTGGGTTGCAATTTCGCGCGCCCATTTGGGGTCGCGGATGATCTCATCCTCGGTGATCTCGATGGTAAGGCCGGGAAAGCTCGCGTCCGTGGGCAGGAGCGATCGGATCATGGGGATGAAATTGGGCGTGTGGATCACGGATACCGGCACATTGACCGCCAGCCGGAGCCGCAGCCCCTGATCGACGAAACGGCCCCAATCCGCCACCGCCTGCTCGATGACGAACTTCGACAACGGCTCGTAGGCTGGATGGCCGGCCGGCGGTAACAGCTCCGCGGGTAAGATCACGCCGTGGTACGGGTGCCGCGCGCGGATCAACGCCTCGGCGCCGCAAACCGACATCGACTTGAGATCGATTTTCGGTTGGTACCACACCTCCAGCCAATTGTTGCGCAGCGCGTCGACGAGCTGAAGCGTTGTCCCTTTGGGCATCTTGGCAGCGGGGGGATGCTCCGCGACCACGGGATGCGGCTCCCCGTGCGGAGCGGCCAACCGCTGCTTGAGATCGGCAGGGCGAAACGGCTTTCGCAGCGGCGCCAACATTGTGAGACCGTGCCGCTCGCCGATTTGTGCGATTTCGACGAGCGTAGCCTCGTCGCGGCCGCTGATGAGGAGCACTTCTCCTTTGTATTTCAGGATCTCGAGATGGCGGATGATCTCTACCGCATCGGACTGGCCGAGCGACAGATCGAGCACGACCAGCTCGGGAGGCGAATCCTCGAGCGCCGCCAAGAACGGCTCGGCAGAGGTGAATTGTCGGGGGGCGATGCCGCATGCGCCCAGCACTTTGCAGACCAGGGCCGCGATCTGGGGCTCATCATCGAGCACGTACGCGCTGGCCGGCTGCGGCCGGCCGCCCGCCGGCGTCGGCGCAGAAGGCGCCAAATTGGGCGACCAGGCGGCGAGTGGTCCGCCCGGATGCGGCGCTGCCGGTGATTCGTCTTGATCGGCGGCCGCGCGGCCGGCTGCGCGGACGACGCCGGACCCTTGGGCCACATCGGCGTTCGTGGCGGACGGCCGAGCCGCAACGACGCGGTTGCGCCCGCCGGTCTTGGCCTCATAGAGCGCGGCATCGGCACGTTTGAGAAGGCGATCGATGCTTTCGTCCTGCTCCCATTCGCTGACGCCGAAGCTGCAGGTCAACGTCAGCTTGCCCTGCTCGGTGTCGAACGCCAGCGCGGCCATCTTGGCGCGCAAGGTTTCGGCGAGCTCGATGCCTGCCTTGAGATTCGAGGTTTCGAGCAAGATCGCAAATTCCTCGCCCCCGAGACGTCCGACGATCATGTGCTCGTTCGCCGCCGCGTGCGAGATGCTGCGAAGAACTTCATCGCCGACATCGTGGCCATAAGTGTCGTTGACCCGCTTGAAATGGTCCACGTCGAACATGATCGCGGCCAGCCGGTTGGAAGCGGTCGCGCGAGCGATCGCCTGCTGCGCCTTCTCGAAGAACGCCCGGCGGTTGAATAAGCTGGTCAGCGGATCGATCATCGCCAAACGGATCAGCTCGCGCTGCAGACGGACAAGGCGCTCCGCGGAGCGTAGCCGCGCATAGAGCTCTTCCTTGATCGGAGGCTTTCCGATGAATTCATCGGCGCCGCTGTCGAGCGCATTGATGAGATGCTTTTGATCGGAATTGGACGACATCAGAATGATGTAGATCGCGCGGTCGCGCCCCGACAAAAGCCGCGTCTCCCAGCACAACTCGACCCCGGACATGGTCGTCAGCTCGGCGCTGGCGATTATCGCGTCTACCCCGGGGTCCGATTTGATGTGGGCGAGCGCCTCCGGTCCATCGATGAATGTGCTTACTTCGTGGCCGTCGATTGCAAGCAAGCGCGATACGGCTTTGAGCACCGTGCGACTGGGATCGACCACGACGACGCGCATGACGTGAACCTGTTGAGGCTTGGATCGCAGCCTAGCCGAATAGCGATAATCAATTGTTAAGGGACTTGTACTCGGCGTCCGTTAAGTCCGGATTGTCGGTACGGAATTCCACTGATTTCGAAACAAATTTTTGGTCAACGTGATGAACCCGACGATAATCCTTTTTCCGGCCCGAAACGGCGATTATTCATCGGCCTTGATGTTGTTGTCGCGGACCACCGCGCCCCAGATGCGCGCCTGCTCGCTGGCGAAGCTGCGCAATTCCTCGGGCTCGGAAAGCACGAGCGTCATCTGCTGCGTCTCGGTGAGCTGTTTGGCGACCCGTTCATCCCGCAGGCTTTCCGCAAGGGCGGCGCGGAAGCGCGCGATGATCGGCTTCGGGGTTCCGGCCGGCGCGAACATGCCCCACCAGGCGTTCGCCTGCGCCCCCGGATAACCGCTCTCCACGATGGTCGGAAGGTCCGGAAGGGCGCGCAGGCGCGTCTTTCCCAGCTGGAACACGGGGCGGATCGCGCCGGGCGTGATCTGCGGCATAAGCTGTGCCGCGCTGGCGACGATCAAATCCACATGACCCGCGATGGCGTCGTTGAGCGCAGGTCCGCCGCCCCGATAGGGCACGTGAATGAGATCGATGCCGGCCTGCTTGCTGAGGAGCTCGAGCGCCAGATGGCCGATGCTGCCGCTGCCGACCGAGGCGTAGCTGATGCTCCTGGGCTTCTCCTTGGCGGCGCGGATCAGCTCGCCGAGGTTGGTGTAGGGACGCGACGGATGGCATGCGACCACATAAGGAGCGGTGGCGATCAGCGAAACCGGATCCAGATCCTTGTCGTTGTCGAACGGGAAATTCGGCAGCAGGCTCGGATTGACCGCGTGGGTGTCGAACACGATGAGCCAGGTATTGCCGTCGGGTGCTGCCTTCGCCACCGCCGCGCTGCCGGTGCTGCCCGACGCGCCGGTGCGGTTCTCGATCACGATCGTCGCGCCCAGCCGTTGCGCCAATCCGGCCTGGGCGAGACGGGCGACGGCGTCGACCGAGCCGCCTGGCGGGAACGGCACGACGATCCTGATCGGCCCCGCGGGCCAGCTCTGCGCCTGCGCGGCGACGGGCGCCAGGATGGCGGTCAGCACGACCGAACGTCTCGTCAATCTCGACATCGCGCTTCCCCCCACATCGCATTTTTCGTTTCTCTGCCGCCGGTGCCGGAATGCCGGCTCAGAGGGTCGGCCAATCGCTGGCGAGAATTCTGGCCACCAGACGGGCCCCGCCTTGACCGTCCGGCTTGACGATCACCGCATCGCCAAATTCGATCTGCACCCCGAGCGCGGCTTTGACGTTGGGAAAATGCGTGATCAGGATCGTGTTTGTCGGCGCCTCGGGAACTGTTGCGAGCATCTTCTTCATCGCCTGGATGCGTTGCGGCCAAGGCGGCGGGGCCGGCGCGCCCGCGACCGGAACAAATCCCGGGAGCAGCAACGCATCCGAGGTTTCCACATGACCAAACGCAAGGCGCGCCATCTCGATGGCCCGGCAGTAGCCGCTGGCCAGCACCTTCCCGACCGGAATGCTCGCGGCCGTGAACGCCTTGCCGACAGCGCGCGCTTGGTCCTGGCCAGCTTCGCTGAGCATGGCCTGGTCCGAGCAATTTGCAAGATCGAGGGGGGACTTGTCTTCGGGAAGCCCGGGAGCTGCATTGGTCTTCCCATGGCGGAGAACCACCACGAAGCCGCCCTGCTTCAAGCTATCGAAGGCCTCCCGGGTCAGCTCTTGCGCGCCAGCCTGCGCGGCCTGCACTGCGATTGCGACCGCGGCCGCAAGCGCGGGCAACAGGAAACGACGTGTCATGACGGCTCCTCCTCTGGCGGGAGCGGATTGGCCATTATATTTGAGTTCGCGACGAAATTGGAGTAGCGCGATTCATGTCTCATGGAATTCATGCCTCTTGGAAATGAGATGAAGGGCGAACGGATCATCGAAATCGAATTCGGGTCCGACCTCATGCGGGAGGCATTCGGCGTGCGCTTTGAGGTGTTCGTCGACGAGCAGGGGGTGCCGCGCGAGCTCGAGATGGATGAATTTGACCCGAGCGCCACGCACCTGGTCGCCGTCCGCGACGGCCAGGTCGTCGGCACGCTTCGCATGCTGGACCATGAGGGGGCCGCAAAGATCGGTCGCGTGGCCGTGCGCTCTGCGGCGCGCCGTATCGGTATCGGGGCTCGGCTCATGGAGCGCGCCGCTGCAATCGCCCTGGAGCGGGGCTTTGCCGAAATCATCCTGCATGCCCAGGTCGCGGTGGCGGGTTTCTATCGGCGGCTGGGCTACGTCGAGGAAGGCGATCTGTTCGACGAGGCCGGAATTCCGCATATCGCAATGCGCAAGAGGATAGTGCGACGCACGCCGTTCTAGCATTTCGGCGTCGTCGCACTTTTCGGACTTTTCTCGTCGGCGTACTTCCGACCAGCGTCCGAGACGTCACTGGAAGGTGATCATATCCGTACGGCTCAGCGTCGAAGCCTTCGGCTTGAGCGGCTCGTTGGTGAGGTTCGATGCGTTTTGATTCAATATCTGGAAGAGCCCGGTGCCAATTGTCGACATGAAGTCACGACAAGCGACGATCGCCGCCTATCCGCCGTCACGGCGGGACAAAACAGAGCACGGAACCTCAAGGAAAGAAAGCCGGTGCAAGATGATCGCCGAGGGATGTCCTTCGCAACCCACGGCGCGCTGTGACGGCCGTCACGGATTGCGCGAATCGCGACGCGATGCGGCCCGCGCCTCGAACGGACGGCGTCGATCATGGGACCAACAGATGCGTGAACCAACCCACAGGAGGTATCAATGTTCACTCGTACATCCATCCTCGCCCTTGCCGCCACCGCGATGTTCGCCAGCATCGCTTTGACTCCGACCGTCGCCTCGGCCGGTTGGTGGGACCGGTATCAGGATCGCAAGGACATTCGGCACGACTATGCCGATATCCGCCACGACCTGCTGACCGGCCATTTCGGCGAGGCCTACCGCGATCTGCGGGACGTCCGGCGAGATCGCCGGGATCTGTTCTGGGATCGCCACGGTTTCTGATCTCCAGCGATCGGCGTGAAAGCGGGTCCGTATGCCGGCGCGGCGTGCGGACCCCAATCGTCAGCCGGCTGGCGTCGATCGGACCAAGGCCGCCCGCTGCCAAGCGTGCACGTTAAAGAGCCCGCACCCTAATATTGCTTCAAGAACCGATAGCCCTTCGCTTTCATGCAGCGCTTGACCGCGTTGTCCAGGGGGAGCGCTTCATTGGCCTGTGCGTTGCATTGCGCGAGATCGCGCGAAAACTTAGGGCTGGGAACGGCCTCCAGGCTCACCACCTCGGGCACGCATCCGCTGAGGCCGGCTGCCGCAAAAAGCATCAGGACGAGCGCAAAAGCTGGAACCCGCATGACTTCCCCCACCC
>Ga0209068_10000189_pt1 | contig 37297 bp, 31 predicted proteins | sample ColStrG_CSR_2012_FD_187200 | JGI IMG/M metagenome (GOLD analysis project Ga0209068, IMG submission 187200) | Freshwater sediment microbial communities in response to fracking from Pennsylvania, USA - Cold Stream Run_MetaG_CSR_2012 (SPAdes)... | ecosystem: Environmental > Aquatic > Freshwater >...
AGCGGGAGAGAGCGGGTTAACGAAGGAGTAAAGCCGAGTGAAAAACAGGACTGGCACCGAGGAGATGTTGCGCTGTTCGTTCTGCCACAAGTCGCAGGACGCAGTGGCCAAACTGATTTCATCCCCCAGCGATTATCCCAGGGCCTACATTTGCGACGAGTGCGTGGCGGTCTGCAATTCCATCCTGGAAGATGACCGCACCGCGACGCCTCCCACCACCACCCCAAATCAGCTACCCAAGCCGCAGGAAGTGAAGAGTTTCCTCGATGAGTACGTAATCGGCCAGGAGCAGACCAAGAAAAAACTGGCGGTGGCGGTTTACAACCACTACAAGCGGATCTACATGAACCGCCAGCGCGCCGGCGATGGCGTGGAGCTGACCAAGTCTAACATCATGCTCATCGGCCCGACCGGGACCGGCAAGACGTTGCTGGCTCAGACTCTGGCCCGCATGCTCGATGTGCCCTTCGCCATCGTGGATGCAACCACCCTGACCGAAGCGGGTTACGTCGGCGAGGACGTGGAGAACATCATCCTCAAGCTGTTGCAGGCAGCCGACGGCGACGTCGGCCGCGCCCAGACCGGAATCATCTACATCGACGAAGTGGACAAGATTGGACGCAAGGATGAGAACCCGTCCATTACTCGCGATGTTTCCGGCGAGGGAGTGCAGCAGGCGCTGCTGAAAATTCTCGAAGGCACCATCGCCAACGTGCCTCCGCAGGGCGGGCGCAAGCATCCCCACCAGGAGTTCACTCCGGTGGATACGACCAACATCCTGTTCATTTGCGGTGGAGCCTTCGTCGGACTGGAAAAGATTATCGGACGGCGCGTAGGCAAGAAGTCGCTCGGCTTCAAGGCAGGAGCAGAAGAGGGCGAGCCGGAAGAAACTCCAGCCGTTAACCGCAAACGGAACTTTGAACTGCTCAGCGACATCCAGCCCGAGGACCTGATCAAGTTCGGTCTGATTCCCGAGTTCGTGGGGCGCTTACCCGTGGTCGGCGTACTGGAAGATCTGGACGAGTTCGCTCTGATCGAAATTCTGACCCGGCCGAAGAACGCGATCATCAAGCAATATCAGCGCCTGTTTGAGTTCGAGAATGTTCGGCTCAAGTTCAGCGACGAGGCGCTGAAGGCGATCTCGCGGCAGGCCATGGCCCGCAGAGTCGGGGCCCGCGGTTTGCGTATGATTCTGGAGGAGTTAATGCTCGATCTCATGTACCATTTGCCCAGCCAGAAGAAGGTGAAGGAGTTTGAAGTCACCCGGGAGATGGTGGAGAAGCGCAGCGTTACCCTCGCAATGATGGACAAGGCGGGGTAAACTAAGGCTCCCTTGCGTGGGAGCCGGGATTAAGCGTCGCGAACGCAAACCAGTGGTCGGGAGAAATAGTGAGCATAGTCAAGGAAAAATTCGAGACCAAAAAACTTCCCATGATGCCCATCCGGGACGTGGTCATCTTCCCTTACATGATGACTCCGTTTGTGGTGGGGCGGGAATCGAGCGTTCGCGCTTTGGAAGAAGCGCTGGCTGCGGACAAGAAAATCTTCCTCGCCACCCAGCACGACGCCAGCATCGATGAGCCCAAGCCCAACGAGATCTACCAGGTGGGCACCATCGTGAATATTGTCCAGAGCCTCAAGCTGCCCGATGGCAATATCAAAGTCCTGGTTGAAGGCATCGAGCGCGGCAAAGTCCTGCAGATCAGCGAGACCGAAGGCTACATGCAGGTTTCAGTCCGCGTGGCGCGTTACGCGACGGAAACCAACCCGCAGATTGAAACTGGCATGCAGCGGGTTACGGCGCTCTTCGAGCAGTACGTCAAGCTGTGCCAGTCGCTGAATTACGAGACCATGATCGCGGCCGTGAGGATGGAAGATCCGGCCAAGCTGACCGACACCATCGCCGCCAACCTGCAGCTTTCCATCGAAGAAAAACAGGAACTGCTGGAGATTTTCGATCCCGCCGAACGCCTGACCCGGATCGGCGACGTGCTCGACATCGAAATCGAGAAGCTGAACATGGACCGCACCATCCAGTCGCGGGTGAAGCGGCAGATGGAGCGGGCGCAGAAAGAGTACTACCTCAACGAGAAGATCAAGGCCATCCAGAAAGAACTGGGCCGGGGCGAAAAGAGCGAGTTCGACGAACTGAAAAAGAAGATCGAAGCCGCCGGCATGCCCAAGGAAGTGCGCGACAAGGCGGTGCAGGAACTCAAGAAGCTGGAAGCCATGCCGCCCATGTCAGCCGAGTCCACGGTTTCACGCAATTATCTGGACTGGCTGCTGGCCGTTCCCTGGAAGAAGCGCTCCAAAGAAATCCGCAACATCACTCGCGCCGAGAAAGTCCTGAACGAAGATCATTACGGCCTGGAAAAGATCAAGGACCGCATCCTGGAATTTCTGGCAGTGCGGCAACTGGTCAAGAATCCGAAAGGTTCGATCCTGTGCTTCGTCGGGCCTCCGGGAGTCGGCAAGACTTCGCTGGGAATGTCGATCGCCAAGGCCACCGGCCGGAAATTCGTCCGCATGTCGCTGGGCGGGGTGCGCGATGAAGCCGAGATCCGCGGCCATCGCCGCACCTACATTGGCGCCCTGCCGGGTCAGATCATCCAGATGATGAAGAAAGCCGGCACCAAGAATCCGGTCTTCATGCTGGACGAAGTCGACAAGATGTCGATGGACTTCCGCGGCGATCCTTCGGCGGCGCTGCTCGAAGTGCTCGATCCCGAACAGAATTTCATGTTCGTGGATCATTACCTCGACGTGGAATACGATCTCTCGCAAGTCTTCTTCATCGCCACCGCCAACGTCATGCACACCATTCCACCCGCGCTTCAGGACCGGATGGAAGTCCTGCGCCTGCACGGGTACACCGAGTACGAAAAGGTCGAGATTGCCAAACAGTTCCTGGTCAGGAAGCAGTTGCAGCAGGCCGGGCTTACTGACAAGAACCTCAAGTTTACGGACGAATCCATCACCGCGCTGATTCGCTCTTACACGCGGGAAGCCGGCGTCCGCAATCTCGAGCGCGAAATCGGCAACGTTTGCCGGAAAGTCGCGCGCAGGGTGGTGAAGGAAGGCGACGGCTATAACGTCGCTATCGGTAACGACAACGTCAATGATTTCCTGGGTGTGATCAAATTCCGCGACACGCTGGCCCATGAAAAGAGCGAAATCGGACTGGTCACAGGCCTGGCCTGGACCGAGGTTGGCGGCTCCATCCTGAGCACCGAAGCAACCGTGGTGGACGGTAAAGGCAAACTCACGCTCACCGGCAAACTCGGCGACGTTATGCAGGAATCGGCACAGGCAGCCATGTCTTATGTGCGCTCACGCGCCCTGCGGCTGGGATTGCAGCGCGATTTCTACCGCACTCTTGATATTCACGTGCATGTACCGGAAGGCGCCATCCCCAAGGACGGACCTTCCGCCGGCATCACCATCGCGACCGCGATTTCCAGCGCCCTGAGCAAGATTCCGGTGCGCCGCGACCTCGCGATGACCGGCGAGATCACGTTGCGCGGTAAGGTGTTGCCGATCGGCGGCCTGAAAGAGAAGCTTCTGGCCGCGCACCGCGCCGGATTGTTCGAAGTGATCCTGCCTCTGGACAATGAGAAGGATCTGGCTGAGGTGCCTGAGAACCTGCGCAGCGCCATGAAGTTGCACTTCGTGGAAACCATGGATCAGGTACTGGCTGTGGCCCTGGAGCAACCGCTGCCGCAAATCAGCGAAGAAGCCGCGCAGCCGATCGCAACCATCGCGCCCCCGCCTGCAGACAGTCCCACGGCACATCAGTAGTTTGGACGGCAGCTATCCAAGCAAGGCCCGCGCAAGCGGGCCTTTTTGCTGTGCATAGCGCCGTCGTATCCCCGTCCATTCGGCGGGCGTCCCGCTACTTACCCCACGCCATCTTCGGATAGAATGTAGCCAGGGTATTCCTGTGCAATGGAATCCTGAGCCAGCAGCGGCCAGAAGTTTTCTCCGTGGCGGAGCCAGCCTGATCGCCGCCGCTGCGCTGGTACTTATCCTGCTGGTATGGCTTCCCGCGTACCGTTGGTTCTTTCTCGGCAGCTTGGGCATCGGCGTAATAGTCGCCGCCATTCTCTATTTGTGGAATCGCTACAAGCCAGTCAAAGCGGAAGAAGTCGAAAACAAGCGGCCGCTCGGACTGGGATAACGCATTGGTTCTGCCTGGAATTCAAAACGCTCATAGTCCGTTGATTTTGGCTGGGAAACCCGTAGAAGCCAGACCACCAGGCCGTATCTGACTTCATTCCTCTTGACTTCGGACTGACACCTCCAACCGGCACTCCGCCGGCGCTATGCACAGCCACGCGTAGGCTGACTCAAGCAGGCACTACTCGCCAGACAGCCGTCTTGACCCCTTTCTTCATGCTTTCGTCGCGTTAGGAGATGGAGAAAGTTCCAAGGCAAGACCTTGGAAAACAAATTGACTTTGGAGGATGTCCATGAAAAACAAATTCTCGACGATGATTCTGATGCTGGGGTTGACCGTAGGCGGACTATTCACCTCAGCCACATTCGCAACCACACGCAATGGCGTAACCTGCGGTTTGTTTGATTCGATTGACGAACCCGGCGCCATTCACTGGCCGGTAAACGGTAATCTGTACTACTGCGGTAACACCCCCTCCAGCGATGCCGCTGGGGTCAGCGTGGTATGGAACGCCGCCCAGGGCGCAACCCAGCGGGTTGTAGGTTCGCAGGTGGTTCCGTTCCTGCGCCAGACGTTTACCGCAACGGGTGTTGAAGTGTACGTGTTCAATACCGTCGGCGACTTCCAGAAGTATTTCGGATATACGTTTACTCCTCCGCCGCTTGCCAGCATTGCGGATATCGCGGGGTTTACCGCCAAGCCGGGGCAGATTGCCAGTCATCCCGGACCGTTTACCGCAATCTTCCAGCACTCCCCGTCGATCGACAGCAACCCGAAAAGGCTCCTGTTGATCGCGCAAACTACCAATCACGAAATGGGACATGAGATGGACCGCGCCTACTTGTACCCCAGCGGGGCACTTGCTCCCAAAGTAAGCGCTTCCCGGAACTATCTGAGCGCCGTCAACCTGGACATCACGCATGTAAATCAGCTTACTTGTCTCCAGGTTTTTAGCGGAACCGGACTGACTGCGTCAGTCATCAAGAGCGTGTGTGCCACCAATGCGACGAACTGGACGAGAATGAGGAGCCTCTGGCCTTACGACACAACCGCGGACGAGTTCTTTGCAAATGTTTTCGCCGCGGACTCGCCGGGCGGCGCTGTCAATGAAGCCCTAGCCACAATCATTGGCAACGACTTCACCCATACCGTAGAGTATGAGCGCGGGCTGCGCACGGGCACGGGCAAGCCGTAGCCGATGGCCACGCGGACAATCCGGGGCGCCGGGAGTCGCAAAAGCTCAGCGCCCCAACATCTTCTCTGCCACTACAAACCAAGCCAGGACCTCAAGCGTGACGCGCGATTTGCAACATTCAGGGAAAACCCGCCGATCGGGTCCCTTCCTGGCGTCCCTGCGCTTGCAACTTCCAAAGTAAAACTGCAAACTGATTTATGCGTGTTTTGGCCCGCTTCATGAGGTCCGCGAGCGATGCCGGCCAGTTCCCTGCACCCACACTGCCCGAGATCGCCTTCCTGGGACGATCGAACGTTGGGAAATCGAGCGTCATCAACTCCCTTCTCGGCACCAAGATCGCCCGGACCAGCTCCACTCCCGGGCGCACCCGGTCCATCAATTTCTTCGAAATCCGCTGGCCGGGGAAGCCCCAGCCGGAGTTGGTCTTCACCGACCTGCCGGGATATGGCTACGCCAAGATCTCGCGGGAAATCTCCCAACAGTGGCCGAGTTTTATTGATCCCTATCTGAAAGAACGTCCCTGCCTGGCGCTGTGTGTGGCGCTGGTGGATGCGAACGTGCCGCCGCAGTCCGCCGACCGGCAGTTGCTGGACTTTCTGTCCGGCATAGGACGCCCGACGCTGATCGTTGCCACCAAGAGCGACCGGCTTTCGGGAAACCAGTTGCGGAATTCTCTTCGCATCCTGGCCGAGGAATACCCGCAGGCGCGTGTGATTCCCTTTTCGGCCAGGACGGGAGAGGGACGCGAGGAACTCTGGCGGCAGATCCGGGGCGGGGTGGAGAGCCATTCGCGGCGTCCCGTTTCGAACTCCTTCCCGAAAGGGGAATCCGCCGACCTTCCGTAAGTCAGCTCCCGCCCTGTGGTCACAGCCCGACCAACAAAGCTCCGTAGACTCGAAGCAGAACCTGAAGTTCATGCTCTCCCCATTGGAGTTGAGCCAGTAGCAGGATATGGACTTCGAAAGGAAAGGGCTGAGTACGGAGCCGACGCCATGCCGACCAGCGACTCGGAATACCCGCGTGCACTGATGCAACAGAGCGCCCAAGAACCCGGCTCCACTGGCGTCGGGGAGAAGCGAGACCACCCGCGTTACAAGTGCGAAGGCAGCGCGGAGTTCCGTACCGAAGGTTTCGATGTCCGCACCTGGGCCCGGGTCACTGATCTTAGCCGCAGCGGCTGCTATGTGGAGATGCAGGCAACCTCACCCTTACACACCGCGGTCAGCATGGTAATCGAGGTGAGCGGAACACGAGTGCACGCCAAGGGGACGGTAAAGACTTGCTACCCCCTGTTGGGGATGGGCATAGCCTTCACCGAAATCCGGGAGGCAGATGCGGTGCATCTCGAGGAAATCCTGCGCCAGTTGGCCGGCGGATCACCGCCACACCCTGAGCTGGAATCGTCGGCGGGAACGGGTTTGTTGATGATTACCGACGTCAGCGCGGCTCTGAATGCCGTAGCAAAATTCTTTCAGTGCAATCGCACGCTGACTCGAGAAGAGTTCGCGGAATTGATTGGCAAGAGCCAGAATCATAATGGCGGAGGAGAACGCTGACCCCACCGTACATCCAGCCGTGAACGCACCCATGACGGGCCTATCGGGTGTAGACTTTCCCCATTCTCCTTGGGGGGTGACCCTTGAAACGCCTCCTGTCAGCCCTTCTCGCGGTTTGCCTGGTCCTGGTCAGTGCGGGATGCGGGAACATCTTCATCAACGGCGCTGTCCTAAGCGGAACCTCAAGCGTTAGCGGATTGGTCAGCGTTGTACAGCTCACTGCAATCATCGTTGACAATGGGACGACGGTGCAGGTCACGTTTGTAACGTTTCTGCAAGACGGCGCCGCCACCACGATTGGCTTTTGTGGCGATGAACGCAGCCGGTTCCCCATGCAGCAAACCATCCAGGCAAATTTTACCCCGGGACAAACCTGCGCCAGCATCGTGAAGATCGTGATCACTTGAAGCGGCGGGCCTCAGACTTCGGGGGTCAGACGTCTGACATCGGCGCCGTTACCTTGGTTATCTAGGGGCTGCTTACGCAGCAGACTAAAGTTGCGGCATGACACTTTCGTCGTTGGTGGTCTCGCGCGATTTACAGGAAGTCAGTGTGCTCGAATGCATCCTCGGGGGTCTGCACATCGGCGTAGACGTGGAGTCGGAACCCGATCGCGCCCGGGCCAGGCTGGCCAAGTCGAAGATCGATGCTCTCATCATCGATTTTGACCTTACCGGCGCGGCAAGCTTCCTGAAAGGCTTGCAGGACGGCGCCATCCGGAACGCAGTACCGCTCATCATCGTCAGCGGCTCCAGTGGCTGGAAGCATCTTGAGTCCAAGGGCGCTTCCTTCGTTTTTGAGAAACCGATCTCCGTGGAGCAGGCCGTCCACACTCTGTCGGCGGCTCGGAACATGATTTTGGACGAGAGACTCCGCTACCATCGCGAGACTCTCGATGTGCCGGTGTCGCTTACCTACGCAGCCAGGGACCGGCATCGCGCACATCTCATGAACCTCAGCCAGGGTGGCATCGGCGTGCGCCTGCAACGGCCGCATCGAACCCTGGGCCCAGTGAAGGTGAACTTCACGCTGCCTGGTACCAGGCTGGCGATGAAGTTTGTGGGCGAAGTGGCATGGAAGGACAAGCGGGGCAACGCGGGCATCCGATTCGTGGAAGCCAGCCCACGCACCAAACGCGAACTGCAACTCTGGCTCGAACGTCAATACTTCATGCATTAACCCAGTCGTCAGTCTTCAGGCCGTCAGCCCTCGGGCCTCAGACTTCAGACTTCAACGCCAAGCTTTCGGACGCCAAAAGCTGACGACCGACGACTGAAGACTGACGACTGTTTCACCGGAATCTTGGCCTCTCGTCTGGCTCCCGAATTTTTCCTTCACTTGGATCACTCGTACGCCCTGCGACGCAGCAACCCGGCGTGCCCCCGATCAGGAAGAAAAACAGAAACCGATAGGTTGCAGTGAGAACGGCGGCCACGCTGACTCCCAGCGCCAGCGTGATCGGCCAGGGAGGAACCGACTCGATCACAGCCATGCATACCACCGAGAAAAGCAACAGCGCTGACAGCAGGATCAACCCATCCACCAGCCATGAAAGGGCAACGGATGAGATCGGGAACGGAAGCCAGGGCAGATGCAGAGAAGGCGGCCGCAACTCGTCCTCTTCCGCCGGCAACGCGTTCGGCAGAGCCGGCTCAAAGCGGATCGCTGGGCGCGAACTCGCCGAAAACAGCAGCGCCTCCTCTCCGTTCTCGCGGTAGACGAAATCAGCTTCTCCGCTTGCCTGATGAGCTACCGCCAAGAGCTGGACGAAGAGCCATTCCTTCAGGAGGCGCTGAGAGCGTTGCGGCAGCGAAAGAAACTCTATCCCTGCCTGCCCCGCGCGGTCTGCCCAAGCCACGCGGCCGGTCCCTTCAACCCGAACCCGTGGGTTCGCCAGATCGAAGCGCAGCGAAACCTGCTGGTTGGCGTACAAAGGAGCGACTGCCTGAATTGCGATGCCCGCTTCACCCAGATTGCGGATAATGCCTCCGTTGGCATGATCTGCGTCGGATTGATCCGGGTTGGCTTGATTCAGGTTGACGTATGCCAGGCTACGAATCTGGTGGCGGTACTGGACACGTTGCCGGCGTGGCGCGAGGCCAACCGCGGCGGCATTGGGAGGCTGGGCCAGTCGCCGGGAATCCATGGTCAAATCTTAGCCAAGAGGGCGAAGGCGTCTCAGTACCGACGCTGGTTCGGACGCAGGGATTGAGCCTTAAGAGGCCGGACGCTGTTCCTGGGGGTAGGCGTCGTCATGCTGAGCGCGATCCCAGGCGATCAAACCCTTGAGGTCGTAACGGTAAGGCCCGTAAGCGCAGAACGCTTTTTCGTCAAAAAGGCGCTTGATCCCGCATCCGGTGCAGACCTGGTAGGTATAGCCGTGAACGCGGACTGGCCAGCTCATCTTGCTATGCCAGCAACCACGGAAGAGCACAACCGCCGCGCCGGTCAGACCGGTAGCGGTCACACCCAAAGGCCAAAGCCAGCGCGATTTCTTCTTTTTCAACTCGTCTGCCACAGCCTGTAAACTCCTCTATTTCAGAAGGATACGCTTAAACGCCGATGCGGTGCAATCTTTCCTGCTCCAGATCATCGACTGGACTCAGTACTGATTGTCAGATTGCTTACCAAAGAGCAGCCTGGGCTTACCCCACCTTCGTGCCGGGTCAATATTGCGATCAGGACAATTCCACTGTAACTTAAAAGCTGTCAGTTCGGCGATTCCCCCAATGGCCGTACCGGATCTTTGGATGCGCAAGTCTGGATAAGCGCGAGTCTGGATAAGAGAGACGTTTCCCATCGTGATTCCGAGCCTTGAGGAAAATAATCCACAGAGATTTTCCAGTGAGTGATGAGCGCCAATCCGCATAACGCGAGCGCAGGGCTAGACGGCGAGTCGAGCGCCGAAGCCACCAGCGTGCTTTCGTCTGCCTCCCGTCCGGCTGCTCCCTCTGTAAGCCATGCACCCGGCCATGAAGCCTTGCAAGCTCTGCTGGCCTTCTCCAGCCTTCATGAACAGATACGCCAGAGGCGCGCCCGCGAGAGGCGCGGTGAACCCCCAGACGCAACCGACGTCTGGGAGCTGGAACAATTCGTACTGGACGAGGTGCTGCACCTTGTGGCCGAGCGGGCTCTTACACTCACCGGCGCAGATGGCGTTGCCATTGCGCTGGCGGAGGGAAACGCAATTGTTTGCCGCGCCTCGGCGGGGAGTATCGCACCTGAAGCCGGAGCGCGGCTGGATCCAAAATCGGGCTTCTCCGGAGCCTGCTTGCGCACAGGCGGAATCGTGCGTTGCGACGATTCGGAGAATGATTCCCGGGTGAACGTGGCGGTATGCCGTCGCCTGGGCACCCGCTCCATCGTAGCGGTGCCGATTGCGTCCGCGCACGGCACCATCGGTTTGCTGGAAGCGTTCTCGGCTGAGGCTTACGGCTTCAACGACAGCGACGTTCGCAGCTTGAAACTTCTCGCCGAATTGATCCTTGCCGCGATGAAGCCGGAAGAAGAAAATCGGCTCGCCGAAATTTCGCAGCGCGTGGTTGCTGGCGAAGTGGAGGAAGCTCCGGCTCACACCGCGCAGAATGTGGGCAGTGCTGCGCCAACAGCGTCTTCCAAGTACGGCGAAAGGCCTGCAATCGAGGAGCTCGAAGTTGCGGCGCCGGAAGCTGCCCCCGCGATGTTCCGGGAATACGGAGAAGCTCCGAAACCCAGGCCGGGCCTTACCATTCTGTTATTGCTGGCGGCGCTGGCCCTGGTCCTGGGAGCAGGACTGTGGAAATTCTACAGGCGGACTCCTGCGACACCCCAAACCCACGCCACTGTCGCCGTCACTGCACCGATTTCTTCGCCGTTCGAGAGGCAGTCCACGGCAACACCAGAAACCGTAAATGGCCCCGGGCCTTCTTCCGGTTCCTCCCTCGATTCAACGGCAAAGACAGACGGGAAGTCTTCCATACGGCCGCTGGTGACCGGCATCTGGCACGTCTCATCGGCGGACTCAAGTACGGTCTACATAGATTTGCAGGGTGAAGCTCAATATGAGGCCCATCGCCTCAGCGACCCGGAGCGCATCTACTTCGATCTCCACGACACCGCGCTGGCGCCCGGCCTGTTTGGCAAGACCATCGAGGTCGGAGACCCGCGACTGGCGCGAGTTCGCATCGCGCAGCCCCGGAAGGGCGTGAGCCGAGTCGTCCTCGAAACCACCGGAGCTTCTGACTTCTCGGTCAGCGTGCAAGCGAACCCTTACCGCCTTGTGGTGCAGATCCGCAAAGCAGTCAAGCCTGAGTCCGGCCCGATTGCTGACCTGCACTCGACTGAGGTTAGAGCTGCGGTCACACCTCAGCCTGCACTGGTCGCTCCCGCTCCTGCCCCAGCTGCGAACAAGGCTGAAGGGCGGGTACGGACTCCGATCGCCAAATTTCGGCTTGTACTCGACGCCGGTCATGGCGGGTGGGACCTGGGGACGGTAGGACGTAAGGGTTTGATGGAAAAAGATCTGGTACTGGACATTGTGGGACGTTTGGGGAAACTGGTCGAGAGCCGTCTGGGCGCGGAAGTCATCTACACCCGCCAGGACGATACGTATCTGCCCCTCGAAAAAAGGACGGAAATCGCGAATGTGGCCCAGGCGGACATGTTTGTCTCCGTTCATGCCAATTACAGCAACGATTCCTCCGCCCGCGGCGCCGAAACTTATTACACCAACACTTATTCGTCGGTGAGAGCGCGCACTCCGGGGACCGAAGCAGACGAAACCGCGGCCGAGAATATTAATTGGACCAATGTCGACATTCGCGAAAAGGTGCAGCAGTCGCGCCGTTTCGCTATCGCGGTGCAGCATGCTCTGTACGGAATGCTGGCCTCACAAATTCCGGGCATGCGCAATCGCGGGATCAAAGAGGCTTCGTACGTGGTGCTCACGGGAACTTCGATGCCGGCGGTTCTTGCCGAGGTCTCCTTCGTCAGCAGCCCCGCGGATGAAGCCAAACTCCAGAGCTCAAACTATCGCCAGAAGATCGCAGAGGCGCTGTACAAGGGCATCGCGCACTACGCCGCCACATCCCACCGGGTAAATATCGCCAGCGCTCCCAGCAAGCCCAAAGGTCTGTGAAAACCACATCGCTAGGGAACAGTCGTCATTCCTGAAATACCGCCGTATTTCTTCAGCCACTTCAGTTCTTCCCGCACCTTGATCTTGCCGTGCCACGGATCCTGATCGAGTTCGTGTCCCTCGCCGGGAAAAATCAGCAGCGTGCTTGGGATTTTCAGGGAACGCAGGGCGTGGTCCAGCAAATAATTCTCCAGCACGGCGACCCGAACGTCGTCAGCGCCGGTGACTATGTGGGTTGGGGTGCGCACCTTATCTATCTGAAAGATTGCCGCCTCGCTGTCGTAGCGTGCATGGGCCTCCCAGGGGCGGCCACCGAGATTATTGGCGTCGTCGATGGTCAAATCGTCATTGCCCCAGTTGGCCACATTTTCCACCGCTCCCGCCCCGGTTACGGCAGCCTTGAATCGGGTGGTCTGCGTGATCAGCCAGTTGGTCATGTATCCACCGTAGCTGTACCCCCCGACCGCCAGATGATCCGGATCCGCGATCCCATCCTTCACCAGGGCGTCCACACCTTCAAGAATGTCCTTGCCCGGGCGCGAAACAATTTCCGGAACCATGTCCCTCAGAAACTTGTCGCCGTAACCGACCGAACCGCGGTAGTTGGGCTCAAAGACAAGCCATCCTTGCGTCGCCGCCAGGCGGTCCCACACATACCAATCGGCCTCGAAGCTGTTGCCCCACCCCTCGTTCGGACCACCATGAAGGAAAACGAACATGGGCAGGTTCCTGGCGTCAAACTTTCCTGGCGGGTACATCAGCATGCCCTCAATGGTCGTGCCGTCATCCGCCGTCCAGCGATAGGGCTTGCCTTGCGGGAGATCGCGTTCGAGAAAAATCTTGTTGAAGGAAGTGAGCGGCCGAGCCGCAGCCAGCTTGTCCGCACTCTCGGCCAGATAAACCTCAGCCGGCTTTCCCAGGGCTGAGTGTATGAACGCAACCCGCGGCGAATGGGCGGAAGAAGCAACTTGCTCGTAAGTGCCCGCCGAACCTGGCTCTGCGGTGAATGCTGCCGCAGGCCTGGCCTGTGCGTACACCTGGACTTCGGTGCCCACGCGGGCAGCGGCGATCACTCCGCCATCGGGCGCGACGGTGTAGTGAGCCACTTGACCGGCGAAACCGGCCGCCCATCGCTGGGTTTCCCCGGTGTCGGCATCGGCCCAGTAAAGACGGGTTTGAGTGTCACTGTATTTGCCTTCCACCGAACCGTAGTCCACCTGAAAGAAAACGTGGCGGCTGTCATTGCTCCAGTGGATGTCCTGTTCGATCGCTTCATTGTGCGTAATTTGGTGGGGTTGATTCGATGACCGAGTGGTGAGATCGAGAGAATAAATTTCAAATTCCTCTGCTTTCTCAAGTCGCTCGGAAATGGACTCGGTCAGAAACGCGAGTCGTCGTCCGTCCGGAGAAGCAGCCATCTGATGAATGCGCCAGGGAGTGCTGGCCAGGAGGCGCGAACCGGGAGTTGCGTCGGAAGCTTTATCGGGATCAGACGGTACGGTGCGGCCGCGGCCTGGCGCGCCAGCGCGTCGGCTACACTCACGCTGAAGACCTGGTCTCCCCGTTCGGCGGCCCGGTACTGGCAGACATCCTTCCACTCTTTTTCGTAAGCATCCTTTTGCGCTTTGGACCACGGTGTCCGTGCGGCGAAGTAGAGCGTGCTGGAATCAGCGGACCAGGCAAAGGCGTGAACTTTTTCGTCTCCCTGGGTCACCTGAATGGCCTCGCCACCCGTAAGCGGAATCAGATAAAGCTGCGCCACCAGGTCGTCGGTGGTTGTCTCTTCACAGGACTTTCCTCCCTTCGCGCCGCCGCGTTCGGAGAGGAAAGCGATCCAGCGGCCGTCCGGAGACCACTGCGGGCCGCTGTCGTGGCCGGAGGTCGTGAGTTGTGTAAGGCCGTGGCCGTCGTCGCGGTAAAGCCACAGGTCGTCGCGAAATTCGTTCTGGTCCCAATCGGCTCGTTCGGTAGCGATCACAACCGATTGACCGTCCGGTGAAAGCCTCACTCCGGTAATTGCGACGTAGTTGAAGAACTCGTCGAGGGTAAGTTTAGGATGATCGGCGGCTTGTGCGGAAACGATGGTTAAAACCACAAGCAGAGGAAGGAAACGGAAGCTGGGGATGGTCATAGGCGCGAAAGGTTGAGGTTACACGCTTGACGCAACCCGACGCAAACATGGAGCGCCGTTTCCGCACAGGCTACTGCACGGGCTCCGCATTCTTCAACGCTTCACCCAGGGCCAAACTACTTTTCAGCGCGTTGCCCTCGATGACCCGCCAGCCATCGTCGTAGTGGATAAAACCAACCGTGGAGTTGTATTCCGTGCCTTTCGCATAGAGAGCCGCGCCTACTTCATTGACCGCGCTCCATCGCCACTGAAAATCCACGTCCGCGCTATTTCCGTTTCGGCGGATGCCGGTCACGCCCAGCATTTCTCTCTGCGCCACCGGCACGCTGATGTACTGCGAACTGGCGGCCGTGGCCGCAACCCAGTCGCGCAGCGCGTCAACCCCGAGAGGTGTGATCACCACATCCCAGCATGGCGGGAAGGCCAGGTCAGGAGGGCAGGCAACGCCGCTGCCGGTAATCCAGCCGTGCCGGCGCAACACGAGATATTCCGGCGAGCTATAGTCCTTGTTGGAAATGACGCCAGTGCGCAGCCAGAACAGCTGCGTCATCTTGAAGGTGTCGGAGCCGGCGATGAGATCCGTCGCCAGTCGCCGCGTCAGAAAGTCGCGAGGCGAGCAGGCAACCGTGGAGCACAGCAGCGCGAGGATGAGAGCAACTTGCCGTCGTGGCATCCTAGCTGGGGATTGTAACCAAACGTGAGCTCCGGTGCGGCAAGAAAGGATGATCGGCAATCTGACCGTCGAATCTGGCAGCCCACCGTCCCGGAATCACAGTACTGCAGGATGGGCACCGGCCATCCTGCGTAAGGCGATAATCCTGCACAAAATAGCCGTGACGCTTGATCAGGATTTCGCCGCACTGGTGACAGTGTGTGTTTTCGAGGTCGTCCACGTTACCGGGCAGGTTCCCGGCGTATATGTATTTCAGTCCGGATTTCCTGCCGATCGCTGCAGCTCGCAGCAAGTCTTCAGGACGCGTATTCTCGGGATCGTCCATCCTGTAATCTTTGTGAAACGCCGTCACATGCCAGGGGATGAAGGGAGAGACGCCGGCCAGAAAATCAGTCAGACCTTTCAATTCGTCGTTCGAGTCATTGAATCCGGGAATGAGCAGAGTCACGATCTCCAGCCACACTCCCATGTCGTGCAGACGCTGAATGGTGTCGAGAATCGGCCCGATCCGTCCACCCAACTCGTGATAGTGGCGATCGTCGAAGCTTTTGAGATCAACTTTATAGAGATCAACCCACGGACGAATGTATTCCAGTACCTGCGGCGTACCGTTGCCGTTAGAAACAAATCCGGTGATAAGGCCGGCGGCGCGAGCCTGCTTGAAAATCTCAACCGCCCACTCGGCGGTAATCAGGGGCTCGTTGTAGGTGCTTACCAGAACTTTGGCTCCCTGGCGAACCGCATCCTGTACCAGGCCCTCAGGCGAGGCCTGCAATGGCGGGGATACGGCATCGGGATCACGCAGGGCCTGCGAAGTCACCCAATTCTGGCAATAGCCGCAGTGGAGATCGCAGCCCAGCATTCCGAAGCTGTAGGCCAGCGCTCCCGGATAAGCATGAAAGAAAGGCTTCTTTTCGATGGGATCGCACTGCACCCCACCCACATATCCCCAGGGAACGTACAAGATGCCGTCCCGGTTGTAGCGCACTTTGCAGACTCCCGGCTGACCCTCGGGGATGGGACAGCAGTGTCCGCAGGCAAAACAGCGCACCCGATTGCGATCGAGTTTCTCGTATAGATCGCCCTCACGGACGTTCTGGTAAACGATGTCGCGTAGGGTGGGCAAGAAAGACCTCTTCTTGTAGCGCCGTCTCGCGCGAAAGTGGCGCTACTCTCGTACACCTATATTCTAAACCTGCTTGCAGCGGGGTGTTGAGAAACAGCGGGGAAATTAACCGGGCGCCTAGTCCGAGGGAGAGACATTGCCCGCGACCTGGTGGTTACGCAACCAGTCATTGGCTTGCTGTTGTGCCGCCAGAACCTGGCTGCGAGTCATCCGGGAGGCGAGAACCGCGACGCGATATTTGCTGGCTTGATCCCCGCCAGCCTGAGCCAGGACAGACCAGAAATAGGCTTTCGTCAGGTCGGGCGACACCCCTCGACCCGCCCAGTAGTAGGCGCCCAGAGTCGCCTGGGCCAGAATGTGCCCTCGATCGGCTGCTTGACTGAACCAGCGAACGGCTTCGGTGTAATCCTGATTGACCTCTTCTCCCGTTGCATAGCGCGCGCCTAAAGCGAACTCGGCGGCTGGGTCTCCATGTTCCGCCAACTTACGCAAACCGGCCAGGTCGTTGATGTTCGCGTCGGCAGGCAGGCTGGCCGCCTTGGCAACCGTTGGCTGTGGACGCTGCACCTGTGCGCTGGCTCGCTCCGAGTGCATCTGGGTTGAGATCCACGGGGCAATCAGCCACAGCAAGGCGAAGACGAAAGTTGCGATCGCCGCCACCAAAAGAGCTTTGTGCAGGGCCTGATGGGGAGAAGGCTTAGCGGCGGTCCTGCTTGTAGCGGTAGTTTCGGCTACTGGCCGATTCTCGATTTGTGGCAACCGCATCTTCGCCGGCGGCGCTTTCGGCTTTTCAGCCGGCGGGCCTGGAACCTCAGCGCCGTGCCCCAGGGCGGACGCAACGTTCCCGGTCAACTGCTGAAGGACACTGATGTCGTTGGCATTGAAGGCATAAGGCTGCGAGGAAAAAACTTCCAGCAGTCCAGCGACCTTGCCTCCGAGACGAATCGGAACGGCCACCATCGAACGAATGCCCAGAGCGCGGCAACCCCCACGATCTACACGGTCGTCGGTCTCGGAATCATCGCAGCGCAGTGATCGTCCGGTGCGGATGCACTCAGCGGAAAAGCCTGAACCTACCTGAAGCCTGGTGCCCTGAGGTGGAGCATCAGAGCCGGCGCTGGCCACGCAGATCATCGCGTCGCCCTCGGATAGGGCGACCGCGGCGCCGGTGGCACGAGTAAATGTCAGTGCCCGCTCAGCTATTAACTGCAAAGCCGCCTCGCGATCGTACCCGCCTGCCTTCACCTCTCGCTGGAAACGCGTGGGCTCAGCCAGGTTGCCTCCGTTGCCGGAAGGCTTCGGAGCCGGGGACGCGAACTCACGCTTCGACCTATCATACGACACCGGTCCAACGTTGGAAGCGTGCTCCGACGCATCCTCTGGCTCGGCCGTCCATGAGCGGGCGTGATCGTAGGCGGTCAGCACGTTGACAAACAGCCATTCCTTTAACCGGCCCAGGGATCGGCCCGCTAAAGTTGGAAAATGGATTCCGGCCCGTCCCGAAGCATCCGACCAGACCACCTGCCCGCTGGTGCGGATTCGCGCCCCAGTCTCCGAAAGATCCAGGCACACATTCAGATTGCTGGCAACCTCCAGTGGAGACGATGTCTGGACAGACATTCCCTTTTCGCTGATGTCCAGGATCTCATTCAGGTCCCTCGCCGTAGCCGAGGACGATTCGTTCAAGTCAGCGTAGGCGGGACTGTGCACCCTGTGGCGCAGACTGTGTCGGCGCTCCCTGATTGGTTTGGATTGCCGGACGGCGTCGGCCGGCTTGGGCCCCGTGGGTTGCATACAGAGTTCCTAACATATTAACCCAGACCCCGGCTGTGGATGGATGGGCCTTATTCACGGGCACTTCGGCTTCCCCAATCAGGACTGAAGTCACGCAGGATGAACGCGGCGTGGGATTGGTTCAGGCGGTCTTGCGATGGGGCAAAAGCTGTTGGGCGGAGAGCCGGGAGATGGCGGCCACCATGACGCTGGAAAGCAGCTGCATGGTAGCTACATCGCGCGCAGCGAAGGCGTACGGAGCGGCGGAGAAAACCTCAAAGACGCCCAGCGTCCGGCGGAAATGGCGCAGCGGGGCAGCCAGGATGGAGCGCACACCGAGGCGATGGCAGGCGGCCAGATCCACTTGCGGGTTCTTCTCCGCATCATGGCAGAGCATGACCTCGCCGGTACGAACACAATCGGCGGAAATACCGGAGTCAGACTGGAGACGAACTCCGAGATCAGGCGCAGTGCGGCCTGCGCGCGCGCGACACACCATTTCATCTCCTCGGCGCAAGGCGATCGCTGCGCCACCCGCGCCGGTTAGGGTTTGCGCGCGCTCGGCGATCACACTAATAGCTGGTTCGAGGTCGATTTCCGCGGACAGCGTCTGCAATGCAGGCGTCGAGGCACATCTCGCGTGGCTCCGGCCGGGCGCCAGCGAAGCGAAAGATACCGGCAGATGATCCTCCGCTTCCTCCGTGGACGGGGCGGGCACGGTGCGCAGCAGGTCGCGCACCAGGCGATCAAGCTCCGCGTCCGCGATCAAATGTGCTGTCTGCTGACGGCGCAATGACCCACCCAGCACTCGCGACAGGCCGATCAATGCTTTGCTCCCGCACGCCAAACAGCAGGGCGTGTTGTTTTCACTGATCAGTTCGCAGGCCACGCAAAATACCGCAGTTTGCAATCCAAGAAAGTGAGCGTCGCGCGCCTTAACCCAATCCATCGTGGCGATTCTCCTGATGTTCAACGAAGTACGAAAATAAACGCCGCAGTCGCGGGCCAGAAGTGACGCGGCTGGTTCAGCCTGTGGATAACTGCGGATAAATGAGAAAAATCCAGCGCGGGCGGGTGAAACGAATTATTCGGCCCGACTAACTGGCGCGAGCCGCTGCCACTCTTGTCGGCTCGTCGTCAGGAGATTCGTTGTCGGGAGCCTCGACTTCGACCACATGGCCCAGTACGCGATCCAGCGCGTCCGCCAATGCGACGGGGAAAAACAAAGTCAGGAGATTCACGTCCAGCTGCAAATCGCCCCGCTCATAGAGCCGGTGCAGGACGAGCGAGCCTTGCCGGCGGTTGTTGGCCGCCACCAGATCCAGCGTGAGACTCCAGGCTGGAACCAGGTCTTTGCTGAAGTGGGTGCCGTGTTTTTTCCAGCGGAAGTGAGGCTTGTCGGCGGAGACGATCTGCAAACCCCGGACTTCGGGTAGTTCATCCAGGGGACGCAGCAGCCACAGCTCAAAAGCATCGAAATCGTTGCTGCCGAATGCGGCCTCGAGGCTTCGGCACAGCTGTTCGAAACCAGATGCGACCTTTAACTCCTCGGCGGCGCGGCGAATGGCCAGATTGTTGACAAAGATCATCGGCTGATCGAGCGTGCGCTGGGCCACGCGGCGCAACTCTCCAAACTCCAGATAGTTCAGGTGCTGCACCCCCATCCATATCCCGATGCCCAACACGGCGAGAACCAGACCCAGCGTGCTTCCGGTGGGCCAGAGCAGGAAAAGGCTGAGCATGGCAAAACCGGCGGATGCGGCATAAAGGACGATGACCACTTGCCGGTGCGAAAGACCCCGCTGCAAGAGCTTGTGATGGATGTGCTCCCGGTCCCCCGCAAATACAGGCCGGCCGCTGATCAGCCGCCGTACTACAGAAAGCGCCGTCTCCAGAATGGGAAGTCCGAACGAGACCACGGGAATGGCGACGGCGATGATGGTCGGTGACTTCTGCATGCCTTGCAGGGCCAGTGCGCTGAGCATGAAACCGATGAAAAGACTGCCGCAGTCTCCCAGAAAAATCGTCGCGGGATTGAAGTTAAAGCGGAGAAAACCCAGAGTCGCCCCCGCCAGAATCAGCGCCATTACGGATACGAAAGAGGAATGGCTCAGCAGCGCGACCACAAAGACAACCAGGGTGGAAAATAACGCGGAACCGGCGGCCAGGCCGTCCAGACCGTCAATAAGATTAAAAGCGTTGGTAATCCCGAGCACCCAGAGAATCGTGAGTGGAAGCCCGACAAACCAGGGAAAGTGGTACTGGTTGAAGAGCACCGGAAGATCGAGAATGCGAAGGCCGCCCGCGAACAGGATGGCGCCGGCAAGCACCTGGACCGCGAACTTGAAGTATGGCCCGACCGGGTGCAGGTCGTCGTACAGGCCGAGCAGGAAAACAATAAAACCCGGCAGAAGAATCGTGAGCAACGCGCTCCACGAAAACTCGAAGCGGAACCGAGGGTTCCACCAACCGACCAGCCGGGCAATCCCGATGCTGAAAAGAAACGCGAGGAAGATGGCAACGCCACCCAGTCGCGGAAGCGGCATGCTGTGCAGGTGCCGATCCAGGCCAGGTCCGGCTACCCAACCGCGGGCCATTGCCAAATTACGCACATACCTGGTGAGGATGAAGGAAGACAGCACTGAGGCTGCAAAGATTCCCAGGTATACGACCGTCAACGAATCCCCCTCGGCCCCACGCTGGAGCAGGAAACAAGATCTGCTCTAGCGACAAATTACTCGCGTTGGATTTGCGCGGCTGACCCGTAGCGCCGAGGACGGCCGCAACAAACAAACTTAATTGTGTCTGGTTAGGACTTATTGGAACTATAGCGCTGTGAAAATTGGGCCGCAATCACCATTATTGGTTCGGCTGTGGAAAAATATTTCGCGTTTTCATTTTGAACAAACATCCTCTATTTGCAAATTCGAAGTGACCATTTTGAGATTTGGCCCACCACTGGTTGTGCAGAGTGATCCGCCGCCGTCCCATAAGTGCATTCCTGCGTTCGCGCCTGTGCTAGACTGCTCTTCTCGTCACCATGTCAAGAGGTTCCAAGATGCCGTCTCTTCCGAGGCTTTCCCCCGGGCTGTTTCACGTATTTTTCGCCTTTCTTATTGCTATGCCATTCAGCATTGCCGGGGCCGCACAAGATCAATCGCCGAAAACCACGGAGAAGACAGCGGATAAAACCCAAGAGAAGTCAGGGGCGCCAGTTTTCGCATCCGCCGTAGCCGCGCCTGCCCAACCCGAAGCGTCCACCACCCCCGCGACCTCCACCGCGACGACGATGGACGAGCCGGATTCGAACCTGAAGCTGGGTGCCGGAGATCTGGTCAGCGTGAGTGTTTACAACGTTCCCGAGTTGGAAACGAAGAGCCGGGTCGGCAGCAATGGTGATATCTATCTGCCCCTGATCGATTACGTGCATCTCGCTGGCCTTACCGTGGACGAGGCCCAGACAGTGATCGAGAAGCGGCTGTCGGATGGCAGCTTCGTAAAGAACCCGCACGTTACGTTGTTCGTGAACGAGTCTGCGTCCCAGGGGATAAACGTGCTGGGCGAGGTTACCAGGCCGGGCGTGTATCCGGTAGTCGGAGACCCCCATTTGTTCGACATAGTTTCGCTGGCAGGCGGATTTACCGAGAAGGCCGGCCAGAGTATCGCCGTGACCCACCGCAACCAGAGCGACAAGACCGTAACCGTGCCCCTGACGCGGAAACTGGCGGACACCCCGGCCAACAATATCGCAGTTTTTCCGGGCGACACGATTGTCGTGCACAAGGCCGACGTCGTCTATGTCGTCGGAGATGTGGGCCACCCGAGCGGATTCCTGATGGACACCGAGAACCTGACCGTTCTGAAGGCGATCGCGCTGGCCGGGGGCACCAATCGGACCGCCAAGTTAAACGGTGCGAAGATCATCCGAAAAGGCGCGAGCGGAATGATCGAGACTCCGGTGGAGTTGAAGAAGATGCTTTCCGCCAAAGCTCCGGACATGCCCATGCAGGGGGACGACATTCTGTTTGTTCCGAGCAGTTCAAGCAAAGTGGTCATGAGCCGCACCGTCGATGTTGCCGTGCAGGCAGCGACCGCGGTGGGCATTGTGGCGATTCGACCTTAGAGCCACGTTCGCAGACGGCAGTTCATGCAGCGGCTGCGCGCTGTTTCTCTCTTCCCAACAAAACATTCAGCACATCGAGATAGGTGTCGGCCGTGCGGCGACGGGAAAAATGCTGCAGTATATGGCGCCGCCCGTTACGGCCGAGAGTTTCCCGAAGCTGTGCATCTCCCGCAAGGCGGGAAACAGCCAGTGCCAGCTCGGATGAATTCTCTGGCTGGATGCACACTCCCGCCTGAGCCTCTTCCAGAATCTTGCGCGCCTGGCCATCAACTCCCAGAATTACCGGACGGGCACAGGACATGAATTCCAGCATCTTGCTGGGAATCACGGTCTTGAAAATCTCGTTCCTCTTAAGCAAAACCAGGCAGGCGTCGGACGCGCAAATGTAAGCTGGAATCCTTTCCCGGGCTTGCTGATCGACAAAACGCAGGTTGGTAAGGCCCCGGGAACGGACCAGTGACTCCAGTTGCTGCTTCTCAGCTCCTTCCCCCACCATCAGGAAAAGAACTTCCGAAGCCGAACTCTGCAATTTCTCCGCGGTATCCACCAGCGTTTGCAGGCCGTGTGCGTTCCCTATGGTGCCGATATAGGAGACGATGAACTTCCCTTCCGCGCCCAGTTCCGTTCTGATATCACCATTGGTTTTAGGGCTGAACAGATCCGTCTCGACTCCGTTTTCAACCACCGAGATCTTCTTAGGCGGAACGTGCCAATGCTCCGTCAGATAGTCCTTCAAGGCAGGAGCAACCACTACGATGTGGTCCGCGTTGCGATACAGAAATCCAGCAAGCCTGGCCAGCCCGCGATGGAACAATGACTCCGGGCTTCCCTTGCCCACCGCTGCCAGGGACTCCGGCCACAGGTCTCGAACTTCGAAGACAAAGCGTGATCGCTTGCAGCGGGCCAGCCACCAACCGGATAGGCCGACCAGAAGTTGCGGAGAGCTGGCAATGACCACGTCGGGACGTTCCGCGAACAGCCCGGTGCTTGCGGAAGACAGGCAGAACGAGCTGTAGTTCATTATCCGTTGGTGGGTTTTCCGGTTCGGAAGCGGCAACAGCCAGGTACGGACCACGTTCACGCCGCCGCCCGCGTCTTCACGAACCACAAGATGGCGGAATTTGCGGCGATACTCGGGCGGCACCACCCCGGTCGGATGGTTGGGAAACCCGGTCAGGACCGTGACTTCGTGTCCGGCTTGCGCCCAGTGACGGGATAGTTCAGCAACCCGGGCGGCGGGCGCCCCCATCTCCGGCGGATAATATTGTGAGACGTAGAGGATCTTCACGGGTCTCAGTAGTAACAAAGTTTGAATGCGCCCTTGTAGCACAAGGCGCGAGTGCGCTTGGTCCGGCTGCGGGCATAGGTCTCCCAGCGGTCGGCGTATCGGGAAAACAAGTCGTCGCCGGTAAGGCGGTGCATCACGCGCAGCTGCGCAACGTGCAAGCGGTGATAGAAAGAACTGGACACCATGGGAAGGCGCGTTCCTGACTGCTCATAGAGCGACCAGAACCCCAGATCATAGCGATCGAGGTTGCACCGCAGGGTCTGGACGGCCTGATCGAACAAATGCCGGACTGATTCCTTTTTTGAGGCTAGAAAGAAATCGTAGACTCCCCATGCCGCCCACATGAAGCCGTTAAGGATGTGGGTTGGCGGGGTAACGATGTACTCTTCAAACCAGAGATCGCCCCGATCGTCGGTAAAGCAAATTCCGCCTTCCATCGTGGACTTCGAAAAACTGATAAAGGCACGCGCGGCCGCGTCGAAATACTCGGATTTCGCGGTTTCCTTCCAGACTCGCAACAGCAGTGAAATCCCCTGTCCCTGAGCCAGGCCGGAATACCAGGGGGCTTTGAGCAGGTCGCGGTACTCCCAATCGAAATTGTGGTTCCAGACCGGCACATCGAATGAGTTTGGCTGCAGATGTTCCATGAGCCAATCGGCTGCCATCACTGACTTCGTTTTGTACCCGTCACCATCCCGCTCATTCCTGGCGCGATGAAAAAGATTGAAGTTCCCAAGACCCCACTGCGAAATCGCAATCGGGTTGTACTGCAGGCCGATGTTGCCGTGGTAGTTGAGCAGGGGAATGCCAGCGGCATCGTGAGGACCGGTGTAGGATGCCTTCTCAAAGAAGGGCATGTAGTATTCGCCCAGTTGTTCGGTGGAGGCGGCGGGGTTCGCTTGTGGCTGGTCATGCCAGAAGGTGATCTGGCTTTCTCCGGGCAGCAAATATGCGCTCGAAATGCGCCGGTAATAATTCAGACGGCCCGCAAGAGACACGGCAAAAGACATAGAGAACTGGGATTTCGGTAATTGTCCGAACTATAGCATGGGAGGCAAGGATCCGGCTTCGGCCGCTGTTCTAAAGCCGCCACAAACTTGTTTCCAGGTCTGCGCCTTCTACGGCTACCGTGGTCAACGCCAGCAACCCGCTGGTGTTTCGGCCGTCGGGCAAAAGCGCATTTCCATACTGAAACAGGGACATCGGCCAGAGATCTTTTTTCCACTGCAACAACGGTTGCCAGTCACGACTATTGCGGCTTCCGTACAATCGCACGCAGGAATCCGGATTCACCTGGCTGGGCTCGACCATGGTGGAGAAAAAGAGCCCCTCGGCGACACGGCATCCGAAGATCGAAGAACTGCTCAGGGATGCGACGTCGTTGAGCTTTCCTCCTCGGTCGAGGCAGTAGATGTGGTTGGATTCGAGGGGAGTATCGGAGGAAAAGTACAGCCCTTCGGCCGCGGGCACAAGAGCGACGGCACGGGCCTGCTGGTTACCGGCAAGAACAGCCTCAACACGTCTGAAATCGCGAGAGACGCGCAGGATGCGGCACTCGTCCCCATGGTCGCCCGTGAGCACCCACAGACAGTCGGCCCACTCGTCATAGACGATGTTGTGTACGTGACGAATCGCGCCTTGTGGAAAAGTGTAAGCCACATGCCACGATTCCCCCCGGTCCGTGGAGGCGTAGATGTGCACCTCATCGCGTCTGGGATTGTCGAAGTACTCGCCCCAGAAGATGTGATCGTCCGGCGTGACCGCAAGGTGTAATGGCCGCGTGCCGCGCAGGACCCGGTGGGATACGCGGAATTTGCTCTCTCCGGGAGCCAGAGTCAGGATCGCGCCAGGCACGGCTGCAACCATGTGTCCCGAGGCCAGCACGGCGAGCGCATGAAAGCCCTCGCGGAACAGTCGAAAAGCAAGTCGTGACGACACAGACAGATTTCGCCACCACGGCGGTGAGTGCCGGGCTACATGCTGCCACTCGATGCTGGGTGCATTCATCCGGGCCCGAAGCAGGGAGTAGCCGCGAGAGGCATACAGCAGATCACCATCCCAGGCCAGAGCTCGCAAGCGCGGAAATGTGGCGACGCGGTGCAGCGTCATCGCCTCCGATTGGGGAGTCGGCATCGCGGATGCTTGACGGCTAGCCATTTCTCAGCTTTCAGGACTCTTTTCAGAACGGTTTTCAGAATTCTGCTTTCAGTGCTCTTTTTTCAGAACCCAGTTGCTAGTTATTGGTTCTCAGTTCTCGGTTTTGAGGACCAGGTATGGGCCGATTGCCAGCACATCCATACGGGTGCGTTTGAAGCAATCGATTGCCTCGCTGGGGGTACAGACGATGGGTTCATTTTCGTTGAAGCTGGTATTCAAAATGACCGGAATTCCGGTTTTCCGCTCAAAGGCGCAGATCAAATCGTAATACATGGGATTTTCCTCGCGGCTTACGGTCTGGAGCCGTCCGGTATCGTCCACGTGATTGACCGCGCGGAGTTGCTCCCGTTTCTCAGGACGGATCTTGTACACATGAAGCATAAACGGCGAGGGATGGTCGTACTCGAAATATTCGTTTTGCCGTTCCACCAGAATCGAAGGTGCAAACGGACGGAACCACTCGCGATGCTTGATGCGGGCGTTGAGCACGTCTTTCATGTCAGGCAGACCGGGATGGGCCACGATGGAACGATTGCCTAAGGCTCGCGGGCCCCACTCCATGCGTCCCTGAAACCAGCCGACAACGTTCCCTGCGGCAATCTGTTCCGCCACCGCTTCCAGCAGCGCTTCCCTTTCCAGTTTGCGATAGCTTAAGCCCGCGGTTTTCAGGTCCGTTTCGATCCGCGATTCAGAAAACTCCGGGCCCAGGTAGGAATTTTTCATCTGGTAGCGGCGCGGTTGCCCGAGAGTCGAATGGTATGCGTGCAACGCCGCTCCGATTGCCAGACCCTCATCTCCGGCTGCGGGCTGGATCCAGGTCTTTCGAAATGGAGTTTGGGAGAAGAGTTTTCCGTTGGCGACGCTGTTCAGCGCGCATCCCCCAGCCATAGCGAGATCTTCCAGAGGCACGCGCTGATGCAGCTGGTTGAGCAGATGAAAAAAGACCTCCTCGAAGCGGTGCTGCATGGCATAGGAGAGGTCCATGTCGCGCTGGGTGATCTCGGCGTGCGGTTCACGCGGCGTGCCGAAGAACTTCCCCATGCGATCAGAAAAATGCCGCGCCAGGCGCACCGTGCCATCGGCCTGGATTTGCATTCCCTGATTGCTGCCCAGGGGCATGAAGTAGTCGAGGTCTAGCTGAAACCCGCCCTTACGCAGATCGACGATTTCGCGAATCTGATCGCAATAGGTTTCCTTGCCGTAGGGCGCCAGACCCATGACCTTTCCTTCATCCCCGTATTTCTTGTAACCGATGAACTCGCAGATCATGGTATAAAAGCTGCCTAACGAGTGAGGCAGGAAGACCCGTTCGAGCACTTCGATGTCATTGCCCTCGCAGCGCGCCATCATGGTGGAAACGAAATCGCCGGAGCCGTCGTAGCTGAAGCCTGCGGCCTTTTCCCATGGAGAGCAGTAGTAAGCACTGGCGATGTGAGCGATGTGATGCTCGATATGGTGCTCCTGAAAACGGGGCACTGTCACATCCACATCCAGCGCCTTGGCCAGCAACGAGCGCACATCGCGCATGGCCTGCTTGCGTTGACGCAAGCGGATGAAATTCAAAATCTTTGCCGGATTCGCCATCGCGTACTGGACTTTTTTTGCCAGGTTCGCATCGCTGTCCTGACCCACGGCGACGTGGTCCACATCCGCAATCCTGGCGCCGACAGCATCCAGACAGGCCTTCACTGCGAGCGCGGGAAATCCGGCGTAGTGCTTTACCCGGTTCAGCCGCTCTTCCGCGATGGCAAACACGACTTCGCCGTCCTGCACGATGGCGGCCGAGGCATCGGCATGAAACATGTTTATCCCGAGGATCAGCATGCAGTGCTGTCCTGACCAGTCAGTGGTTTCATGCGGTCGCTTGTTGGGGCAGGTTCGCGGCCATGCTCCTGGCGCTGCCGTCGAGGAAGGTTTGCATCCAGAGTTCGAGGGTGAGGAATTGCCAGATCTGCATGGACCAATCCTGCTCCCCGCGGCGATGCTCATCCACGAAACCGCGCACGGCTTCGGGGCGGAACAGGCCGCGCCGGCGGGTGCGGGAATCGGAAAGCAAATCATCGGTCATTTCTTTCAAATCATTGGCCAGCCAGTAGTCGATCGGCGCCGCAAACCCGGCTTTCGGCTGGGTCAAAACTTCAGGCGGCAAAATATCTTTCATCGCCCGGCGCAAAATATATTTGGTGGTAGGCCGGAAGAATCCTTTGAGCTTCAGCTTTGGCGGCACCTTCCAGGCGACAAACTCGGCCAGTTCACGATCCAGGAACGGCACGCGCACTTCCACTGAAGACGCCATGCTCATCTTGTCGTTATAAGTGAGATTCAGACTCGTCATGAAGATCTTGGTATCAAGATAGAGCATCTGGTTCAGAAAATCCGAGCCCTCGACCTGTGCGAAGCCGGCGCGATGCCGCATTGACGGGTCAGAGCCAGGAATTTCTCCGGGGAACGCAGGCGCGTAGAGAGCGTATTTTTGCTCGTCATCCAGATAAGTACAGTTCATCACGAATCGCTCGGCGGGTGACAGCGAAGCGCTGCGCGCCATTTTCTTCAACAGCCGTACTTTTCCCTTCACCGGCGTGCCTCGGAGGTTGGGGAGTCCGGCAAGCCCCGCCGCGATCAGGCGTTGCGCTGCCGCCGGAATGCGCTGGTAGGCCTGCGCCCAGTAGTGCGCGGAGTGCTTGCGGTATCCCGCGAAAAGCTCGTCGCCGCCTACGCCTGAGAGCAGCACAGTAGCCTGCTTATGCGCCTCGCGGCACACCAGATAAGCGGGAATGATTGCCGGGTCGGCGGTGGGTTCGTCCATGTGCCAGGTGAGGCGAGGCAGAAGATCGGCCACGTCGGGTTCCACGACGATGCGGTGGTTCTCGCAGCCCAGACGGCGGGCCAGACGGGCGGGCACGTCGGGATCGTCCAGCGTGTTCTCGCCGACGCGATACTTGGGCGGAAACGTAATGGTATAGGTGCGAACCGGCTGCCGGCTGGCTTTCGACATCATGGCTACGATGCTCGACGAATCGAGGCCAGCGCTAAGAAAAGCGCCTATTGGAACGTCGCTGACCATCTGGGCTTCCACTGAGTTGCGAAAGCGCTCCCGGATTTCTTCCGCCAGTTCGTCTTCAGAGCCAGTGTAGGCGGCATCGGCGGGAGGGAAGGTCAGGTCCCAGTATTTCGTCACTCTGAACTGGCCATCGCGGAAAACCGCGGAGTGCCCGGCAGGAAGCTTATGAATTCCGCGAAACATGGTTGCAGGATCGGGCACCCAGAGAAAAGTCAGATACTGGTGCAACGCTTCCGGATCCATTTCAGCTTCGACACCGGGGACTTGCAGCAGCGCTTTGATCTCGGACGCAAACGCAAAGCGTCGGCCCTGATGAGTGTAGTAAAACGGCTTCACGCCGAAGTGATCCCGCGCCACAAAGAGGCTAGGAGTGCCAGAACGAAGATCGCAGATAGCGAAGGCAAACATTCCATTCAGCCGTTTGACACAATCGGCACCTTCTTCTTCATAGAGATGGAGCACGACCTCGGTATCGGTCTCCGAGACGAACTGGTGGCCCTTCCCGGCTAACTCGCGGCGCAGCTCACGGAAGTTGTAGATCTCGCCGTTATAAGTGATCCACAAAGTACGGTCCGGGTTACACATGGGCATGTGGCCGTCGGGCGAGAGATCGAGAATGGCAAGCCTGCGGCTCCCGAGACCTACATAGGAACCATCCGGGAAGCGGTGCTCCCATAGGCCGGAATCGTCCGGCCCGCGGTGGGCCTGGATCGACGTCATGCGGGCCAGCGTCTCCCGGTCTCCGCAATTGACCACTCCATTAATTCCGCACATGAGCCGGCGTCAATCCTTCCGCCTACGTAACTCGTAGATCTTGGACTTGATGTGGAAAAACTGAATGCCCTGAAAGCCGCAATAGATCAGCCCGGGAACACCATCCAGGAATCCCAGGCGAAAAATGTACCGGTAGATAAAAAAAAGGAAAGGCGAGCCGGGCAAACCGAAAAGCTTGCGGCGAAGCCAGCGCCGACGCTGGGCCTGGCTTCCAAATATCGAGGGCGGGAGCTCCACGGAGTTGGCCTCACCTTCGAGCCACACCCGCGCATCCCAGTTCGAATATTCATTGTGTTTCTGAATGTAACGGTCGAGCGACTCCACGTTGTGATGCAGTAACGGGCTTTTCAACCTAGCCGTCTTGCCCTCCACCACAACGTGTTCGTGCACTTCCATGTCTGACATCGAAGCGTCCTGATCTTTCAGCCGGCACTCGAAGCGCCCCTTCCCACGGCGGAAAAGCGATAGCTTGTAAAATCCGGCATCGCCGTGTCGCAGCGCGCGTCCGAGAAAAAACATTCGCAGCCTGATGTAGTAGCCGTCGACGCCAGGATCCTGGATGGCCTGGCGGATTTCGTTTACCAGCTCCGGTGTAAGAGCTTCGTCGGCATCGACCAGAAACACCCAGTCATGAGCGAGGGGAAGCGTATCCATCGCCCACTGGCGCTTCTTGGGCCAGCCGCCCTGGTAATGGAACTGAACCACATGGGCGCCGAACGAGCGCGCGATCTCCGTGGTCGCGTCACTGCTCTGCGAATCGATGACGTAAACTTCGCCAACGCCACGCAGGGACTCCAGGCACCGAGGAAGATTGTGGGCCTCGTTCCGCACCGGAACGATCACGCTCACGGCCAAAGACACAGCGGGAGCACGAGCCTGTAATTGCCTGGGTTCCTCTAGTTTCTGCATTTCGGCAGGAATCGCTGTCAACATATTACCTTGAACGCCCGGCACTTTCGCTCGCTCTGCCAAATCTTTTGGACGCGGCGTATGTGTTAACATCCCGCCTAAGTTCATTTCTGTGGCCAACGCCCGCTCCATCCCCGATCTGAAAAACGAAGTCAGAGAATTCTGGAACTCCGATCCCTGCGGTACGCGCTACCTGGATGAGAAAGAAGACTTCGCCGCTCACGCCCGCGCCCGCTACACACTCGAGCCCCACATTCCCGATTTCGCGCAGTTCGCGTCGGCTCGCGGCCGTAAGGTTCTAGAGATCGGTGTAGGAATGGGAGCGGATTATCTCGAGTGGCTGAAGGCGGGCGCGCAAGCCACTGGAGTGGATCTCTCGGAAGCTTCCCTGCAAAAAGCCCGGCGCCGATGTGAATTGGCTGGATACCGGCCTGATCTGCGCGTCGCCGATGCGGAGCATTTGCCTTTCCCGGATGAGACCTTCGACGTGGTGTATTCCTACGGCGTGATGCATCACAGTCCGGACACGGCGCGGTGCCTGCATGAAGCGTGGCGGATATTGAAACCGGGTGGCGAGGCGCGCATCATGCTGTACCACCATGCTTCGCTTACCGGAGCCATGCTGTGGCTGCGTTACGGCGCCCCACGAGGAAAATCTCTGCGCCAAACCGTCTACGAACACCTGGAGAGCCCCGGCACCAAGACTTACACCAGGGCCGAAGTTTCGCGGCTGATGGAAAGATTCGAAAGGGTGGAGATGCAACAGGTCTTCAGTCCAGGCGACCTCTTGCTGAACCGTCCGTCCCACCGCTTTCGATCCCTCCCATACCGCCTGGCGTGGAAACTGTATCCGCGGTTTCTGGCCAGAAGGCTCGGCCGCCGCTGGGCTCTATTCCTGCTGATCTCAGGAAGGAAACCAACTCAATGAAGTGCCGCGGGTTTCTTTGCGTACTTCGCGATGTCCTCTGCGATCTTTGCGGTTAAAGGCTTTTGACCGCAAAGTACGCAAAGATCGCAAAGAAAAAACACGTCAGACAATCACTTCCTGCACTCCGCCCACAAGTTCATGGTGAAGGCGCTGAAATTGCTGCGCGAGACCGGCCGCAAGGCGAAGCTCAGACCACGTCCCAAGATGTTCGTGGTAAAATTCCAGGCTGGATTGATCAACCTGCCCAGGATACCCATCCGGCCGGTGATCACATGGCCGTAGTGACAGACAACACTGGCCAGGCTCTCCGCAAAATCAAGCTCGCCCAGTACTTCAACCTGCGAAAAAGAGCGCAGCAGATATCGCAGACCATCGGGCATGAATCGCCAGTTGTCGGCTGGGTATCCGTGGACGGGGTAGATGGAGGGAACCGTAACGATCAAAGTCCCGCCCTTCCGCAACACCCGATGACATTCGTTGATGATCCGCTCCGGACTGTTGCAGTGCTCCAGAACCTGGGTGCAGAGTACCAGGTCGTAAGAACCGTCCTCGATCGGCATGTCTTCGGCGTTGCAGATGATGTCGACAATCGGACTGGGAACAATGTCCAGAGAAGAATAAGAATCGCACTTGCCGCGAAACAGCGGGTAGTACGGGCAATATTGCGCACCCACATCAAGAACTTTTCCCACTCGCTCACGGGCAGAAAAGAACTTCTGCATGCGCGTCCGCCGATTGCTGAGCACCAGATAGTTGGAAGCGAAGATTGAAGGATACAGCCGGGCCTGCGCCACTTCCTGGGCATGAACGAATTCTTCGCGACTATATTTCTCGATCTTCTGATTTTCCTTCTTTGCTTCGGAAGCTGGGATTTTCAGGGACATTTTAGGCCGGCCGTGTTCCTCGCTAAAGGCTCTCGCGATGCGGGGTTCAGGATGCGGTGGAGAGCAGGCTCGCCTCCTTCACCGGCATCGCCTCGACCTTGCTTCCCTCCCGCCTCCGCAGCATGGGAAGCTCGACGTAGTAGTACGAGAGACACGCCATCGCGATCGAGAACACCACCAGAATTCCTGAGCGCAACTGTGGATCCGCGCAGAATGGTTGCTGCCACAAATACAGGCTGTAACTGATCCGTCCCAGCCAGGTGATCGGGGCCCAGTTCAGGAACCAGTACGGAACCTGAACCACGTGCAATATCACTCCCGCGATCGACAAGTAAAAGACAGGTTGAAGAATGAAGGTCATGAAAAGCGTCCGCACCGGGGTATTCGCGTCGAACACCGGGATGGCTACAACTGCCAACGACATGACCAGCGCCAGCCAACCTGAAATCTTCGGCATGCGCGGGAACAGCATGGCCAGAAGACAACCCGCCGCGAGGTTGGTCGCTACGCCCGGAAATGCTCCAACGTTTCCGCCTTGCACTTTGAAGTAGTACAAGAGAGCCTGCCCAATGGGCGCTAACACCATCACCCCTAGCAGAATGCGCAACCGGTGCCGGTACCAGCGCTTCAACACACTCGGCCAAAGAAAATAAAACTGCTCTTCGACACTCAACGACCACAAATGCCCGAAAATCCACGGCCTCGTCGGGTCGAAATTGGCCACATAAAGGACGCCGGCCAGCATGTGGTACCAGCGAAACTGGGGCCAGTAGGCGATGAATGCCACCGCCATGAAAAAAAATGCCGCGGGAAAGATCCTGTACGCCCTGCGAATGTAGAACTGCCGCAAGTTGATCGTCGAGGTCCGCTCATGCTCTTGCAGCAGGATCGTGCTGATGAGAAATCCCGAGATGACGAAGAAGATGCAAACTCCGGTACCCGCGTAATACGACCAGAAGATGCGCGGAGTATGGCCGCTCTTGGCCAGGTGACCGAGGACGACGAGCGAAATCGAGATCGCCCGTAGCCCATCCAGCGACGGAATGCGCTTCACGGACAGCATACTGCCAGCTCCATCAAAATCGCCTTCATGCAGTGACTGAGTTCACTTCACACCAGCGCTCGAGCACGTAGAGCGACCACACACGTGACCACGAAGTCCGGTTGTTCATGAAATCATCCCATATTTGCGACGCCGATTTGGGATTCAACACCGAACCCAGCGGACCCTGGCCAATTCTCTGCAGAGTGGCTTCCACTTCAGAGCGTAAATCCTCGCGCAGCCATTGTTCAAACGGCAGGGTGAAGCCCTGCTTCGGGCGATGCACGATCTGCTCCGGCAATGCGCCCTTCAGAGCTCGCACCAGCAGCGGTTTCGGAATATTGCTGTCCAGCTTCCAGGAGCCGGGCATGGCGAGCAACTTGTCGGCAAGCACATGATCGAGGAGCGGAACTCTCAGTTCCAGTCCGTGCGCCATGCTCATCACGTCGGAATCCCTGAGCAGGGTATTGAGCATGTAGCAACGAGATTCGAGATAAGAAACTCTATTGATCTGGTCCAGCACACGAGTGTTGCTCAAGCTCTCCTGCAAGGGAACCCTGGCCCGCGAAAATGCTTCCCCGTCGACACCGGCCAGGAGCGAATTACGCTGCTCCGCGGTGAAAAGAGCGCGCGCCAGGAAGTAGGGATGGATTGCGCCGTCCCGCGAGCCCACCAGTTCGGCCAGTTTCCGGTTCTGGTCCGTACCCGGTGTGAGGGCGGCAAAAATACGCGCCAGAGGACGGCGCAGGATGGACGGCCAGTGCCGCCAGAATCGCGCGAAGCGTTCCATTCGGGGTACGTCACGAAAGGTGGAATAGCCGGCAAAAAGCTCATCCCCGCCCAGGCCGGAGAGCGCAACCTTGATGCCGGCGGCGCGAGTCTGCCGCGCAATCAGATACGTATTCAGACCGTCGATGGTGGGCTGATCCATGGCCTTGAGCGCGTACGGAATGGCGTCGAGGACATCGCGTTGCGAGACCATGATTTCCTGGTGATCGGTGCCAAATGCCTGGGCAACGGCGCGGGAATATTCGCCTTCGCTGTAATCCGCCTCGCGAAACACCAGGGAAAAAGTGTTGACCCGAACTCCCGCGCGACTCAGGATGCCGGCTACGCTGCTGGAATCGATTCCTCCCGACAGAAACAAGCCGACCGGGACGTCGCTCACCATCTGCATGCTGACCGCCTGATCCAGAGTGGCATGCACTTCATCTTCCAGATCCTTGCGCGCGGTTTCATTGCCGATCAGATAGCTGGAGGCCGTGCCGGGCCGTCCGTGCGGTACGAGGTCCCAGTAGGTCGCGTCCTTTACGTTGCCGTTTTCCCACGTCAGATAGTGTCCGGCCTGCAAGACGTTAATGCCTTGAACCAAGGTGATGGGGTCATAAGCCGATCCAAAATTCAGATAATTGATCAGGCCGGCGCGATCCAGGCGGCGCGGCACTAATCCGGTGCCAAGCAAAGTGCGAAGCTCGGAAGCAAACAGGAAATACTGGCCCACCGTGCAGTAGTAGAGCGGCTTGATGCCCATGGGATCGCGGCCGAGCAGCAGACGGGATCGCTTCGCATCCCAGATCGCAAAGGCGAACATGCCACGCAATTCTCCCAGGCAACGTTCGCCCCAGCGGCCATAGGCTTTCAGCAACACCTCGGTATCAGATTGGCTGACAAAGCGGGCACCTTCCCCGTCCAGTCGCGCTCTGAGCTCGCGGAAATTGTAGATTTCGCCGTTGTAAACGATCCAGTTGCCAGTTTCAGCGTCCTGCATGGGCTGGTGCCCAAGGGAGGAGAGATCGAGGATCGCCAGCCGGCGACTGCCCAAGCCGATCTCAATGCCGGCCTTGGCCTCGGGCCGGATGATCACAGTTCCAGAATCGTCAGGCCCGCGGTGGGCCAGCGAATCAGTGGCGCGCTCCAGAGCGTCCTTGGAAATGGAACAGTTTCTCGCCAGGATGCCGAAGATGCCACACATGAATGAAAACTATACTAGCCCGAACCCAGTCACACGACAGAAAGGCACCAGCATGTCTACCTGCCAATGAGACAGGGCGATATCGCGCTCTGGTCGGATTCTGATTTTGGAGATTCCGATTTTTGGGGATTCTGGTTCCGGGTGGAGCAGCGCTTGCTGAGGTACTCACGGGCTCGATGGAGGACGGGCGTCCCCGCCCGTCGGCGATGCTCACTCCAAGACGGGCGAGGACGCCCGTCCTCCACAAGGAGCTGTATATACAGGCCTCCGAGGCCTGCTCCACCCCGCCATGCTGGGTCTGCCGCTCCCTTTGACAATTCCGCTACTGGCTGGCTACCTGAAGGCCTCAACGTAGACCGAGTGAGGCAAAGCTTTGGAATCGCCCGGCTCGAAGGCCGGAACCGCTTCTCCATAGAGCCGGCTCTGGCCTTCCGCGGACTCCAGCACTTCCCGGAATCCAGCCTGGTGCAAGACTTCATCGAGATAGCTGATGTCAAAGGCGGTGCGGTGCTGCCCATCGCAAAAGACGAAATTAGAAAACCTTCCGCCCAGGGATTCGAAGTGCCGCGGAAAAGCGTCGTAAAACCAGTCGTGCTGTTTCTGCTGGAAAGCGGCAATCGCGCTCGACAGGTTCGGCACCACGATCCTCATTCCGCCTCCGGTCTTGAGAACACGCACACACTCTCGCAGCAGCTTCTCCAGTTCATCCGGGTAAAGGTGTTCGATCATGTGCGTGGAGTAGATGGAGTCGACCGAATTGGTCGCGAACGGCAGCCCGCAGCGCACATCAAGCCAGACATCGGTCTTCTGCATCGGGTTGGCATCGATGTTTACGAAACCGGGAAGATACTTGGTGCCGGATCCCAGGTGCAGATCGAGCCGATGTCCGTTACCCGAGCGCGTGGCGTAGCTCAACTTCTTCATCCAGTAATTGGGCCACGTCGCCTTGGCAATCAGGAGAAAACAGAGATCCTTATAGCGTTGATGAAGCACAGCCTACCTCAACCCTGGGAATCATGAGGCCTTGCGTCTTGATTCCGTGGCGGATTCGTTTCTTTTTGTGGGATTGATTGTAGCAAGAAGATTTTCAGCCAAACCCAACAGTTCGTCGACATGCGTGCTCCAGGAGAAGGCTCGCGACCTTTCCAGTCCACGAATCGAGAGCTTTCGCGCGACTTGGTCGGAGGTTGCGATCTGGCAGACGCGCTCGGCCAGGTCGTCCGGCGAAAAACGCGGAAAGTAAACCGCGGCGTCCTCACAAATCTCGCGATGCACCCCGGAATCGGCGGCAACCACCGGCAAGCCGCTGGCCATGGCCTCGACCAGGGGGTGAGCAAATGATTCCGCGTAAGCCGGGGTCACGTAAATGTTACAGGCGCGATATACCTGGTGCAGCGAGGAATAAGGAATCGTCCCCAGCTCCACCACGTTGTCCACGATGCCGAGTTCAGCGACCAAAGCCGACGCTGCGTTCGCGCGATACCTTCCTGGATTTTCTTCCGAGCGCAATCGGCAGGTGAGAAAGAGCTTCACCTTTCGCCCCCCTAACCGCTGGCGCAACAATTGCAGCGCGCGAAAGAGGGTCTCGAAATTCCGGTAGTAGTTGTAGTGGCTGACGTACAAGAGGCGGATCCCCTCCTTGTCCGATTCAGAGGTGCCCGATGCAAGCTTTTGCCGAATCTCTTCGGGCAAAGTTGCCTGGTCGCGGACGAACGCTTCCCGGTCAAAACCGTGATGAATGGCCGTCACCGCGCATCCCGTCCACAGCCGCAGTTCCTGCGCAAAAGCCTCAGTCGGCGCTACCGTGCGATCCGCCCAGCGTATGGAACTTCGAGCCAGCCTGCCCCTGATCCGGGTATCAAGCCACAAGCCATACTCCCGGCGCTGGCGCAGGTCTTGAGAAAAGTCCGCGGAGGTGTAGAGCGAATTTCGCGAGAGCAAAACTTGCGGCACCGGGGACTTGCGCAGGGCAAAATTGCCGGCGGAGATCAGCACATCCGCCTTACTGCTTTGGATCAGCGTCGGCAATAAGGTTTGCTCTTGCCAGAAACGCCCTACCGCTCCTGCGGATAGATTGATTTCAAGAAGCGCTACGTTGGGCAATCCGGTGAGTTCCCGCCGCAGTTGCGGATTCACCGCCGCTGTCACCCGCACACCCGCTCGTGCGGAAAGGTGGGGAAGAACATTGCGCAGATAGGTAAGCCCGCCGCCAGCGCTGGCCGCGAGACCGTTCAGGAACAGATGCATCATCGCTCGGGCGCAACCACGGCGTGTGCATTTTGCGGCAGCGTCCTGAATCCGAAGTCGGTAATTGGGCGATAAATAGTGACAGGTACGCGCATCGGCAAGAGGTCGAGGAAGGCAAAAGCCAGGACCCAGAAAAAGACACATAGGTAATAGCCAACCGCGAAA
>Ga0209068_10000190_pt1 | contig 37263 bp, 30 predicted proteins | sample ColStrG_CSR_2012_FD_187200 | JGI IMG/M metagenome (GOLD analysis project Ga0209068, IMG submission 187200) | Freshwater sediment microbial communities in response to fracking from Pennsylvania, USA - Cold Stream Run_MetaG_CSR_2012 (SPAdes)... | ecosystem: Environmental > Aquatic > Freshwater >...
CCAGACCGTCATCGCCACCAGTCTGCCACCGATGGCGCGCGATCTCGGCACCGATCCTGTCACCTTGAAGCTCGCCTTCACGTCGTATCTGCTGAGCCTGGCCGTCTTCATCCCGATCAGCGGTTGGACCGCCGACCGGTTCGGCGCCCGCACCATCTTCCAATCGGCGATGGTGGTCTTCACGCTCGGCTCGATCGGCTGCGGATTTTCCGGCTCGCTGTGGTCGCTGGTGCTGTTCCGGATGGTCCAAGGTATCGGCGGGGCGATGATGGTGCCGGTGGCGCGCCTCATCATCCTGCGGCTGACGCCGCGCCACGAGTTGCTTGGGGCACTGACCTATTTGACGCTGCCGGCCCTGGTCGGCCCGGTGCTTGGGCCGCCCCTGGGTGGGTTCATCACCACCTATTGGCACTGGCGCTGGATCTTCTGGCTCAATGTCCCGGTCTGCCTGCTTGGCGTGGTGCTCGCCTTCGTGTTCCTGCCCGAAGTGCGTGACGAAAAAAACGAGCGGCTCGACTGGCTGGGCTTCGCACTGTCCTCGGTGGCGCTGTGCACGCTGCTCTTCGGCATCACGCTGCTGGGAGGCGCCACGGCCTCGCTTGCCTCGACCCTGCTGCTGCTGTTGATCGGGGCGCTGGCGGCGTGGGCCTATGTCCGGCACGCGCGGGTTACGGCCCACCCCATATTGGACCTGTCGCTGCTGGCCTATCCCACCTTCCGCTCGGGCGTGGGGGGTGGCGCCTTCTTCCGCATCGGCATCGGTGCCGTGCCGTTCCTGCTGCCGCTGATGCTGCAGGTCGGCTTCGGGCTCAACCCGTTCGAGGCCGGCTCGCTGACCTTCGCGGCGGCGGCCGGCGCCATGATCATGAAGGCGACGGCGCAACCGATCCTGGGACGCCTGGGCTTCCGCCGGGTGCTGCTGACCAACGGCATCGTCAGTGCGCTGTTCATGGCCGCGACGGCGTTGTTCACGGCCACCACCCCGCACCTGCTCATCCTCGCCGTACTGCTGGTCGGCGGCTTTCTGCGCTCCCTCCAGTTCACCGCGCTCAACGCCATCACCTTCGCCGAGGTGCCGAACGACCGCTTGAGCCCTGCCACCAGCCTGGCCAGCGTCGCCCAGCAGCTTTCAAGCTCGATCGGGGTTGCTATCGCCGCCATCTTGCTGGAGGCGGCGCAAGGATTGCACGGCGGCGGCCCGCTGGAGGTGCGCGATTTCGCGATTGCCTTCGTGGTGCTCGCCGCGGTGTCGGCGCTGTCGGTGCTTGTCCATGCCGGGCTGCGGCCAGAGGCCGGCAGCGAGATGATCACCCGGCCCGGCGGGCACTGACCTCGATCGGGGTGCGCGGTCAGGTCAAAGAAAACTGGTGCTGTCCTAAGCTGCGGCGGATTGACCTAATTTGGTCATGCCGGCCTGCTGCCGTCGTGGAATTGGGCTTGGTTCGGCTGGTCACGGCAAGGTAGGGCACGATGTGGCAGCGCCGGATTTCGTCGAGGAGACCGACGCCGGATAGAAAGTGTCGGTCTCCTCAACGCGGAAACATTGGGCGAAGCATCGTCCAATCCACGCTGTCGCCGTCGAGTCGGCCAGCGGCGGTCTCATCATAGGCAAATACATCTGACGGCCTGACCCCGACCATAGGCTCAGGCAGGTCGCCTCTCCGGATCGCATCCGCATTCTCGGGCCGACAGACTACGGCCACGTTGCCGTCGCGCCCCAGAAGTTCTCGCACAACACCCTTCCCGTCCCGCCCCCGAATGAGCACCAAGCCTGCGCCGATTTTCTGGATTCGCAACTTCTGCGGAAAAGCCGCTTGCATTTTCTATATCCTTTGTGTATTCCGAATATGAAACCGCATAGACAGCAGAAACCACCCATGGCAGAAGAGCCAACCAAACGCACCCCACCGTATATCCCCTACAAGACTTTTGAGAATTTTCTCAATGGGTTAGCGGAAGCAACGGTCCCCACTCAAATAGACAACTCTCTCCTGCGAAACATGTCTGGATCAACTCGATCTGGGCTTGTAGTTGCTCTGCGATATTTTGGTCTCGTCGATCAAAACTCTATCACATACCCGGCCCTTGAGAAACTAGCTCATGCCAAAGCGGACGAACGGAAGGCTCAACTTGCCGGCCTGTTGTCGTCGTCCTACGGCTTTCTCAAAAACATGGACCTCAAGCGCTCGACCCCACAACAGCTTGCCGAAGCTATAGGACTGGAAGGGGCTTCTGGCGGCACGCGAGACAAGGCCGTGGCCTTCTTCCTCAAAGCGGCTGAGGCCGCTGGCGTAGAGGTCTCCCCGCATATCTTGAAGAGGAAGCACTCGATAACGCTCAAGCGCGGCAAGCGCTTACCGGGGGTACGCAAGAGCGACGGCGTGAAGCCTCGGGAGCCCAAGTTGAAGGTGAATAGCAACCCGCCGCCTGCCCATTTGAAAGGCCGAACGCCTTATGAAGTGCTCATGCATGAGATTTACGACCCCAAGTCGATGACGAGCGGGTCGGAAGAGGAAAAAGCCGTATTCACGTTGGCCCGCTTCTTAAAGAGCCGGGAAGTGGGTGCGTAAATAGCACGTGCTCAGGAGCGTCGACGATGACTAGGAGGGTGAGAGCTTTTGGCGAGACTGCCGACCGGCGCCAAGGGCATCGACAAATAGGAAGGGCCACAGCCCGGCTCCCCTGAGAAGGAAGGGCTGTGGCCCCTAATCGGCCAGTGCAGCGTTCGGTGATCGTCTAACGGCAGGACGCCCTGGTTTACCCCTGAGGAAATCCCGGTCCGAATCCGGGTCACCGAACCACCGTAGAAGTGGGGCTGCGCTGCGCAAACAGCGCGAGCCCCGGATCATCAACCCAGGATGGAACCCTGAGCCGTGACCACAGCGCAACATATAGCAAATCTGCCGCAGAATTGCCAGCGTTGGCTTCGGGACACCCCATCCTTTTCACCATGGATGGAACCCATGAATATCCTCTCACTTGAACAGAAAATCGCGGTGATCAGCGCCCTCGCAGAGGGCTTGAGCATCCGCTCAACGGAGCGCCTGACGGGCGTTCATCGAGATACCATCATGCGGCTCGGCGTTCGCGTCGGCCTCGGCTGCGACCGCCTCCACGACTACCTGTTTCGCGATCTCAACGTTGCCGCGATTCAGTTGGACGAGTTGTGGGCATTTATTGGCAAGAAACAGCGCCGCGTGGAAGTCGATGACGACCAGACCAAGGGCGACGCTTACACTTTCATCGCCTTGGACCAGACGCAAAAGGCGATCCTTGCCTACCGCACCGGCAAGCGTAACGGGGACAACACGGAACTCTTTGTGACCGATCTGCGGGCTCGCGTGCTTGGCTCGCCAATGATCAGCTCCGATGCCTTTCGCTACTACGAACCCGCGATTGAACTGACGTTCGGCAGCCAAGCCAACTACGGCCAAATCATCAAGCGTGTAGCACCTGGACCAGGCATCGCCGAAGCCGCGCGGCGCTACTCGCCACCGCCGATAGTAGCCGTAGTCCGCCGCTCAGTGTCCGGCAACTCACCATACGAGAAAATCTGCACCAGCCATGTGGAGCGTCAGAATTTGAGCGTGCGGATGGCATCGCGGAGATTTACGCGGCTGACCAACGGCTTCAGCAAGAAAGCTGAAAACCACGGCGCGGCCGTCAGTTTGTACGTGGCGCATTACAATTTTTGCCGCGTGCATGAGCGCATCCGGACCACGCCAGCCGCCGCGCTCGGCATCACAGATCGTCCCTGGTCAATTGCCGAATTGCTCAAGGGCGCATTGGAAGGGGCAGTATCTGAACCGCCAGGACGGCGCGTGGGCCGGTTCCGCATAATAGACGGTGGAGCTGCTTAATATGTCCGTAGGCGGATTCGACTCAATGTAGGGGTTCTGATAAGAGGAAGGGCGGACTGTTTGCAGCAGTCCGCCCCTCCAAAGAGGGCTTCGCAGGGGAGCGCCCGGCGAACCCTACCCAGTCCCAGAGTTGAATCTTATTTGCGTCCGAGTGCAAGTGCGTTCCGGGCGCATCCTCTGTTCATTTTCAACAGAGGAGACAGGCCAATGGCCTATTTCGTTGTATCTTATGACCTGAGACGGAAAGCTGAGTTCGATTATTCCAAGCTTTGGGCTGAATTCAAGCGACTCGATGGCGTGAAGTACCAAGAATCCGCATATTTCATCGAACTCGCTAATACGCCGCCGCAAGTGAAGGATCATTTTTCTGCGTTTATGCATGAAGATGATCTTCTGATGGTCGTCGAATTTTCTGAACGGCCTTCATATACTCGGGGGCTGCAAGGGACGAACGATTGGGTCAAGGCTCGCTGGCCCTGAACTTTCGTCATCGCATACCAGGCCGTTGTCTGCTGCAGCACCAAGTGGGAATCCGTTGATTCGGATTCTCACGCCTACTGTGCGTGCAAGCCAGTCAAGAACTCTGATTTTCCATCTAGGCATTCGCGAGAGCGTCTCATCAACCATTGTGCCGGTGTCCTAAGTTGACTGTGCAATTGACCCAATTCGGACAGCGCCAGAAAACTCTTGCCGAACATTGCACGAACAACTATAGTCGCGTTCACTCTTTGTGCAAGAACAGGCGTGTGCCAAGCCGCAACCCAGCTGGAGCCGACGATGCTGACTGCCAAGCAGAGGGATCTGCTCATGTTCATCCACAAGCGTCTGTCTGAGTCGGGCGTGCCGCCGTCATTCGATGAGATGAAGGAGGCCTTGGAGCTCAAGTCGAAATCGGGCATCCACCGACTGATCATGGCGCTGGAGGAACGCGGCTTCATCCGCCGGTTGCCGCACCGGGCGCGGGCGCTGGAGGTGGTCAAGTTGCCGGAAGGGCTCATGTCCGGAGGCAGCAGGGCCGGCGAGCCGGCAGCGGGTCAGCGGGGCTTTGCTCCGAGCGTTATCGAAGGCTCGCGCAGCGTGGGCAAGCCGGCGCCGCGGCCCCAGGACTATCGCGGCGCGGTGTCGGTTCCGGTCATGGGCCGGATTGCCGCGGGCGTTCCGATCGAAGCCATCCAGAACCATGCCTACGACATCGAGGTGCCGCCCGACATGGTCATCGGGGGCGAACATTTTGCCCTGGAAGTCAAGGGCGATTCGATGATCAACGCCGGCATCCTGGAAGGCGACGTGGTGGTGATCCGGCGCAGCGACACCGCCGCTAGTGGCGACATTGTGGTGGCCCTAGTCGAAGGCGAGGAGGCAACGCTGAAGCGTTTGCGCCGCAAGGGAGCCTCGATTGCGCTGGAAGCGGCCAATCCGGCGTACGAGACCAGGATTTTCGGGCCCGACCAGATCGATGTTCAAGGCAAGTTGGTCGGCCTGATCCGGCGCTATTGAGACCAACCCCGGAGACTTGTCGGCTAGCCGGAAGCTGATGGATACGGCGTGGTGCCTGGCAACGAGTGCGAACGTTGAATGTCCCTGCTTGGACCTTCGAGATGGCCGTCCACCGCCAGCGCGAAACGGCGATAGCCGGCACTGCGAGTGGCTTGAACCGATCCGGGCGGCAGCTCGGGAATGACTGGCGGGGTTTGGCGCTCCAGCGGCGCCATGATCTCCTGGATCGCCGTGGAATTAGACGCAGGCGGTCTGGCGGGTGGAAGGTTGGATCGCGGCGCCACCACCACCGGTGCTACCGTTTCGACTGATGGCGCGGGAGCAACGTTGACCGGGCCTCGCTTGTGTTTGCGGCCATGATGCGCCGCGACGATGGTTGTTTGCTGTGACGCAACCGATGCTCGCTTGTGCTTGCCACCGTGGTGCCTGGCCGCCGCGACGGTGACCAACCCAAGCTTGTCAGGGCGCTTCATGCGTGGCTTGCGCGCGCGATTCGAATACGAAACGCGCTGCCAGCCCGGCGTCGCGAGCTCCTCGAGCTGGGACGCCCGCTGATAGAGCAAAGCGGTCCGCGACCATGGCCGGTCACCCCGCTCGGCCGCCACGCTGTCGAGCTTCGGACCTGTCTTGGTCAGGCGGATGGCGTGCGCGCCGCCAATCCTCAGATCGCGGATGTCGATGACCAACGCAGGACCGACGCAAGGGACAGGCTGACGGTAGCGCAGAATGACGATTTTGGCGGCGGCGCAGTCGTCGCGCAGCGAGGCGGGCGTATCGGAAATCGCGACCACTTCGCCATGCACCATCGCGGTGCAGCCCAGGCTATCGCAGCGGAAGCCCGCGCCGGTCTGGATGGTCTTGGGGTCGCGTCCGTCGGCGTCGGCTTGCAGCCACTGCGCAAGATCGAATTTGCCGCTGCGCGCGGAGAGTGACGACAGCGTGCCGTCAGCGATCCGCACCGCGATCGGGTGGCCTTCCGCCCCGATCAGGATGTCAGCGGCCTCGCCGCGAATCCCAAGCATCATGCCAACCGCGACTCCCGCCAGCCCCAAATACCGCCAACCCTGCCGCCAGAGGCACAGCCAAACCGCACCCAGCGTCATCACCGCCAGCGCCGTCGCCGACATCTGCGGCACCAGCACCACCGCCCCCGGCAGCGCACTGACGGCGCGCGCGATCCACATCAAGACGTCCACCCAGCGATCGACCAGATAGAGCGGCCCACCCTCGAGCCCGAACGGCATTGCCGCCAGCGCCAATGCCACCAGCGGCATGATGACGACATTGAACAGCGGCACCGCCACGATATTGGCCAGGATGCCGTACACCGCGACCCGGTGAAAGGTGTAGACCGTGTACGGGGCTATCGCGATGGTGGCGATGGTGGTCGCCGCGATGGTCTCGCGCAGGATGTGCGAGACGTGGTGCAGCCCCCAGGCCACCCAGGCCCGCCAGCCGGTCAGCCTCTCACGGCGCTTGCGACGGTGATACGCCGCTCCCTCGCTGTGGTCCCGCCACTCGCGCGACCATTCATAGGTCGCCATCAGCGCCACCACCGCCGAAAACGACATCTGGAAGCTGGGATCAAGCAGCGTCTCGGGCTGCGGCAGGATGAGGAACAGCGCGGCAATCGCCAAATTGCGCATCGACAGGGCCGGCCGGTCCAGCAGCATGGCGATGAGGCCGATGGCGATCATCACATAGGCTCGGGTGGTCGCGCTGCCGCAGCCCGAGATCAGCAGATAGAACGTCGCGCCGGCAAGCCCGGCCCCGCTCGCGATCTTCTTCACCGGCCAATTGAGCGCCACCACCGGAAACGCGGCCAGCAGCAGCCGGCTGAGCGCGAACAGCGAACCGGCCATGATCGTCAACTTCAGCCCGGAAATGGCAAGGATGTGGGCAAGGCCACTGTCGCGCAGCACATCGGTCATCGGTTGCGGGATTGCCTCGTGCTCACCCGTCACCAAGGCATCGGTGATGGCGCCGCCCGCGCTTGGCAATGCCGTGGTGATCCGCTCGCTGACGCTCTCGCGCATCCGCTCGATGGTTGTCTTGACCACCGTCCAGAACGGCATCGCAGGTGGGTCGGGATCGCTCACTGGCCGCCCGACGCCAAAGCCGACGCCGCCGACCCCCTGGAACCAGGACGCCCGCGCAAAATCATAGCCATCCGGTTCGGCCGGAGGCGGCGGTGGCTGCAGTGCCGCCTTCAGTATGAGCGCATCGCCGGCATGAACGCCTGTGTTGTCATAGGGCGAGCGCACCCGCACCCGCAGGGGCGTCTCGTCGGCGGCCAATCCGTCGATGGCCGAGACGCGCAACGTGATCCGCACACCCTTCTCGGGCCGCTTCTCGACCAGTTCCACCCAACCGCGGACGGTCCATATCTGCTTGGAGAACGAGACCACGGGCCCGCGCATCAGCTCGGCGCGGAACTTGGCGGCGCCCAGACCCAGGGTCGTGCTCGCCAGCGCGCCCGTCAACGCCAGCGCCAGCACGCCACGCCGCAGCGACATCCGCAAACCCGTCGCGGCCAGCAATGGCGCCAGAACCATCACCCAGCCCGGCTCGACAGGCAGCGCGAAATAGAGCCCGATGCCGACGCCAACGAACACCGGGACCCAGAGAATCCAGCGCTCCTGCTCGGCATCGAGCAACGCCGAAAGACCTGTGAATGTGAGATGCCGGCGGGCAACCAGGCGCAAGGCGTTTGCCGGATTGACGGCCCGGACGCCTGCAAGCCACACCTCAGCCCTGGCGCCCGATATATGCATCGGCGACTGGCCTTACACCACTTGCCGCCCCGTGCTAGAGGACGGCCACGCAACACACGCTTCAACTGGGGAACCGCCGAGCGCCTCTCGCCGGGCCCGCCCACAAGCACTCCGCAAAGGCTTAGCGATGCCCGCCAAACCCAAGTCTCCGCCCCAGGTCGTCACCCGCTTCGCGCCCTCCCCGACCGGCTTCCTGCACATCGGCAGCGCGCGCACGGCGCTGTTCAGCTGGCTCTATGCGCGTGGGCGGGGCGGCAAGTTCCTCCTGCGGATCGAGGACACCGACCGCGAGCGTTCGACCGAGCCAGCGGTGGCTGCCATCCTCGATGGCATGGCCTGGCTGGGGCTGACCTGGGATGGCGATCCAGTTTATCAATTCGCGCGCGCGGGCCGGCACCAGGAGATCGCCGAGGCGCTTCTGGCCGCTGGCCATGCCTATCGCTGCTACTGCACGCCGGCCGAATTGGAGGCAATGCGCGAGCAGGCGCGCGCCGAGGGCCGGCCGCCAATCTATGACGGCCGCTGGCGCGATCGTGATCCCAAGTCGGCGCCCGCTGGCGTCAAGCCGGCAATCCGCTTCAAGGCACCGCGCATCGGCGAGACGGTCATCGAGGACCAAGTGCAGGGGCGCGTGGTGTTCCAGAACGAGAACCTGGATGACCTCATCATCCTGCGCGGCGATGGCACACCGACCTACAATCTGTCCGTGGTCGTCGATGATCACGACATGGGCATCACCCACATCATCCGGGGCGACGACCATCTGACCAATGCCGCCCGCCAGACCCAGATTTACGTCGCGATGGGTTGGCAAACGCCCTCGTTCTCGCATGTGCCGCTGATCCACGGGCCGGACGGCGCCAAACTGTCCAAGCGGCATGGCGCGCTCGGCGTTGATGCCTATCGCGACATGGGCTATCTGCCGGCGGCCTTGCGCAACTACCTCGTTCGGCTCGGCTGGGCTCACGGCGATGACGAGATCATGTCCACCGAGCAGATGCTGGAGTGGTTCGATCTGCCCGCCATCGGCCGCAGTCCGGCACGGTTCGATTTCGTCAAGCTGGCCAACGTCAACGGCCACTATATGCGCGAGGCGAAAGATGCCGACCTGACGGCGGCGCTGCGGGGGATGCTGGCCAATCCATCCGTGGGCGCGACGGCCGCCAAGCCGAAATCGGATGCCGATTGGCGACGGCTCGAAGCCGCGATGCCTGGCCTCAAGGCCCGCGCCAAGACGCTGGTGGAGTTGCTGGAGAGCGCCGGCTTCCTGTTCGCCATTCGGCCCGTCGCGGTCGATGCCGAGGCAGCCAAGCTGCTCGGGCCCGACGGTAAGGCAGCGCTCAAAGGCGTATTGCCCGTACTTGAGCGCGCCAAGGAATGGACCGCTGCCCCGCTCGAAGCCGCCGTCAAGGCGCACGCGGACGCCGCCGGCCTCAAGCTCGGCAAGCTCGCCCAGCCCTTGCGCGCGGCGCTCACGGGACGCACCACCTCGCCCGGCATATTCGACGTGCTGGTGAGCCTGGGCCGCGACGAGTCGCTGGCCCGCATCAAGGACCAGGCCGAATGATCAAACGCAGGTCTTGATGATGGAAATCCAATGCTTGCCCGCCGGGCATCGATGGCGGTTACGCTCGCATTTGAAGTAGGCGTAACTCCAGTGCCAGCCGCGTCCGCACAGCAGACCGCGCGCCGGTTCGGCAACGGACGGGCCCGATTGCGGCAAGCTCGAAACCGGAGGCAGCGCGCCCGCCGGTTGAGTGGTGGCGAGCAGGGCCAGCGTGGCGCCCGCCATCATCAGTGAGAAGAGTGCTCGGCTCATGGTCCTCTCCTGTGGCCGCCCGGCTCACGCTTGCGCGGCTGGTCGCGGTGGCAGCGGCACATAGCCCTTGAGACCCTCGATCCGTCGGCACCAGGCGGTGATCGCCGGATAGGCGTCGTGTGTGATCCCCGCCTGGCTGCTCAGCGCGGAATAGGGGTAGCACGCCACATCGGCGATGGTGGGATGACCGCCGGCGAGCCAGTCGCGCCCGGTGAGACTTTGGTCGATGAAGGCCAGCACGGGGCGCGCGTTGTCCTGGGCCTCGGCGAGATTGCCGGGGCGCAGACCCAACGCGATCGCGCGTGCCGCCGCCAGCTTGTTGAGGATCTCGTTGTTGGAATAGGCCAACCACTGCTGCACCCGGGCCATCCCCAAGCCGTCGGCCGGATACCACCTGCGCGACGCATCGTATTTGGCCGCCAGATACACCAGCACCGCGCCGGAATCGCGAATGATCGCCCCGTCATCGTCGAGTGCCGGCACCGTATGCAGGGGATTGATGGCGAGATACCACGGCTCCATCTGCTCCTTCTTGGCCAAGTCCACCGTGTGCTTGGTGTGCTCGACCCCGAGCAGGCCGAGCATCAGCCGGGCCTTGTAGGCATTGCCACTGCGCTGCATGTCGTAAAGTTTGAGCATACTGGACCTTCCAATTCTCCGATTTACGCGACTTGAAGCTTGAAAGCCGACCGCGACAGGGATTCGTTGCCCCGCTCCGTCACCAGATAGGTTTGCGCGGGTGTTGCGGCGACACCTGCGTCACTGTCGAAAATGATCATGTGCATGAAGAGCACCATGCCTGGCGCCAACACCACCGGGTTGTCCGCATAGAGCATCGGCCAGTCCATCCAGTTGGGCGCGAACGTGGTGCCGAGTCCGTAGCCGCAGGCGTTGTACCGGTGGTCCTTCAGCCCGGCCTTGTCACAAACGCGCGCGTGGGCCGCAAACACATTGCCCGCTGTGTTGCCTGGCCTCAGAGCCACCTCGCAGGCTGCCAATGCCTCGATCGCCGCGGCCTGCATTTCCAACTGCCGGGCCGGGGGCTTGCCGATGACCAGCGTGCGCATCATGGCCGCATGGTAGTGGCGAAACGTGCCCGCCCATTCCAGCGTCAGCTGATCGTTGGCCGCCAGATGCCTGCGCCCCGACTGATAGCGCGCCATCAGCGCGCCCGGCCCGGACCCGACGATGAATTCGTTGGCCGGCTCGTCGCCATCACCACGCAGGATCGCCGCGTGCATGGCCGCCGAGATGTCGCCATCGAAGGCGCCGGGCTTGGCAATTGCTACCGCTGCGTCATAGGCATCGTCGGCAAGCGACGCGGCCCTGCGCACATAGGCGATCTCGGCCGGACTTTTGACCATTCGCAACCGGCTCACCAGCATCGAGGCATCAGTCAGCGTGCAGAACCCATCCAGCGCCGCTTCCAGCCGCTTGCCGTTCGCGGCTGTCAGCCCGTAGGCATCGTATTCGACTCCGAGCCGTTTGCCCCTGCAGCCGTGCTCCTCCAGGATCGCTCGCAGCTCCTCGGCCGGATTGGCGCCATCGCGGTCGCGCCATATCCGGATGTCCTCGATGTCGGAGGTAAACTGGGCCTGGCGCAAATCTGGCACGCGGGTGAGCAGTGTCCGCTTCACTCCATCGGCCGAAAGATACAAGCATTGAAAGAAGACGAAGCCGAAGGTGTCATAGCCGGTCAGGTAGTACATGGACTCCTGGCGGAACATCAGCAGTCCGTCGAGACCAGCCTTTTGCAGGCCCGCGCAGGCACGGGCACGGCGGTCCGCGAACTCGGCGTTGGTGAAATGGATTGGCACGACGCGGCTCCTGGCTTGTTCCGGCAAAGAAATCGCATTCGGTAGTGCATTGAAACCACCAGGCATCCGGCGATGCAAGCCTACCTATTGCCACTTCAACGCCGCAGGTTCGCGGCTCTCTGTTCCAACTTGGCCCGGAATGCTCTAAGCCCGGCAGGGGCGGCGAAGCAAGCGGAGATGGCAGCAATGGAAGCGGATGCGGCGCGGGTTCGGCTCGCCCGGCGAGACTGGGTGCCAGCGGCCTGCGAGGATCTGGTACAGCGGATCGCGACCGAGACCTCCGGCCGGAGCGCGGACGTCATCCAGGCTGAGATCGAGCGGTTGGTGCTCGCCAACCGGACGATCCATGAGGCCGATTGCATCAATCTCAATCCTGCCACCAATTCAATGAACCCCAAGGCCGAGCGGTTGCTTGGCATGGGGTTGGGCAACCGGCCGTCGCTTGGCTATCCGGGCGACAAATACGAGATGGGGCTGGAAGCGATCGAGCGGATCGAGGTGATCGCACAGGAACTGGCGGCAGAGATATTCGGCGCCCGTTTCGTCGAGTATCGAGTTGCCTCCGGCGCGATGGCCAACCTCTATTCGTTCATGGCGGCGGCCAAGCCCGGCGACGCCATCATCGTGCCACCGGCCGAGATTGCCGGGCACGTCACCCACCACACGGCGGGCGCGGCCGGGCTCTACGGGTTGGTGGTCCACGAAGCCAAGGCCGACGGCGCCCGGTTCACGCTCGACCTGGAGGCGCTACGCAGCCAGGCAAAAGACGTGCGACCCAAGCTGATCACGGTCTGCGGCAGCCTTAACCTGTTGCCGCATCCGGTTCGCGACATCCGCGCCATCGCCGACGAGGTGGGTGCGCTGGTGCTGTACGACGCCGCGCACATGTCGGGCCTGATCGCCGGGCACGCCTGGCAGCAGCCGCTCGAAGAGGGAGCGCATTTTCTGACCATGAGCACCTACAAAAGTCTTGGCGGGCCGGCCGCCGGGCTGGTGTTGACCAACGAGCCATCGTTGGCCAGGCGGCTGGAGGCTATCGCTTATCCTGGCCTCACCGCCAATTTCGATGTGGCGAAGTCTGCCGCGCTGGCGATCACGCTGCTTGACTGGAAAACTCACGGCCGCGCCTATGCCGCCGCGATGACGGCGACGGCCAAGGCGTTGGCGCGAGCCCTGGCCGATGGCGGGCTGCCGGTGCATGGCGCGGCCTACGGCTTCACCACATCGCAGTCGCTCGCCGTCGAGGCGGCCCGCTGGGGCGGCGGGCACGCGGCGGCCAAGCGGCTGCGGCGCGCGGGGCTGCTGACATGCGGTATCGGGTTGCCTGTCGCGCCAGTCGCCGGGGATGCCAACGGCTTGCGGATCGGCACGCCCGAGATCGTGCGCGCGGGCATGGGTCCCGAGCATATGGACGAATTGGCCGGGCTGATCGTGCGAGCGCTGATCGGCAACGAGGAACCGGAGGCCGTGGCAGCAGCTGCCAGCGCCATGCGGCGGCGGTTCACGGGTGTGAAATTCGTGCGGTAGGGGACATGATGTTCATCTTCCGGTTACGGACCGCTGATGCGGAAATCGGCGCCGCCGACGGAAGATGAATTTCGTGTCCCCGTTGGCGACTGGGGCAACGGGGACACGAAATTCATCTTCGGCGGGTCATCGCAGTCCCTCCAATCGCTGATTGAGGCCGCCGAAGATGGACATCATGTCCCCGGATCAATCCGGGAGTAGAGAAATAAAGGGACGCTCATGCTGCAAGACTATGTCCTTGTCCTCATCAACGGCACGGGCGCAATGCCGCTGACGGCGGCCCGCGTCCACGACCTCGGCCACGGCCTGGTGCCGGACATCACGCGCGCAAGGATCGTCTGGCTGGGCGCGAGCGAGGCGGCCGAACTCCATCTGTGCATCGAAGAGCCCGCCACCGCCAAGGGCATCGCCGAGGCCATCGCAATGGAACTGGGCGAGTCCCCCATCGACTTCGCGCTGCTGCCCGCCGGCGGGCGTCGCAAGAAGCTGCTGGTCGCCGACATGGAATCGACCGTGATCGCCGAGGAGTGCCTTGACGAACTGGCGGCGGTGGCAGGCATCGGGCGGGAGATCGCGGCCATCACGGACCGGGCGATGCGCGGCGAACTCGACTTCGAGGCGGCGTTGCGCGAGCGCGTGCGGCTGCTGAAGGGGCTGCCCGCCGCCGAGCTGGAAAAATTGCGCGACCGGCTGACGCTTATGCCCGGCGCCGCCACCTTGGTTGCCACCATGCGCAAACACAGGGCGTACACCGCTCTGGTATCGGGCGGCTTCAGCTATTTCACCGGGCCGGTCGCCGCGCGGCTCCATTTCGACGCCCACTTCGCCAACCAGCTCGGCATCACCGCTGGCGAACTCGATGGCACCGTCACCGAGCCGATCCTCGGCCGCGCCGCAAAGGCCGCGCGGTTGACCACTCTTGCCGGCGAACGCGGCCTTGACCCCGCCGAGATACTGGCCGTCGGCGATGGCGCCAATGATGTGGCGATGGTCGAGGCGGCCGGGCTGGGCGTTGCCTTTCGCCCCAAGCCACTGCTCGCAGGTGCCGCCGATGCCATCATCCGACATGCCAATCTCACGGCGCTGCTCTATCTCCAGGGCTATAAGAGGGATGAGTTTGCCGATTGAGCCGCCTTGAACCGCACCTTCGATACGGGCGACCAAGGCCGCGGGTGGTTCCCTCGACTTCGCCCCATTGCCCGACTACATAGTGCGCGGCTGGGCGGCGGCTACCCAGCTCCAGTATCCCGGAGATGCCTGCGATGAGCCTTGCCAGTATTGCCACGCTTGCGTTTCCGCGCTGGACCTGGCTGCACGCGCAATTGGAGTTCGGATTCGGCTTGTTCGGGCCTATAGGCGAGGGCGCGGACCTGAGCGGAACGAGCGATGCGCACACCACCTGGGAAACCGAGCCCTTCATCCCGGTTTCGCGCTTCGAGATCGCCGAGCGCATGGCTGTGACTGGCCACTGGGGCGAGGTTCCGCCCGACACCATCCGGCGGCTGTTCCGCTATCTCTCGGCCTGGCGCCATGTGGTGTACAAGGAGCGGCTGGACGAACTGGAGCAGACCTATCTGCCCTTCAGCCCCGAGACCGACTTGCTGCGCATCGGCTCGTTCACGCCCGAGCGGATCGCCGATCACCGCAAGCGCTTCATCACCGGTATCCAGCGGCTGCTGCGGCAAGCCAACTATATCGAGGTGCCGCGGGCCGAAGTGCCGAGCCTGATGAGCGGCGACACCGTGCATGGCCTCGCGCTCAAGGTCGATCTCGACGATTTCGAGGAATGCATCATCTACCGCCGCGGCACCGACTACAAGCTCGAGCAGCGGCCGACGCTCTGGACGCTGCACCTGCTGACCCAGACGTTCCGAGTTCCGGTCTATCAGCGGCTCGCCGTGCTGTTGAAGCTATGGCCACTGGAGCAGCGGGTCACCCAAGTGATGGCGGCGCGTCGCATCTCGCATGACCGAGCCGCGCGGATGGTGCGAAAATCCCGCTCGACGCTGCCGGAGGGGCTGGACAGCGACAAGATCTATATCAAGCTGTTTCGCGACATTCCGCACACAAATCTGGAGATGCTGTTTCCCAACACCCATGTTCGGTTCTCGCGCATCGACAAGATCAGGCTTGGCGGCTCGGCGGCAAGCGGTGTTGGCATCGGCGTCTTCGGCGTTGCGACCAAGCTGATGGCCGCCGCCGTGCTCAGCCCCTATCTGTTGGTGGTCGCCGTGTTCGGCATCGTCGGCATCATGGTCCGGCAGGTGATGGGGTTCTTCAATCAGCGCACGCAATATATGCGGGTGCTGGCCGAGAACCTGTATTTCCACAGCCTTGCCGACAACCGCAGCGCCTTCACGCTTCTGGCCAACCGGGCCGAGGAGGAGGACGTGAAGGAGGAGATGCTGCTCTATGCAACGCTGGCCACCCAGAAGATTCACCGTCACGAGTTGCCGGACGTCAAGACCGACGTGTCGAACTACCTGCGCGAGGAATTCAACGTCGACGTCTCGTTCGACGTCTATGACGCGCTTGAGCGGCTGATGCGCGATGGCATCGTCAGCGAGGGGCCGGATGGGCTGTTGGTGACGCTAGGCCCGGAAGCCGCGCTGGAGCGGTTCGATTCGATGTGGGACGGCTATTTGCAGCCGCACGGAATGGATCGCCGGCTGCTGAGCGAAGAGCCGGTGGCAAGATGACTCCAAACGGAGACACGCTGTTCATATTCGTCAAGCACACGGGGTTACGGCCTCGAAGCTAACCCGCCGAATATGAACAGCGTGTCCCTATTTGTCCCGGCTCCAATCGCGCCGCGTCCGCTTCTTCGGCTCGGCCTGATACGGAACGCGGGCGCGGCGGTCGGTGTCGTAGAGTTCGCCGCCATAGTTGCGGTTGTAGACGCGGGACGCATCGGTGCGCGGCTCCCAGTCCCACGGCGTGATGCGGCCCGTCACCAGCGCGTCCTGCACCAGCAGCCGCGCGCGCTGCGAGGCGATGACGTCGGCGCGGATGGCATCGGCGTCCCAGCGCGCGGCGGCATCGGCCATCAACGGCTCGGCGTGCGCCGGATCGGCGGCCAGATTGTTCAGTTCATTGGGATCGGCGGCCGTGTCGAAGACCTGCGCGGGATCGCCCTTGGCCGTGATCAACTTGAGATTGCCGCGCTTGATCATGAACACCGGCTCGGTCGTGCCCTCGGCCATGTACTCGCCATGCACCGTATCGGACCAGGCCTTCGGCGCCTCGCCTTGCAGGAACGGCAGCAAGCTGGCTCCATCAAGTCGCGCCGCCGGCGCCCGTGCGCCCTCCCCCGCGATATCGATCAGCGTCGGCATGATGTCGATCAGCGAGGCATTCTGGCTGACGCGACGCGCATTGGTCCCGTCCGGTATTTTCACGATCAGCGGCACCCGCACCGACCGCTCGTTGAAGACCATCTTGAACCACAGCCCGCGCTCGCCCAGCATGTCGCCGTGGTCGGCGGTGACCATGACGATGGTGTTGTCGAGCATCCCCTGGCGCTCCAACGGCGCGAGCACGTCGCCGATGAGTTGGTCGGCGTAGCTGATCATGGAATAGTAACCGTGCCGGGCCGTGCGGATATGGGCTTCCGTCACCTCGTATTCGCCCCGGTCGTACATCTGCCACATGCGCAGCGCGAACAGATCGCGTTTCTCGGACGGGATGAACGGCACCACCGGCATGTCGATGTCATCGTCGCGGTAGCGATCCCAGAAAGCGCGCGGCGCGAGATAGGGATCGTGCGGATGCATCAGCGAGACCGTCAGCATGAACGGCCGCTCGTCGGTGCCCCGCCCGGCATCCCACAACCAGCGCGCGGCCTTCTGCGCCACCTCCTCATCGTAGTCGATCTCCAGCGTGCGGTCGTAGGGGCCGGCCTCGGTGACGCTCAGCATATTGTGGAACCACCAATGCACCTTGCCGGGGTCCTCCCAGGTCGGCGTCCAGCCGAAGTCGCCGGGATAGATGTCGGTGGTGATGCGCTCCTCGAAGCCGTGCAGCTGGTCGGCGCCGACGAAGTGCATCTTGCCCGCAAGGCAGGTGCGATAGCCGGCAAGCCGCAAATGGTGCGCGAAGGTGGGGATCGAGGATTTGCACTCGGCCGAATTGTCGTAGGCGCCGATCTTGTGGTTGGCCTGCCCGGTCATGAAAGAAAATCGCGAGGGACCGCAGAGGGCTGAATTGCAATAGAAATTCTCAAAAACAGTGCCCCGGTCAGCAAGCCCAGAAATATGCGGGGTCCTGACCACTTTGTGGCCGTAGTCGGGAAGCGACTGGGGGGCGAGCTGGTCAAGCATGATGAGCAGAATGTTCGGGCGGTTGGACATGGGAGGGGGGTCGCGCTGAGGTGGAGGTTGGATGACCATAGCACCGACTGTCGTTGCGCTCCTGCTCAACTTGACGCCCCGCTCAAGGTCATGCCCAGCCATGACGACAGCGCCGTTGTGCGCTAAGCTTGGACGAATACGACACCCGAGATCGAAGGACCCATGCCATGCCGAACGCCACCACGCCGGCCTTCGCCGTCTCAAGTTGGAGTCTGCATCGCCGGATCGGGCTCGCCTACCCGGACAGGCCAGGCAAGCCAGCCACGGGTATTGCCGAGCCGGTGTGGGGCAAAGGGGAAGTCTCGATCTTGGACTTGCCGACTGAGGTCAAGGCCCATGGCATCGACCGGCTGGAGATTTGCCATTTCCAGCTCGCCAGCCGCGATCCGGGCTATTTGGCCGAGATGCGCGTGGCCTTGGCGCGAGCGGGCGTCACTCTGCAAACGCTTTTGATTGACGACGGCGATCTATCGCATCCTGACGCTGCACTACGCGAGTGCGACCTTGCCTGGATCGCCGGCTGGATCGAGGCTGCGGGTTTGCTTGGCGCGACTTCGGCGCGGGTGGTGGCCGGCAAGCAACAACCTTCAGAAAAGGCCCTCGACTTCTCGGTCAATGGACTGCGCGCGCTGGCCAGGCGGGGCAAAGCTGCCGGAGTGAGGATCGTCACCGAGAACTGGTTCGCTTTGACTGCGGGGCCCAAGGAGATCAACCACATCCTCGACCGGCTTGAAGGTGAGGTAGGCTTGCTGGCCGACACCGGCAATTGGTCGGGTCCGACGAAGTACGAAAGCCTCCAAGCGATTTTCGGCCGGGCTGAGCGGTGCCATGCCAAAGCCGCGTTCGATGATGCACAGGCAATGGACCGGGCGGAATTCCGGCGCTGTATCGAGGCGGCAAAGTCGGCGGGTTACAAAGGTCCATTTACCCTGGTTTTTGAATCGCCCGGTGACGAGTGGACCGGGATCGAGATGGAGAGAGATGTGGTGCGAGAAGTCTGCGCCGGAGCTTGAGGCGGTATCGCGGCCCTTGGATGATCGGTCTCGGATCAATTCCGGAGCAACGTGGGGGCATCCGCTCGATCCTGCAGACCAGCCACGGAACCTGGTGGCGCAGCCAGCAAGAGGCCGACTCGCGTTCGTTCGCCGTCAGCGCGGCTAGTTCCGGGGCGCTTCGGCCTTCGAGCCGGCGGCCGCCGTCAGGTTCCGTTCGCTGGCCACCATTTTGCGCACAACCGGCAGCAGCCGGGCGGATTCCGAGGCAATGAACGCCAAGAATTCTGGCGTGTCCATGTAAGCCAGCGGGCTTCCAGCCCGCTCAAAGATCATCGCCAGCACAGGATCGTTCGCGGCCCGGCGGACTTCGAAGCGAAGATGCCGGGTGAGGCCTTCTGACACCCCGGCGGGTGCGAATAATCCGGCCCAGGTGTAGTATTCGGCGGCCCCAAAGCCCAGCTCCTTCAACGTTGGCACGTCGGCGAATTGGGCCGTACGCTGGTTACCCCAGCTGGCAAGCACACGCAGCCTGTTCTCCTTGACATGCTTGAGCACCAGCCCTGAGGCCAGCGGAACCGCCATGACTTCGCCTTTCAACAGCGCCTTCAACGCTGGTCCCGCGCCCTGATAGGGTTGGTGTTGGAGCGTGATTCCCGCCTCCTGTTGGAGCAGCCCCATGGCGACATGCTGAGTTCCAAACGGGCCGTTCGACCCATATGGGATTGCCTGCGGCCGGGCACGGGCGTCATCGAGGAAGCTGTCGAGATTGGCCCAAGGCGCGCTGGCCTGGACCGCGAGCATCAGCGGATCGGACAGGATGCGGGCGATCGGGCGCAATTGCTCCATCTCGTAGGGTACAACGACGCTGGATTGCCGGCTCGACTCGGGCAATGTGATGACCGAGGTGAGGGCGATCAGGAGTGTCGCTCCGTCCGGCTTGGCGTGGGCCGCCGCGGCGTTGCCAACGGCACCCGCGTCACCAGTGCGATAGTCGATTTCCACTTCAATATTGAGATGACGATGCAGCTCGGCCGCGATTGGCACGGCCGCGAGTTCGGCCTGGCCGCCGGGCGGAAATGGCACGATGACGGTGATCGAAGGGGTGGGCCAGGACTCCCCGCCGAAAGCACCCGTGATGCCGAGCCCCGTTGGTGCCGCCGCAAACGCGGCCAGTTTAATCCCTGACCTCAGGATCGCGCGCCGATGACAATCGATAGGTCGCAAAGTGCGCATGGATGCTCCCGGCGGCTGTAAACCACTTGAATCGAAAGTTGTTGGGGTCGGATAGACGGTCAGAAGAGACGACGTAGTCGAGAAAGGCAATTCAACCGCTGAGCGAATCTTATTTGTGTTGTGTCGTTGTAATTGTAATTTCTAGATCCAGTGTTCGACCGGTTAGTACCTAGTATCGCGTTGTAGTCGCACCTTGTAAAGCAAAAACTATTTGCTTACGTTGTTCCAACATGCCGGCCCATTGGTGCGGCCCGTCCAACTCCCAGACCCGCTGGAACCGGCAACACTCGCGTCGACGCCGCCGCCGACCAGCGGAACCCAAATTTCCGCTGGTGCCGGCCAAAATATTCATATCGAGCACAACAGGTCGCACCGGCATTTTCGGGCTGTTGTTGCGGTGGAACGCGGGCGTCGATGCCGATCGGCCGGTGGTAGGGTTGGGACGCTGATCGACTGGCTGGCAATTCGCAGGTATCGGAGGGTCCAACCCTTCAAGGCTCACCGCCCGCCCCACACCCACCAGGCCACCGCCAGTGCCATCGCTCCCACCACGATCCACCAACGCCACTGCCCAGCATTGGCCTGACCCTCGGTCAGCCGCCGCACGGTATCGTCGTCCAGCCGCAGCCCATCGCGCGCCATTGCGGCGAACGCATCGGCTGCGCGCTCGGCGTGGAGCAACGCAAGCGGTAGGTCGGCCACGAACTGTCCAACCTGACCTGCTCCCTCGCCCGCATCTCTCAGCCGCCCCTCCAGCCCCAACGCCTTCTCCATCCAGTCCTTCACCACCGGCTCGGCGGCGGTCCAGATGTTGAGCGTGGGGTCGAGGGTGCGCGCGACCCCCTCCACCACCACCATGGTCTTTTGCAAGAGGATCAGCTCAGGCCGCGTCTTCATGTCGAAGACATCCGTGTACGCGAACAGCTGGCCGAGCAGATGGCCCATCGAGATTTCCTCGGCGGGTTTGCCCATCAGCGGCTCGCCAATCGCTCGCAATGCCTGTGCGAATACCTCGACCGATTGCGTCTCGGGCACGTAGCCGGCCGCGAAGTGAGCCGCCGCCGCACGCCGGTAATCGCGAGTGAGAAAGCCGAGCAATATCTCGGCCAGGAAGCGCCGCTCCTTGCCGCCCAGGCGCCCCATGATGCCGAAGTCGACGGCGACGATATTGCCGCCCGCGTCCACGAACAAGTTGCCCTGGTGCATGTCGGCGTGGAAGAAGCCGTCGCGCATGGCATGGCGCAGGAAATGGCGGATGAGGTTCTCGCCCAGGGCCTTCAAGTCAAACCCGGCGGCGGCGAGAGCGGCCACGTCGCGCATCGGCGTGCCCTCGATCCATTCGATGGTCAGCACGTCCTTGCCCGTCCTTGGCCAGTCTATGGACGGCACGCGGAAGCCGGTATCATCCTTAACGTTGGCCGCCATTTCCGAGATCGCCGCGGCTTCCATCCGCAGATCCATCTCGATTGTCATCGAGCGGTCGAGAGTCTGAACCACCGCAACGGGGCGCAAACGGCGCACCTTTGGATCGAAGCGCTCAGCGAGGCGGGCGGCGAAGTAGAAGCTGTCCAGATCGCCGGAAAAACGGGTGACGATGCCGGGCCGAAGCACTTTCACGGCGACATCGCGGCGGGTGCCGTCCGCGTCAAGTATAACGGCGCGATGCACCTGGGCGATGGAGGCTGCGGCAACGGGTTCGCCAAACTCCGCAAAGAGCTCAGAACAAGGGCGGCCAAGCGTCAATTCGATTGACCTGTGAGCCTCGGCCGTCGGAAACGGCGGCATCCGGTCTTGGAGGCCTTTCAACTCGTCGGCGAGCTTGGTCCCAATCAAGTCGGGCCTGGCGGCCAGGAACTGACCGGCCTTGATATAGCTGGGGCCAAGCCGGGTCAGGGCGGCTGCTAGCGCGGGCCGCTCCGACCGGGGCGCGGGCCACAACCAACGCAAGGGCACCATGGCTCCTTGCGCCAATCGCAACACCAGCGGCACCGGTTGACCGGGCGGCACGAAACGCACGCCATGCTCGGCGAACACGAGCCCCGCATGGGCGAGGCGATAGATATTGGTCAGGGCATTGGCCATGCGCGGGAAATGCCCCATTGCGGATCGGGCCGCAATCCCGCCGCTCAAATCAGAATCGTATGGTCCAGAAATTGCAACTTCTCAACCCCATACAGGATATCCGTGCCGTCCGTGCCTGTCTTGGCCATCACCATCCAATGGTTGCCGGCATGGACCACAGTATACTGATTGCGGTTGAGCGAATAGTCCGCGGTATCGGAGCCGGTGCCGCCATAGATCGTGTCGTTGCCCGCGCCCCCGACGAACGCATCATTGCCAGCCCCGCCAAAGAGCAAGTCCCGGCCCGCGCCGCCGGTCAGCACGTTGTCAGCCGCATTGCCCGTGATGGTATCATTGCCAGCGCCGCCGGTGCCGTCCTGAACAATCGTACCAAAGGCAATCGCGAGGTTGTTGGTCATCGCGGCAACGCTCGAATAGGCACCCTGATTGAGATCGAGCCGCTGGTTGGTGGTGTAACCCGACAGATCGATGGTGTTGGTACCGCCGCCGTCCCAGATCGTCAGAATCGGATGGAGATTGGTGGAAAAGTCATAGACGGCACGGTCAGCGGTGGCATGAAAACCGTAGACTGTGTCGCCCGCCCGCGCGGTCAGGTTGGCACCATACATCTTCTGAGCGGTGGCGATGTCGTGGAGCATCGGAGTCTCGGGGTAGTACCAAGTCCCGTCCTGGCCACGCCAGTTGGTGGGGCTGCCATCGGCGTTGCCGTCGAAATACGACATCACCGTATAGCGCTGGGTATCTTGTTGATAGACGGCATTGGCACCGTAGGTGGCCACCCCATTGTAGGGGCCGGGGTGGTCGAGGCCGAGCGAGTGGCCGATTTCGTGCAGATAAGTGAGGTATCCGTATTGGCCGTGTTGGACAGAGGCATCGCTGTTGTGTGAGGTCCAATCGGTGGCAAGCCAGACATTGGCCGAGGTCAGATGCGAAACACCGTTGGGGTTGGTGCTGTAGAACGTGTTGGTGTAGGTTCCGTCGCCCGCGGTCGTGCTGGAATAGCTGAAAGTCATTTGGCCGCCAGAGGCAACTTGCTGCAGCTTGACGCCGATGACATCCCCCCAAAGCCCATAGGCTTCGGCCGCCATTGCCTGCATGACCGGAGTCATGGGTGAAAAACCGGCAGCCTCGGAACCGTTGGGATCGGGTGCGGAGGCGGGAATTGAGAACGTCACCGTCGAGCCGGCCCAGAGGATTCCGCTGTCGATCCGGTTGATGATCTGACTAAGGGTATAGACTGGTTTGCTCATCATTGCCCCTTGGCGCACCATGTCGCACCGACCTGACAGTGCCGCCGCAATGGCAAACAAAAGATTTCTGGCACGGGAGAGCTCGCGCCGATCGATAACAGGACGTTAGCAGTCGTCCCAATTTTTGCTGCCGCCGGGCGCGTTTGAAGGATCTTTCTTTGCGCCCTCGATTGAATATATCTGCACCCCAGCGGCCGACTCCCTGGAGGGGAGTCGCGGGGCCCTAGCGGAAAAAGGGGATCACATTGCCGAAGCTCATCTTGCCCACACCCCCCGGCGCTCGTGTGCGTCTCATCGCTATCGCCAAGGCCCGTTCGTTCCAGTCGGGTCGCGAATTCAAGCTGGCATCGGGGCGGATCTCCACGCTCTACTTCAACATGAAGCCAACCATGCTCGATGCCGAGGGTGCCTATCTTGCCGCCGCCTTGATGCTCGATGCCCTGGCCGACGACCCGGCCACGCATGTCGGCGGCCTGGAGATGGGCGCGGTCCCCCTGGTTGCCGCGGTGGCTGCGATCAGCGCCGTTCGAGGTGAGCCACGCCAAGCAGTGTTTATCCGCAAGGCGGCGAAAGATCATGGCACCCAGAGCCTGATCGAGGGCCTGCCGCTTGGTGAAACAATCGCGGGCCGAACGGTGGTCGTGCTCGAGGACGTGACCACCACCGGCGGTTCATCCCTCAAGGCGGTGGCGGTGCTGCGCGAGGCAGGGGCGACAGTCACCCGCGTACTCACCCTGCTCGACCGCCAGGAGGGTGCCGAAGCGGCCTTCGCCGCAGCGGGTGTAAAGCTCAACAGCATTCTGCGGGCGACCGATTTCACAGGGGATTCCAACCTCTTTCCAGCCGCTTCGAGCTAGAAGGCTTCAGTCTGGGCGACCGCGATCGCCGCCCAAGTCAAATATTTTGCCGCACTGGCCTGCTGCGCAATAATTTGCTTTAGTTCACTCCGGCCAATTTATAGTGATGAGATGTCGCGACTTGCCTGGCAAGAGCGCGGGCGGCGGTGTGCGGGGTGGTTGGGAATGTCGGGACGAGCGCCGGCGCGGTTGGAGCTGAAAGGTATCACCAAGCGATTCCCGGGCGTACTCGCCAACGATTCCGTCGGATTCTCGGTGACGCCGGGTGAAATCCACGCACTGCTTGGCGAGAACGGCGCGGGCAAGTCCACGCTGGTCAAGCTGATCTACGGCATCATGATGCCCGACGCGGGCTCGATGGTCTGGAACGGCGCACCGGTGACGATCGCCAACCCACGGGCCGCGCGTAAGCTCGGCATCGGCATGGTGTTCCAGCATTTCTCGTTGTTCGAGGCAATGACGGTGCTGGAGAACATCGCGCTCGGGCTCGATGCCAACGTCTCGCAACGCGACCTTGAAGCTGAGATCCGCAAGGTACTCGACACTTATGGCTTGAAGCTGGACCCGCGCCGTGTCGTCTCCACGCTTAGCGTTGGCGAGCGCCAGCGCATTGAGATCGTGCGCGCGCTGCTGCTCAACCCTAAGCTGCTGATCATGGACGAGCCCACCTCCGTACTGACGCCCCAGGAGGTCGAGCAGCTGTTCGAAACATTGCGAAAGTTGGCGGCCGGCGACTGTTCCATTCTCTACATCTCGCACAAGCTGCATGAGATCATAGCCTTGTGCGAGACCGCGACCATCTTGCGCGCAGGCAAAGTTGTGGCGACTTGCGATCCGCGCCAGCAGACCTCCAAGAGCATGGCCGAGCTGATGATCGGCGCCAATCTCAAGGAGATCGCCAAGCCAGCCGGACGAACGTTCGGGGCGGCCAAACTGACCGTTCAGGGCCTCGGCCTGCCAAAGCGTGGCGACTTTGGCGTGGCGCTCAAGGACATCAGTTTGACGGTCCGCGCCGGCGAGATTTTCGGCATCGCCGGGGTAGCGGGCAACGGCCAGAACGAGCTGCTCGAGGCCCTCAGCGGCGAAATACTTAGCCTGGAGCCGGCGACAATCATGCTCGGCACGAGACCGATCGGCCGCCTTGGTCCCGACGCACGGCGGACCGCCGGACTATGCGCGGTACCCGAGGAGCGCAACGGCCACGCTGCGGTCGCTGACTTTACCCTCGCCGACAACACAGTGCTGACGGCACGCGGGCGGCTGGGAATGGTCAGTGGCGGCTTCATCAGCGCGGGCAAGGCCAGAGCTTTTACCGACAAGATTATCAAGACGTTCGACGTCAAGGCGCAAGGCCCGGGCGCAACCGGCGGCTCATTGTCGGGCGGCAACCTTCAAAAATTCATCATGGGCCGCGAAATACTGCAGAACCCGGAAGCACTGGTGGTCAGTCAGCCGACTTGGGGAGTTGACGCTGGCGCTGCTGCTGCGATCCATCAGGCAATCGTGGATCTGGCCGCCAAGGGTTCTGCGGTGGTCATCATCTCGCAGGATCTCGATGAGCTGTTGTCGTTATGCGACCGACTGGCGGTGATCAATCTCGGCCAACTCTCGAAAGTACTCAACGTGGGTGACGTCACCATCGAGGAGATCGGATTGCTGATGGGCGGCGTGCATGGCGATCCCGAGGCCACCTTACAGATGACAGAGGCACTTCATGCGCATCCGGTTTGAGAAACGCGCCGAGCCCAGCCGGCTGATGCAGGTGGTGACCCCGGTTGCCGCGGTGCTGCTGACCATGGTGATCGGGGCCATTTTGTTTCAGGCGCTCGGCTATGACGGCATAAGGGCAGTTGAGGAAATCTTCTTCACGCCGATCCTGGCGTCCTACAAATGGCAGGACGTGGCGACCAAGGCCGCGCCACTCATCCTGATCGGGCTTGGCCTGTCGGTCGGCAACCGCGCCAAGGTGTGGAATATCGGGGCCGAGGGGCAATATGTCATCGGTGCGCTTTCAGGAGCAGGGGTTGCCTATGTCACCCAGGCTTCGGACGGGCACTGGATCATTCCCTTGATGGTTCTGGCTGGCATTTTGGGAGGGATGGCCTGGGCCGCAATCCCTGCCCTGTTGAAGACCCACTTTAGCGTGAATGAGATTTTGTCCAGCCTGATGCTCACTTACGTCGGACTCCAAGTGCTCAATTATCTCATCACCGGTCCTTGGAAAGACCCCAACGGGCGCAATTTTCCTCAGACCGCGCCATTCACTTCCGCACAGCTCTTGCCACACACGCTGCCGGGCACGCCGATTCCGCCGGGGCTGGTGATCGCGATCATCCTCGCGCTGGTGTTCTGGCTGCTGATGGCCCGCTCGGTGTTCGGCTTCCGCATCCGCGTCGTTGGCGAAGCACCGAACGCAGCGCGCTACGGCGGGTTCGACGCGCCAGGGACAGTCTGGTTGGCGATGCTGATCGGCGGCGGCATGGCCGGGCTGGCCGGCATCATCGAGGCCTCGAGCCAGTCGGGGCAGATCAATCTCGGCTTTCCCTCCGGCTACGGCTTCACCGCGATCATCGTGGCGTTTCTCGGCCGGCTGCACCCCATCGGCGTGCTGATCGCCGGCATCGTGCTTGCGATCTCCTATGTCGGCGGACAGGTTGCGCAGTCGGCGGTGCATGTGCCCAACGCCACCGCAGGCATATTCCAAGCAACGATGCTGTTTCTTCTGCTCGCGAGCGACATCCTCGTGCGCTACCAGCTGCGCATCACCAGCCCGCTGGCGTCGCTGGTCCCAGCCGGGAGGGCGGCCTGATGGAAGGCAGAGCAAACTTCTCCTCTCCCCGTAAGGACGGAGAGAAGAGAAAGCAGACACCAGCCCCATGAACCTCGACTTCATTATCTCCGCCTTGGTTACCGTCATTGGTGTCTCGACGCCGATTCTGCTGGCGGCAACCGGCGAGCTTGTGGTGGAAAAAAGCGGCGTGCTCAATCTTGGCGTCGAGGGCATGATGCTGATCGGCGCCATTGCCGGCTTTGCGATCACCAACGCCACTTTCAATCCTTGGGCCGGGGTCGTATGCGCCGCCGCCGCCGGCGCCCTCGCCGCGCTTCTGTTTGGCATCCTGGTATTGACGCTCGGCTCAAACCAGGTAGCGACCGGATTGGCGCTCGCCATTTTTGGCATTGGCCTCTCATCGCTGATCGGCCAGGGCTACGAAGGCACGATCAATCCACCCTTCGCCTCGATCTTTCCCTACGCGCTTGCCCATCATCCCTATTGGAGGGTGCTGTTCGGCCATAGCCCACTCGTCTACTTCGCCTTCTTCATGGTGTTCGCGACCGGCTGGTTTCTCAACCGCACCCGTGCCGGGCTGGTGCTGCGGGCGGTCGGTGAGAATGACCTGTCAGCCCACTCCATCGGTTACAGCGTAATCGGCGTGCGCTATCTGGCGATCGCTTTCGGCGGAGCACTCGCGGGTGTCGCAGGAGCCTATTTCTCGATGGTCATCACGCCCCTCTGGGCCGAACAGATGACAGCTGGCCGTGGCTGGATCGCGCTCGCACTTGTGGTGTTCGCAGGCTGGAGAACAAGCCGCCTCATCTTTGGCGCCTATCTCTTCGGTTTCCTGATGACCCTTGAACTCTATGCCAAGGCGTCCGGTTACCACGTCATGCCGTCACAGTTCTGGGCATCCATGCCATATCTGATGGCGGTAGTGGTGCTGGCTGTCATCTCTTCCCGCGAGAGAGGCAGAAGCCAGGCGCCTGCGTGTCTGGGTAGGCCGTTTCTGCCCACGAGTTAGCCTTTGGTTTTGTCAGCAAGGAGGACGTTATGTCTGTTTTGACTCGCCGCAACTTCGTGAAGGCCGCCGCGGCGGCCACGACCCTGCCGATTCTTGGTGGCCGTGCCTTTGCCGCCGATCCGCTCAAGGTTGGTTTCGTCTATCTCGGGCCCATCGGCGATGCTGGCTGGACCTGGGCGCACAACAAGGGCCGGCTCGAAATCGAGAAGGCTCTCGGCTCCAAAGTCGTGACGAGCTATGTCGAGAATGTCGCCGAGGATGCCAGCGCCGTGCCTGTCATGCGTGACTTGGTCAAGCAGGGCAACAAGCTGATCTTCACCACCTCCTTCGGCTACATGGACCAGACCCTCCAGGTCGCCAAGGAATTCCCAGACGTGATGTTCGAGCACGCCACCGGCTTCAAGCGCGACAAGAACGTCTCGACCTACAATTCGCGTTTCCACGAGGGTCGAGCGGTACTCGGCACCATCGCTGGCATGATGACCAAGAGCAACACCATCGGCTATCTCGGCTCCTACAAGGTGCCCGAGGTAGTGTTGGGCATCAACGCATTCACGTTGGCGGCGCAGGCGGTCAATCCCAAGGTCCAGGTCAAGCTGGTGATGATCGATAGCTGGTTCGACCCGGCCAAGGAGGCCGCCGCCACCGAGACGCTCGCCAATCTCGGCTGCGATGTCATCACGACGCACACAGATAGCCCGGCCGCGCTGCAGGTGATGGAGCAGAAGGGTCTCTACGGCTTCGGCCAGGGCGCGGATATGTCAAAATACGCTCCGCACGCGCATCTGACGGCGATCGAGGACATCTGGGGGCCCTACTACACCAGCCGCGCGCAGGCCATTCTCGACGGCAAATGGACCTCGACAGACACCTGGTGGGGCATGAAGGAGGGCACGGTGAAAATCTCGCCCTACAACGCCGCGCTTCCCAAGGAAGTCGCCGCCGCCGCCGACAAGATCCAGGCGGGCTGGAAGGATGGGAGCTATTCCGTGTTCACGGGCCCCATTGCCGGCCAGGACGGCAAAGAGAAGGTGGCCAAGGGCGTGCGCATGGAAGACAAGGACCTCGCCGTGATCGACTGGTACGTCAACGGCGTGCAGAGTTCTTGATGCAAGAAGAAAGGCCCCGAGCGCCGCACCTCATGACCATGAATGTCATGCGGCATGGCGCACTTGCGCAGGCGGCGAAGGCCGGTTGCTAAGAATGAACTCTCCTCTCCCCGTTCTTCACGGGGAGAGGATGCCCGAAGGGCAGGTGAGGGGCAGCGGCGAACATCGCGCGCCCACCCACCAACCTCATCCTGAGGAGGCCCATCCTTGGGCCATCGCGAAGGATGCGCGGGGGACGGACAGCGCCAACAATGCCTCCCTCGAGACGCGCCAAAAAGACGCTCCTCAATATGAAGATTGTGGGTGGGGGATGGAATTTCTATTTGTCCCCCGGTACACCGTAGACCGGGGCGACCGTCGGGTTCACGGCCCGCGTGCGGTATGCCTCCATCTGCGGTTCATAGGCCGTCCACAGACGGCGCAGTGTCGCGATCGGATCGGCATCATCCCAATCGCATCTGAGGTCCGCCAGCGCAAACGGCAGGTCGTGGGCGACAGTCAGTGCGGCGGAATGCGTGGGCCCCTCTTCGCCGCCGGCATCGCGGCCCGCTTCAAGCGCGCGCAGTAGGCGCTCGGCCAGATGAAGTCCGGCTCCAGACACAAACGCGCTCGTCATGGCGGACGGAATCGATTGAGATTTCAGCAAGTTTCCGGCAGCGATGCAGCTTGGGCCGGTCGCGACAGTGTGCGTGCCCAGCATGTTCGCGCCTGAATGACTCGCCGACCGGCCGAGGCAATCGATAACGGTGATCTGCCGGTATTCTGTGAACGCTTGACCCGCGAGCGCCAATCCCAGGGCGGTCTCGGCATCGTGTCCCGCCGCGAGCAAATCCAGCACGCGCGGCCCGTAGGACGGGTCCGTCACATTCTGCGTGGCGACCGCCCCCGCGCCCGCCCGGGCGTGCGGGCAGCGCGCGCCAACAGCGATGGAACTCGTGGAGATCGCCACGCCCACCATGCCTGTGCGTCCGCAATGCCCCGCGATGGAGAACGTCATTCGGCAGCCACCTTTGCCGAACTGGCCGGCCGTTCGTTCAACCGCCGGTCAAGATAGAGAGCGAAATCGTGGATTTCCCGCTCAAGCCAACTGAGCGGCCCGGTCTTGGCGAGTGGTGCCCGCGCGCCGACCGCGATACCCTCGACCACCGCCTTGTCCTCGGCGTTCACCTTGTCGAAGAACGCAATGACCTCGGCAAGCCAAGCAGGGCGGGTGTCGCCAAGCGCCTCATACACCTCGGGCGCGAGCGCCAACCCGAAGCGCACATGGACCTCGTCCGCGCCCTTGGGCCTGAGCGAGAGATACCACATGTGATCCGGGGCCAGAACATACATGTGGCACGGGAATACCGTTGGCATCAGGGTGGTGTAGCGCCATTCGTCCTTGAGCCGCTTATTGCTGGGATGCGCACGGCCGTATTTGGCATTCTCGTCCTTGGTGAAAGTCTGCCATGTAAAGGACTCGTGAACCTCCTTGGGAAATCCGCAGGTGTCGAGTGGCAGCCACGCGCCCACCGTCGCCTTATGCGCGACCGGCAGGTGATAGCTCTCCATGAAATTCTCAGTCAGCAGCTTCCAGTTGGTCTTCCAGACGTGATCCTGCCGCGCCACCGAAATGTAGCCAGGCAGCGCGTAGCGCTCGACCTCAGGCGCGAGCCCCTTCAGCAACTCTGCGACCGGCGGCGCCTTGGCGTCCAATGTCACGTAAATCCAACCTTGCCAGACCTCGGTGCGCAATTCGGGCAGGCGATAGCCCTTCTTGTCGAACTCGGGATCGCGGTGGCCCATGTGCCCGGCGCCGATGACCTTGCCGCCAGTGTCGTAAGTCCAGCCGTGATAGGGACAGGTTATGCGGTTGGCGCAGCCGTGACCCTCCAACAGCGTCATCATCCGGTGCAAGCAGACATTCGAGAATGAACGAATGTTGCCATCGGTGCCGCGGATGGAGAAAAACGGCTGATCGTTGATCGAGAAGGTGATGTAGTCGCCAGGCTTGGGAATATCCGCGGCCAGGCCCGGACATTGCCAGTCGACCGCGAAAATCAGCTCACGTTCGAGCTTGTGGACGTCGGCATTGTGGTAGATCGCCGGTGGAATTGTGAAGGCCTCGGCCAGCCCAGAGGCGGCAGCTTCACTCAGCCCGTGCAGCAGCCGTTTGGTTTCGGTCGGCATTTGAGCCATGGCGGTGCTCCCTTTTTGTTGCTTCGCGGCACCCTTCGGGGACGCCGGATGCTGTAGGCAACGATTGCGCCATCAATCCTAGTCAGGAATGACGGCCGTCACTTCAATCTCGACCAACCACTCGGGTCGCGCGAGCGCTGTCACCACCAGCCCGGTCGATACGGGGAACACGCCCTTGAGGGTGGCGCCCATTTCCCGGTAGACGCTCTCGCGATAGCGCACGTCGGTCAGATACACCACGATCCTGCAGATATGCTCCAGCTTGGCCCCGGACTCTTCAAGCAATTGCTTGATGTTCTCCATGGTCTTGCGGGTTTGCAGGGCGGCATCGCCGGCATGGACCGAATTGCGGGTCTCCAGGTCCTGCGCCACTTGTCCGCGCAAAAACACCAGGGAACCGCGGGCGACAACAGCTTGGCACAGATCGTTGTCGAGCTTCTGCTCCGGGTAGGTATCCTTGGTGTTGAATTTTCGGATGCGCAGGTGCTGCATGGGATCATTCCGGCGTTACTGGTTTTGAGGCAAGAACCGTGTTTACACCTTCACCCAGGTTCCGCCCGACGACGACGACTTCACACAGGCCTCGACGAACCGAACACCCTTCAGGCCGTCATGCACACCGGGGTATACCACCTCGGCGTCCTCCGGCTTGCCGTCGCGCCGGGCGCGGATCGCTCGCGCCGCCTCGGTGTAGATGTTGGCGAAGCCCTCGAGATATCCCTCGGGATGGCCGGGCGGCACGCGCGTCACGCGGCCGGCGGCAGCTCCCGAACCGGCACCACCGCGAGTGATGAGCCGGCGCGGCTCGCCATAGGGCGTGAACCATAGATAATTGGGGTCGGCCTGGACCCATTCAAGTCCGCCCTTGGTGCCATAGACGCGCAGCTTCAAGCCATTCTCGTGACCAACCGCGACTTGGCTTGCCCAAATGCCGCCCTTGGCGCCGCCCTTGAAGCGCAGCATCACTTGCGCATCATCGTCGAGTTTCCGTCCGGGAACGAAGCTCGTCAAGTCGGCCAGGAGCGATTCAAGTTCGAGCCCCGAGACGTAGCACGCCAGCTGATAGGTATGCGTACCGATATCGCCAACGCAACCACCCACGCCAGAGCGTGCCGGGTCGGTGCGCCAGCCAGCCTGCTTCTGGCCGGTTGCCTCCAGCGGTGTCGTCAGCCAATCCTGCGGGTATTCGCCGTGGACCAGCCGGATGTCGCCAAGCTCACCGGCCTTCACCATCTCGCGGGCCTGGCGGATCATGGGGTAGCCGGAGTAGTTGTAGGTTACGACAAAGACCAGGCTCTTGGCTTTCACCAATCGCGCCAACTCCTCGGCCTCGGCGACGGTGTTGGTCAACGGCTTGTCGCAGATGACATTGATGCCAGCCTCCAGGAAAGTTTTAGCCACCGGAAAATGCATGTGGTTGGGGGTGACAATGCTGACGGCCTCGATACCGTCCGGCCGGTGCATCTCGGCCGCCGCCATCGATACGAAGTCGCGGTAGTTGCGGTCCGCCGCCAGGCCCAAATCGTTGCCAGAGGCCATGGATTTCTCCGGCGTCGAGGCCAGCGCGCCAGCAACGAACTCGTATTGATCGTCCATCCGCGCGGCGAGCCGGTGGACTGCGCCGATGAACGCCCCCTGTCCGCCGCCCACCATGCCAAGCCGAATGCGCTTGCTTGCAGCGTCGCTGCGGCCTTCAATGGCCATGCTGTTGTCCTCCAGATTTGTTGTTTCAATCGCACCGAGCGGCGGAACGGGGACACACAGTTCATCTTCGGCGCAACGCATGCGTGCAAGGGGTATTGGGCCGCGCGACGCCGAAGATGAACAGTGTGTCCCCGTTGGCCCGGAGCTCACATATAACGGTTGATAATGTTCTCCATCAATTCCTGGCGGCCAGAGCGTGGCTGCGGATCGAGCTTTTCCTTGTCAACCCGCGCGGCGATCTCGGCCAGTGTTATCTTGCCATCCAGCATTTTCTTGTTGGCGGGATTGTCCCAGCCGGCATAACGCGCCGACACGATTTTCTCGAGCGCACCGTCGGCGGCCATCTTGGTTGCGATCTCCCAGGCGCGCGCGCAGGCGTCCATGCTGCCGATGTGGCCGTGCAACAAGTCGTCGGGATCGAGTGACTGGCGCCGGATTTTTGCGTCGAAGTTGAGCCCGCCGGTCGTGAACCCGCCTGCCTTGACGATGGGATAAAACGCCAGCGCCATCTCGGGCACGTTCATGGCGAACTGGTCGGTGTCCCAGCCAGTCTGGTAGTCGCCGCGGTTGATGTCTAGCGAGCCGAAGATGCCAAGCGCGAGTGCCAGCGCGATCTCGTGCTCGAACGAGTGGTTGGCCAGGATCGCGTGGTTCTGCTCGATGTTGACCTTGACCTCCTTTTCCAGATTGTTGGCCGCTAGGAAGCCGTACACGTTGCCGACGTCATAGTCATACTGGTGCTTGGTAGGTTCCTGGGGCTTGGGCTCGATCAGGATCGCACCCTTGAAGCCGATCTTGTGCTTGTGCTCGACGACCAATTGCAGGAACCGACCGGCCTGTGCCAGCTCGCGCTTCAAGTCGGTGTTGAGCAGCGTCTCGTAGCCCTCGCGGCCGCCCCACAGCACGTAGTTTTCGCCGCCGAGCTGGTGCGTCACCTCCAGCGCGTGCTTGACCTGCGCCGCGCACCAGGTGAATATTTCCGGATCGGGATTGGTCGCGGCGCCCGCCATGAAGCGGCGATGGCTGAACATATTGGCGGTGCCCCAGAGCAGCTTGACGCTGCTCTCCTGCATTTTGCGCGCGAAGATTTCGGCGATGGTGGAGACGTTGCGATTGCTCTCGGCGAGGGTCGCTCCTTCCGGTGCGACGTCGCGGTCATGGAACGCGAAATAGGGCGCGCCGAGCAGCCGGAACATTTCAAAGGCGACGTCGGCCTTTTGCCGCGCCAGCGCCATCTGGTCGCCACCGCCGATCCACGGCCGCTCGATGGTCGGCCCGCCGAACGGATCGCTGCCGGTCCAGGTGAAGGAGTGCCAGTAGCACACGGTAAGCCGCAAATGCTCGGCCAGCGTCTTGCCGCCGAGCTTTTTTCCGGCATCATAGTGACGAAAAGCGAGGTCCGACTTGGCGTTTGGCCCTTCGAACTTGACCGGTTCCTTGATGGAAAAGAATTTGCTCATGCTGACATCACACCTTTGATCGCGGGATAGAGCTTCTTGTAACGCTGATAAGCCGCCTCGTAGGCCGCGCGGTGCGGCTTGGAGGGCTCGATGATCGCGGCCACGGGCGGGGCCGCGCAAATCGCGATCGGATCGCTTCCCGTCGCCGCCGCCATGCCCAGTCGCGCCGCTCCGAGAGCGCCGCCTGCCTCTGCGTGTTCGGGCAGCAGCAGCGGCGTATCGAGCAGCGTGGCGATGATACGTAGCCAGAGTTTGGAGCGCGAGCCGCCGCCCACCGCCATCAAGCTTTCGATCTTGGTCCCCGCCGCCTTCAACACTTCCCGGCAGTCTCGCACCGCGAACGCCACCCCCTCGATCACCGCGCGGGTCATCGCGGCCCGGTCGCTTTCGTGACCGAGACCGACAAATACACCGCGCACGGACGGATCGTTGTGCGGCGTGCGTTCACCCGAAAGGTATGGCAGGAACAAGACAGGTGACGGCGCACCAATGTCATCGCCAAGCGCACCAATCAACTTGGGCAGCGGCTCGGCCAGCAGCCCGGCCAGCCATTCGAGACTACCCGTTGCCGATAGGATGACACCCATCTGGTGCCAGGTGTCGGGGATGGCATGACAGAAGGCATGGACCGCGCCCGCTGTGTTCGGGGAAAACTTGGCGTTGGACACGAACAACACACCCGACGTGCCGAGCGACAAGAACCCCGCGCCAGGCTTCACCGCGCCAATACCACAGGCGGAGGCCGCATTGTCGCCGCCGCCGCCCGCCACCACGGGCCGTTTGGGCGTTCCCCAGTCTTCGGCCACGTCAGCGCGGAGCCGGCCTGTAGGTGCGCTGCCCTCATACAATTTTGGCATGTGGGCGCGGGTGAGCGAAGTCGCGGTCAGCAACTCGTCAGACCAGTCGCGTCTTGCGACATCCAGCCAGAGCGTGCCAGCCGAGTCCGACATATCGGACGCGTGGTCGCCGGTCATCAGCAGACGCACGTAGTCCTTGGGCAGCAGAACCTTTGCAATCCCAGCGAAAATCTTGGGCTCATGCTTCTTGACCCACAGTAGCTTCGGCGCCGTGAACCCGGCCATGGCGATGTTGCCCGCGATTTTTCGCGAATTGGGGCAGGTCGCCTCGATCTCCGCGCATTCAGCACCCGAGCGGCCGTCGTTCCATAGAATGCAAGGGCGCAGCGTCTTGTCGTCCTTCCCCAGCAAGGTCGCGCCGTGCATGTGCCCTGAGAGGCCTATGCCCTCGACGGCCGCGAGTTCCTTGGGATGCGACCTTTTCAGTGTCGCAACGGCGGTGTTGGTGGCGATCCACCAGTCGCCTGGCGCCTGCTCCGACCACCCAGCCTGCGGGCGTGAGACCTCAAGCGGCGCGGATGCCATGCCAATCACTGTCTGCTTGTCGTCGATCAAAAGCGCCTTGACGCTTGAGGTTCCTACATCGATGCCCAAATACATGCGCCCGTTCCCTGCCAAATCGCACCGGAGCTCTCAAAGTCGATTGGGTTGAGGCAGCTCCATGACGCGGCACGGTGACACTAAGCCGCGACGCAGAGCGATGGCAACATGTTGTCATCCTCCGACGACAACTGGAAACGAATGGCTACTTGCGCTTGTCTGCCCGCCACATGAGCTTCAGTGCGGACCAATCGGCATCCACCGCGCAGACTTTCACATCCACCATGCCGAGCGGCAGAGCGATTTCGCGAATACCATCCTCGGTCAGGTTCCTGAACAGAGGCGACGACTTCTTGGGCCACGACACCCAGATCGCGCCGCGCGGTGCAAGTTGCCCAATGGCGCGCGGAAGGTTTCTTTCAAGCGCGGCTTGGTTGGACACGAAGAGGTGGACGAAAGCGTAGGCGCCTCGCCCGAATTTCACGGGTGTTGGTACGTCGCCCAGCAACGCTTGATACTGCGCGGGCGGGTCGATCGCGGCAGCCGCCATGCCTTCGGTGAGCCCGAGCTTGGCCGCCAGTGTCTTGCCCGAATATCCGGTGGTGGCATTCACCGCTGTGCCATCAGTGGCGTGATGCGCCTGACCGCAACGCGCCGATTGGCCGGTTCGGACCTCTGGGTATCGATCTTGAGAAACCGCTCGCCGTAGCCCTGAGTAATGAGATTTTCCGGCGGCACGCCGAAGGTCTCTGTGAGGATCTGGGCAATGGCCTCGGCTCGCCGGTCCGACAGGCTGAGATTGTCGAGCTCCGAGCCGACCGCGTCCGTATACCCCTCGATGAGGAACACTTCAAACGGATGACGCTCAAGCACCCGAAGAAGCGCCCGGGCGAGGCGCTCGAGCTTGGCAAATTGGTCCGGTCCTGGCTCGGATGCGCCGGAGCGGAAATTGATGGAATCCAAGTCGATACGCCGCATCCGTTCGCGCAGTGCTTCGTTGTAGCGGATTTCATCGAGTGAATAGGCACGCTCAAGCCGGTCCAGGGGCGGTGCGTCGAGTGCTTCGTAGAGATCGTCGTCCGAGGCCCTGCGGTAGTCGACAATGTAACGGTCGCGCGGAATGGTAACCACAGGAGGAGCCAATTCAAGCGCGATGGCCAGCCCGAGCACTCCGATGCCCACGCCAACCCCGGCCTGGAAGAAACGCCGGTTGTCGATGATCTCAAATTCCTCGCCATCTTCGCGGCGGCGGTAGACGCGCAGCACTCTGCCTCGAGGATCAGTCTCGGTCACCACCCGAATGCCATCAGGCCGGACATAAAAGGTCTCGGTGATGCCATCGGCACGCTTTTGTGTTTGGGCATTGTTGAGACGGCGTAAGCGATCCGATTCGTCATGTTGGATGGCGATCTGATCGCCCTGCTTGACGATGGTTCGGTTGCCCGGTTCCTCTATGACCGTGCGCTTGCCACCATCCTCGACGTGCTCCTGCCTGCCCTTTTTGATGGCCTCGAGTTTGGGCGCGGGGGCCAAAGTTGGCAGGACTGCTGGAGCC
>Ga0209068_10000192_pt1 | contig 37120 bp, 36 predicted proteins | sample ColStrG_CSR_2012_FD_187200 | JGI IMG/M metagenome (GOLD analysis project Ga0209068, IMG submission 187200) | Freshwater sediment microbial communities in response to fracking from Pennsylvania, USA - Cold Stream Run_MetaG_CSR_2012 (SPAdes)... | ecosystem: Environmental > Aquatic > Freshwater >...
CCTTGGCGCTGGCCTCGGCCGGGATCACCGTCTTCATGCCGGGGCCCTGGTAGCCGCCCCAGATGCCGTTGATCTCGGCGGTGGGGCGCGTCCAGATCAGTTCGAGCAGCGAGCGGCCCGCCTCGCCCGACGGGTGCTTCAGGCCGACTTCGGCGAGAAATGCGGCCGGATCAAAGCCCAGCCGCTGCCAGCGCTCGCGGGTGGCGGCCGACGGTTCGGCGATGCCGTCATGGAAGCCCTCGATCCGCACGCTCCCGTCTTTGTCATGCAACTCGCCCAGCATCGCCGTCAGCACGCGGATCGGGTTGATCGCAGCACCGCCATAGGCGCCCGAATGCAGGTCGCGGTTCGGCCCGGTCACCGTGATCTCGGCGCCCGCAAAGCCGCGCAGGCTGACTGTGATCGCCGGTCGGGTGCGGTCCCAGGCTTCGGAGTCGCACACCCAGGCGACGTCCGCCTTCAGCTCGGCCGCGTTCTCGCGCAGGAACGCATCGAGCGGCCCGCTGTCGGCCTCCTCGTCGCCCTCGATTAGCACCGTGAGATTGAGCGGCACGTCGCCGGTCGCCGCGATCCAGCCGCGCACCGCATCGAGAAAGGTCATCACCTGGCCCTTGTCGTCGGAGGCGCCGCGCGCAACGATCATTGCCCCGTTGCGAGCGTCCTCGGCGATGTAGGGCTCGAACGGCGGGCGGGTCCACAAGTCCAGCGGCTCGGGCGGCTGCACGTCGTAGTGGCCGTAGAACAGCACATGCCGTGCGCCAGGGGTCTTGCACGAGCGTTTGCCCACGACCATCGGATGGCTGAGTGACGGGCGGACGGCGACCGAGAAGCCTAGGCCGCGCAATTGGCCCGCGCACCATTCGGCCGCGTACACGCAATCGGCTCGGTGCCGGGGTTCCATCGAAATGCTGGCGATGCGCAACCAGGCGAACAGCCGCTCGAGCGCGGCCGGTCGGTCGCGGTCGATGGCGGCGAGCACATCGGCCAGCGGACCGCTCAAACCACGACCTTGGTTTCAGCAAAACCTGGCACGGCGACGGCAAATGTGTCGAGCCAGGCCACCAGCCTGGGATGGGTGGCGCGCCAAAGCCCACCAAACCGCAGGTCGAGGTAGCCAAGCGCGCAGGCAACGCCGATCGCGCCGATGTCAGGCAGGCTGGCCAGTTCGGGTGGGTTGGCCTCAAGCACAGCCAGGCCGCGCGCGATCTTGCCCTCCTGGCTGGCGATCCAGACGGTGGACCACATCGCCTCGGGCCGCAGCGTGCGCTCGTAGCGCAGCAGCAGCGATGCATCCATGATGCCATCGGCGAGAGCGGCTGTTGTCAGCACCCCCCAACGCGCCGAATCGCGCGGGAACAGTTTGCCGCCACCGCCCAGCTGGTCGAGATATTCGGCGATGACGCGGCTGTCGTACAGGACGGTCCCATTCTCCAGGATCAGCGCCGGAATCTTGCCGAGCGGATTCTGCCGGCGCAGGCTGTCCTCGGGATCGGCCGTGTCGGCAACCTCGATCCGCAGGCGGTCATACACGCCCAGAAGCTTGGCCGCGATCTTGACCTTGCGGCCGAACGGCGAGGCGGGCGAAGACCGTAGAATCATCATGGCAAAGCCCACGGTTATTGCCAGCACACTTTGGCCGTGGCCGTGCAGGTCCATTCGTCAACGACGATCAGGTTCAGGTACTGCACGCAAGAAACGCTCTTGCCGCCGACCTTCACGTTCTTGTAGCCGTTGGCCTTGGACCAGTCGGCGATGTCCTTGTCCAGCAAGCGCTTGGCATCGGCTGTCGGGCCATCCTTGCCAAAGTCGTTGACCGAGGCACTGCGGCTGCGGCAGGTGGCGCCGGCCACCGGGGAAGCGGCGCTGGTGTCAGCTGCGGCAGCCTTGCGCGTCAGCTTCTTGGTGCTGGCGGTGATCAGAGGCTCGGTGGCATCGGCGGCGGCAGTCGGGTCGGCTGCTGCGGCGGCCTTGTGCTTGGGCGGCTTTTTCATCTTCACGTCGACGGCGGGAGCGGCTTCATCGGCGTTCGGCTCCGTCGCGGCGGGCGCTGGCGACGATTCGCCGGTGCCAACGGAAATGACCGCGGTGGAGCCGGATACGGCTGGCGCGGCTGTGGCATCGGGGCTGGTGGGCGCCCTGTCAGCCGCCTTGCCGGTGTCCAGCGGCAGGGGCGGCTGGTCGGCGATGACGGGCGGAATGGCGGTGGCCTTCGTTTTCTTCTTCATGATCAAGGTTGGATCCTCGGTCGCGGAGGCATCCGCTGGCGCATCGGCGGTCCCGCTGGTGACTGCGGGCACGCCGGTTCCAGGCGCGGTGCCCGTTCCGGCCGACTGGGCGAGCGCCAGGCCGCCAGAGGCAACAGCCGAGATGGCCAAGGCAAGAATAGCCAAGGCCACCAGCCGCAGGCTCGAGGCCCCGCAGTGTACCGATTTCGACATCCAATCCCTCCACGTCCGCTGACAGAGCCGCCACCTATCACCCGTCGCCGGGTGCAGGCCACGCTATCGTTGGATGAGTCTTAAGTCATTCCAACGTAGTAGCGCAAATGCGGCGTCGGTTGGGCACGACGTCACGACAACGGCTCGCCATCAGAACCAGATCAGGCTTCGACCTTCAGTACGACTGCCTTGGGACCCTTGCCCCGCAAGTCTGGCTGGGTCTCGAACGACACCCGCATCCCGTCATCGAGATGGGTCAAACCCGAGGTTTGCAAGGCGGAGATATGGACAAACACGTCCTTGTCGCCTGTGTCAGGGGTGATGAAGCCGTAGCCTTTGGCCTGATTGAAGAACTTGACAGTGCCGATCTGGCGCATGACCTAACTCTCGATGCTCGGGATGTGTGCGGGCGGCCCAGGCGATCACGCCATGGTGGCAGGCCCAGGCTCGCATGGCGCTTTGGAGTTGGTGGCACGAGCCGCTTGTAATTGTCTGCCATCTGGATGCCAGGGCCCTGGGCCTGAATCCTGGGGTCTGTCTGGACCGGCATCCACTGCCTTGGACCACGCAATCCGGCAAGGCTGGCAAATGCCAAGCCAAACCAAGCATCATCGACAGCAACGCGCCCGCTTTGGCCCTGCGCCAAGTATCCATCAAATCGCGGGTGCACGCAAGTTTGCCCGTTGCCACCCGCGGCCTTCGGCGTTGCTTGGTGAATGTCTTGATGCCGCGCAACGCCGGGCCTTGGTTCCGCTCGTGCCAGCCGATTGCGTTTTGCCACTTGTTGCGGCACTGAGTTGGCTGGGATGAAGCTGGAGCGGACCCATGGAAGCGATCTTACCGGTTGTGCTGCAATATTTGGCCGGCACCGTTGCGGCCCTGGTGATCGGCCGCATCGCGCCGCCAACCGGGCTGGGGCTGGGCGGCGCGCTGTCGCTTGGTGGCCTTGGCGGGGTGATCATCGGTGAGCTGAGAGATCACATCAGTGGCGCCCATCACCACATGAACGGCCAGGTCATGCCCGGCATGTCCATGGCTCCGGCCACGGACCTTTCGATCATGCTGATCAATCTGATCTGGGGGGCGGGGGGTGGCGGCCTGTTCCTGGTGCTCGCCTATGCCATCGGCAGGCTGGTGCCGGACCATAGCCGGCGCTAAATGCCGATGCCGCCTTTCGCGATCGCTACAGCAAGGACCATCAATGACAGCCCGAACTTTGCAAGTGACGATTGTTCCGGTGACGCCGTTTGGCCAGAATTGCTCCATCGTTTCGCATGGCCCGAGCAAGAGCGCGGCGGTGGTCGATCCGGGTGGTGATGTGCCGCGCATCCTGGAGGCAATCGACAAGCTCGGCGTCGCGGTTGAACGCATCTGGCTGACGCACGGTCACATCGACCATGCGGGCGGGGCCGCGGAGTTGAAAGAGAAGCTCGGCGGCGTGCCCATCGAAGGACCCGACAAGCGCGACAAGTTCCTGCTCGACACGCTGCCCGAGAAGGGTCGCGAATTCTGTATGCTGACGGCCCGCCCGGTGACTCCCGACCGCTGGCTTGCCGAGGGCGACACTCTCAAACTCGCCGATCTCAGCTTCTCGGTGCTGCTTGTGCCAGGCCACACACCTGGGTCGCTGGTGTACTTCAACGATGCCAACCGGTTCGCGCTGGTCGGCGACACGTTGTTCCAAGGTTCGATTGGCCGAACCGATATGCCCTACGGCGACCAGGACACGCTGATCACCGCCATCCGCGATAAACTCTTCCCGCTGGGTGATGATGTCACCTTCTTGTGCGGACACGGCCCGCACGGCACGCTCGGGCAGGAGCGGGTGAGCAATCCGTTCGTCGGCGGCGTATAGGGGCCGCCTCGAATTGACCCCTCACAATGCGCAAAAGCCACCGGCAGGACCGATGGCGGCAGCTAGCGAAGGTGGTTTGGACAGGCCTGAAGCCCTAGGCCTTTTCGATCGCCCCGGCCTGCTTGCCTCGACCCTTGCGGTCGTCCTCGAGCTCGAACGTGATCTTGTCGCCTTCGTTCAGGCTGCGGATGCCAGCCTTTTCAAGAGCCGAGGCGTGGACAAACACGTCCTTGCTGCCGTCGCCAGGCTGAATAAAGCCATAGCCCTTGGCGGCGTTGAAGAATTTGACCGTACCGGATATGCGCATCGAAGTGGGTCCTTCCCGAGAATTCAGGTGCGTGGCACCAAAGGCCAGCCAATCACTCTGGTCCGCACGCTCGGCCCGTGATCTCAGATGTCGGGAAAGGCAACGGCCATTCTGGGGTCGCAAAGTCTTAGCCGATAATCATGAGGGTGAGCGTCCCAAGAAGCCCACCGGCCATCGATTTTATGCCGGACCACCATATGAAATGCAAGCAGCGTATAGGGCAATTGGCCACAGGGTGAAGCCGGCCTTCGCACGCATATGCTTAACAAGGTGATTTCGCGAAAATTTGCTTCGTTTTGAGACCAGCCGCGCCGGGGCGGGCTCATCCAACCTCCCAGACGCCCTGCGGCGGTCTGGTCCCCATGGTCCAATGATAATCTTGACGCCGGTGCCGAGAAAGGTTGAGGTTTCTCATGTCTTGGCGTGCCGGCCTGACGAAAGGCCTCTGCCGGACCCAACAGGGAGGATGCAATGATTGTGAGTTTCAAGAGAATCGCCGGTGCCGTCGCTCTGGGCGCAAGCGTTTTGGCCTTGCCGGTTCCCGCTTCTGCCGCTGATGGACCGAAGTGCAAGGCCGTGCGCTTTGCCGATGTTGGCTGGACCGACATTCAGGTCACGACCGGTGCCGCGCAGGTAGTGCTGGAAGCGCTGGGCTATGCGCCTGAGGTCAAGACCCTCTCGGTGCCCGTGACCTATGCCTCGCTCAAGAACAAGGACATCGACGTGTTTCTCGGCAACTGGATGCCGAGCATGACCGCCGACGTCAAGGCCTACATGGACGACAAGTCCGTCGAGAAACTTGGCGCCAACCTGGATGGCGCGGGCTATGGCCTGGTGGTTCCGCAATATGTCGCCGATGCCGGTGTCAAGAGCCTCGCCGATCTCGGTGCCCACAAGGACCAGTTCGGGGGCAAGATCTACGGCATCGAAGCGGGCAATGACGGCAACCGCATCATCAGCACAATGATAGCTGATCCGAAAAACGATCTCGCCGGCTACGAGTTGGTGGAGAGCTCGGAGGCCGGAATGCTGACCGAGGCCGAGAAGGCGATGAAAGCCAACAAATGGATCATCTTCCTCGGCTGGACACCACATCCGGTGATGGGCGAAATGAAGATCGCCTATCTCGACGGCATGGGCGACTCGGGGTTCGGCGCCGCCACGGTCTTCACCAATGTCAGGGCAGGCTACACAGCCGAGTGCCCCAACGCGGGCAAGCTGATTTCGAACTTGAAATTCAATCTCGGCATGGAAGGCGCCATGATGGGACCTGTGCTGAAAGACAGTGCCGACCCCAAGAAAACGGCGAAGACCTGGCTCTCGGCCAATCCGGACGCCGTGAAGCCGTGGCTCCAGGGTGTCACCACCATTGACGGCGGCGATGCGGCGGCAGCGGTCGCCGCGGCGCTGAAGGGCTAGAGAACGCCGTCGTCATCCTCACGCTAGCGCGCCGCCATGGCGCGTCGAAGCGCGGGGATCCAGCGCAAGTGTCGTCCGCGGGACACGATAGTGTGTGCCTTCGGCGGTTCTTGTGCTGGGTCCCCGATGCAGCTCAGGCCAAAGAGGCCGCCGCTGATCGAGGATGACGGGGATTTCCAAATCACGGTTGGAGACTTTTGTGGACCCAATTGCGCAATTCATTGCCGACTGGAAAATACCCATCGGCAAGTGGGGCAAGGCGGTCATCGATTTCATTGTCACTTATTTCCAGTGGCTGTTCGACGCGATCAAGATCGCGCTGAACTTCGCCGTCGAAGATACAACCTATCTTCTCTTGCAAGTGCCACCGGTTCTTCTGGCCATTGCCTTCGCGGGCATCGCCTACTGGTTGCAGCGGTCGCGGGTTCTGACACTCGGGGTGCTGCTCGGCTTTCTGTTCATCATCAACCAGGGGCTCTGGAAGGAAACGCTCCAGACCCTGGTTCTGGTGGTCGGCGCCACCGCACTCTCGATGGTGGCGGGAGTGCCGCTGGGCATCTGGGCGGCGCACCAGCCAAGGGTCTGGCGGCTGACGCAGCCGACTCTCGATCTGATGCAGACCATGCCGACCTTCGTCTATCTGATCCCCATTCTCATTCTGTTTGGCCTCGGAGCCGCGCCGGCCCTCATCGTCACGGTGATTTTCGCCATGCCCGCGCCCGTCCGCATGACCTATCTCGGCATCACCTCGATACCTAAGCCGATGATCGAGGCGGGCGAGAGCATGATGCACACCAAGCGGCAATTGCTCTGGAAGGTCGAGCTGCCGGCCGCCATGCCCTCGATCATGGCCGGCCTCACCCAATGCATCATGCTCTCGCTCTCGATGGTGGTGTTCGCCACCCTGATCGGTGCGCCGAGCCTGGGCAACCCCGTCAACAAGGCGCTGGCCAACCGCAACATCCCGCTGGGCATCGAGGCGGGGTTGGCGATCGTCATCCTCGCCATCATTCTCGACCGCGTCCTGGCCGTCCGGTCCGGTCCGAAATCATGAGCATCGCGGTCGAATTCAAGAACGTCGACATCATTTTCGGCAAGGACGCCGGTGCCGCCCTTCAGTTGCTGGACGCTGGACAAACCCGCGCCGAGATCCTTGCCAAGACCGGTTCGGTGCTGGGCGCGGCAGGGTGCAATCTGATCGTCGAGGAAGGCCAAATCTCGGTGCTGATGGGCCTCTCGGGCTCGGGCAAGTCCACGCTGCTGCGCGCCGTCAATGGCCTCAACAAGGTTACGCGCGGCGTGGTCAACGTCAAAGACGGCGCCGGCATGATCGACGTTGTCTCATGCGATGGACCCTCGCTGCGCCGGGTGCGCCAGCGCCAGGTCGCCATGGTGTTCCAGCAGTTCGCGCTGCTGCCCTGGCGCACGGTCGCCGAGAACGTCGGCTTCGGCCTCGAACTCGCCGGCGTTCCCGAGGCGGAACGCAAGGAGCGCGTGGCCAAGCAACTCAGGCTGGTCGGCCTCGATCAGTGGGCGGGCAAATACGCCCACGAACTTTCGGGCGGAATGCAGCAGCGCGTCGGCCTGGCCAGGGCCTTCGCCACCGAGGCGCCGATCCTGCTGATGGACGAGCCGTTCTCGGCGCTCGATCCGCTCATCCGCACCAAGCTCCAGGATGAGCTGCTGCAACTCCAGAAGACCCTGCGAAAGACCATCATTTTCGTCAGTCACGATCTCGAGGAAGCCCTGAAGCTGGGCAACCGCATCACCATCATGGATGGTGGCCGGATCGTCCAGTCGGGTCCGCCAGAGGATATCGTGATCAGGCCCGCCAACGCCTATGTGCGGGAGTTCGTCGCCAACGTGAACCCGCTGTCGGTGTTGACCGCCTGGAATGTCATGCGCTCCATCCACGAGCTCGAAACCGGCGCCGATGGCTGGGTGTGGCTGGACCGGCGCAAGACCACGCGCTTCAAACTGGACGCGGACAAGAAAGTTGTGTCCGCCGAGCGCGACGGAGCCCCGGCGACCTGGGTGCCCTGCAGCGAGGTTGAACAGCCGATTGCCGCAGGCACCCGTCCGGTCTACTGGGCGCGCCCCTCCACCTCGCTCAAGGTGGTGATGCTGGCCATCCACAACGCGGACACGGCGCCGGTCGCGCTGTTTGACGATGCGGACCGCTTTGTCGGCGCCATCGGCGTGCGGGACGTGTTGCAAGCAGTGCTGAAGCGGGCCGAATGACATGACCTCCGCGATCGAGCGTGTCCGCGCACTGCCATTCTGGCGCCTGCCGGCTGATCCCCGGCCCCTGGGCGGGGGCATCACCAATCTCAACTTCACCGTCGAGCAGGGCAGCGAAAAATTCGTCGTGCGCGTCGGCGACGACATTCCCGTGCATCAGGTCATGCGCTTCAACGAGCGGGCGGCAAGCGAGGCGGCCTTCCGCGCAGGCCTGTCGCCCGAAGTGGTCCATGCCGAGCCAGGCATCCTCGTCCTGCGCTACATCACCGGGAAAACCTTCACCGCCGAAGACTTGCGGCAACCGCGCAATCTCGAGCGCATGGTGCCGCTGATCCGCCGTATCCATACGGAGATGCCCAAGCATGTGCGGGGACCGGCGCTGGTGTTCTGGGTGTTTCATGTCTTGCGCGACTACGGCCATACGCTTGCCGAGGGCAACAGCCGGCATCTGCCCCGGTTGCCGGGATTGCTGGATCTTGCCGGGCAGTTGGAGCGCGAGGTCGGGCCCATCGCCATGGTCTACGGCCACAACGATCTGCTCCCGGCCAATGTGATGGATGACGGCAGCCGGTTATGGGTGATCGACTGGGACTATGCCGGGTTCAATTCGCCGCTGTTCGATCTGGCCAATCTTGCCAGCAACAACGAACTCAGCTCCGCGCAGGAGGCTTGGATGCTGGAAGCCTATTTTGGCGAGCCGCCAGGCGCCGAATTGCGACACCGCTATGGGGCCATGAAATGTGCCTCGCTGCTGCGCGAGGCGATGTGGAGTATGGTGTCGGAAATCCACTCCAGGCTCGACTTCGATTTTCCAGCTTACACGGCCGACTATCTCGGCCGCTTCGAGCGGGCGGTGGCGGCGCACCGTACGAAATGACTGCCTTGCGCTCAATTTCCGCCAAACAGCACGGAGAGGAAATTCGGCTGGCTGTCCTGCAGTCCGGGATCGGGCGCCACGAACTTGGCCTTGGCATTGAGGGCAGCGACTTCCTGGGCAAGCTCGGCCTTCTGTCCGGTCAGCGCCAGCACCAGCCGGTGGTCGTGGCCGTACCAATCACCGTAGGTCGCCAGGGTCCCGTCCTCCTGCACCCAGGCGGTGAAATAGGCCACATGCACCGGGATATGGGTTTGCAGGCGCACCTGCTGATTCTGCTCGTCGGCGATGGCCCGGTCGACATCGGCCTTGGCCCAGCCCTGGTCATGGCCAAGGATCACGGCGGCGAACTGGTCGGGATTGTGGACCCGCATACAGCCGTGGCTGTAGGCGCGCACGGTCTGATTGAACAGGCCCTTGCTGGGCGTATCGTGCATGTAGACGTCGAAATGATTGGGGAACATGAATTTCACGACGCCAAGCACGTTCTCCTTGCCGGGCGGCTGCTGGAAGTCGAAGGTCTTGATGTCGGTCGTTGACCAATCGACGTTGTAGATGTCGACCGGTTGGCCCTTGTAGCTGGCCACCAGGTTCTGCGCCTGCATGACATCGATGCCCTGGCGCAACTTGGGCAGGATTTCCTTTTCCTTGATCGAGTTGGGCACCGCCCAGAAGGGGTGAAACTCGATATATTGCATGTCTTGCGAGAACATCGGGGTTGGCGTGTCGGGCTTGCCCGAGACGATCTTCTCGGTAAAGACGACCTTGCCGTGATCGACCACCCGGGTCAGGAATTCGGGAATGTTGTCGAGCACGTAGAAATCGCCCATGTCCTCGCGCATCCAGCGCCAGCGCTGGATGTTGACAAGGATGCGTTCGGCGGTCTGCGCATCGGTGCCCCGCGTCAACGCGCCAACGGCCTTGGTCGTGGTGCGAGTCGTGGTCGCATTCAGAACGTGGCGCAACCGGGCATCGACCACGCCATCGTCCGGCATGTTGTGGTCGGCCTGGAACCGGCGCACGGCGACCGCCAGCACATCGTCATAGGAGGTCGCGTCCTCGGGGGTCGCGTCGGGTGGCAGGCTCGTGCCGAGCCGCTGGCGGAGCAGCGCGATCTGCGGGTGCTGGTCACCCGGACGCAGGCGCGGCCCACCGGGAATGCGCAGGCCGCCAGTCTCGGCGGGCACGTCCACCGGAGCGGCGCTCTCGCGCACCGATTGGCCACTCATGAGCTCGAGATATTTCTTGCGCAGCAGATCGAACTGGGGGTGATGGGGATTGTAGTCGATCAGAAACTTGGCAGCGTCCGGAGCGGCTCCAAGCCCCTCCAGTACCTTGACCGGGTTGGGCGGTGTCGAGCCCCGGTCGATGTTGTCGCCCACTTCCACGGTTTCGATCCGGCCGACATGGGCGTCGTGGGCATAATGCAGTGCCGCAAGGCTGAGCCGCACCTCGGCCTCGGCGAGCTGTTCGGCGGTGGCGGCTTGGCCACCGGCACCGAGCGAGGCCGGTGGGACCGGATAGTCCGAAGCCTTCAGCGCGTAGTCGCCGGCCTTTTCGATGGCCCCGATGGCCGACTGGGCGGCCGCCGACAGCTTGCCGCCATCGGTCCAGAACGGTTTGCCGTCGCGCTTGTCGTAGAATTCCCGAAGGGCGGTGCGCTCCTCTTGACTGGCGCGCGCGATGCCGGCTCCCGAGCCGCCGTCGATGGCAGCGGTCAGCGCCTGATGCAGCTTGATCTGGTAGGCTTCCTCAAGCGTCGGAAGCCGCTCCGGTCCGCCTGGCTCGGCCGCCTTCGCCCCAACAGTGGCGCCAAGAATGAGAGCGAGCGCGGCAAACGACAGGATCGGTCTCGGCATATCTTCCTCCAGGCGCGCGAACTGACCCCATGGCGGGCTGATTCGTCTCGAACGGACGCCAATCCCCTTCAAACGCAAATATTTGTGACGATTCCAGGGCTTGGAGCAGAACGCGCGGCATCGGCAGGTGCTTTGCGCCGACGGCGCCAGCCTCCCCAATTTATCTCAACGCAGGGATTCCCCCAAATCTGTCGCTGGCTCCATCCACAGAGTCCTTGCTTGCCTCCCGCCAGCCCGGTCGTGTTAGGCATGGCACCACGATTTCCATTGAGGCACCGCCAGCCATGCCCGCAGGCTTCATCGCCCTCGATTGGGGCACCACCTCGTTCCGGGCCTACCTCGTCGCGCCGGATGGGGCGGTGCGCGACAGCCGCGCCAGCGCCGAGGGTATCCTGTCGGTGACGGACGGCGCGTTCGAGCCGGTATTCGAGCGCCAAATCGCAGGCTGGAACCCAGCGCTGCCGGTGCTGGCGTCGGGCATGATCACCAGCCGCCAGGGTTGGCGCGAGGTGCCCTACGCAGCCGCGCCCGCGGGCCTGGCTGAACTGGCCGCCGGGGTCGCACGCTTTCGCACGGGTGGCGGCCGCGATGTTATCTTCGTGCCCGGTGTGTCCTGCCGTGCCGATGGCGGCGTACCCGACGTGATGCGCGGCGAGGAAACGCAGATCATTGGCGCCCTGGACGGCCCGAGCGGCCTCTTTGTCATGCGCGGCACCCATTGCAAATGGGTGGTGGTGGAGGCCGGCCGGATCGTTCGCTTTGCCACCTTCATGACCGGCGAGATGTTCGCGGTGCTGCGGGGCCACTCGATCCTCGGTCGGCTGATGACCGGCGAGACGGACGAGGGTCCGGGCTTTGCGCGCGGTGTGGCGGCCGGTTTGGCGGGCGGGGCCGGATTGCTGCACGACCTGTTCAGTGTCCGCACGCTCGGGCTGTTCGGCGAAATGGCCGGCGATGAGTTGCCCACATATCTCTCTGGTCTATTGATCGGCTCGGAGATCGCGGGCGCGAGGCGGCTGTTCGCGGTCGGGACGCACGGTGTGACGGTGATTGGCGCGCCGAACCTGGCCGTACCGTTCGGCCGGGCCCTTGCGATCGCCGGCGTTGCCTGGCGCTTCGGCCCGCCCGAGGCCGCGGTGCGAGGATTGGCGAAGATTGGCGGGCAGGTAGGAGTGATCGGATGACCCTGGACGAGGCGCTGGCCGAGTGCGGCCTGGTTGCGATCCTGCGCGGCGTCAAGCCCGAGGAGGTGGTCGCCGTCGGTGAGGCGCTGTTCGCGTCCGGCGTCCGCATCATCGAGGTGCCATTGAACTCGCCAGATCCGTTCGCCTCCATCGCCGCGCTTGCCAGGGCGTCGGCCGGTCGATTCATGGTCGGGGCGGGCACCGTGCTGAAGCCCGAGCAGGTCGATCTGTTGCACGCGGCCGGCGGTACGCTGTGCGTGGCCCCGGACGGCCTGGCTGAGGTCATCGCGCGCGCGATCAAGCTCAGCCTGACGCCCCTACCGGGCGTCTTCACGCCGACCGAGGCGTTTGCTGCCATCCGCGCGGGCGCGACCTATCTCAAGCTGTTCCCGGCCGAGGCTGCCAGCCCCGCGGTGCTGAAAGCCTGGCGCGCGGTGTTGCCGGGCACCGTGCATGTGTTGCCGGTTGGCGGCATCTCGGCGGACAACATGGCCGAGTGGCTGGATGCGGGCGCGGCGGGCTTCGGCATCGGTGGCAGCCTGTACAAACCGGGCGATAAGCCAAAGGACGTCGGCGTCAAGGCGGCGGCACTGGTGGCGGCGTGGCAGAAGGCCAAAGCCGAAAACGCCTAGCCAGTGTTGGGCTGTGGCCGGAGAATGGGCGGCACGGGCCGGCGCTAAACGCTGACACCGCCCTCCAGCCCAAACCGCCGCTTGATCCGGTTGAACAGTTGGTCGCGCAGGGATCTGTAGGCGGCAAGCCGCTGCTCGCGCGTACCCTCGACATAGCTCGGATCGATGGTGGGCCAATACTCCACCTCGAAGGCCATGGTACGGTTCAGGTCCAGGACCGTGTGGTGTGCCTCGGGCGAGAGCGTGACCACGAGGTCGAATGAGGTGTCGCTCAAATCCATGATCGAGAGCGGCTTGTGATGGCCAAGCGCGATGCCGATCTCCTCCATGACCTCGACCAGCAGCGGATCGGCGCGGCCAGCCCTCACCCCGGCCGAGGCGACATAAACCCGTCGTCCGGCGAGGTGGTGCAGGATGGCGGCGGCCATCGGTGAACGGATCGCGTTCATCGTGCAGGCGAACAAGACCGCGCCCGGCAATTCGCCCTGGGCAGCTCCCGTCATTCGCCTCACCCTTTCCAATGCAGGGCGCAGATCAGCGTGAACAGTCGCCGGGCGGTTTCGAAATCCAGTGCCACCTTGCCTTTGAGCTTGTCGCTGAGCAGCCGGCTGCCCTCGTCGTGCAGGCTGCGGCGGCCCATGTCGATGGCCTCGATCCGCGAGGCGGGCGCGGTGCGGATCGCCTCGAAGTAGCTCTCGCAGACAATGAAATAGTCCTTGATCAGCCGCCGGAAGGGCCCAAGCGTCAACTGCATACTGGTGAGCGGCCGCGAACCCTCGTCCTGCACCTCCAGCACCAGCCGCTCCTCGATGATGCCGAGCCGAAGCCGGTAAGGGCCCTCTGGCCCCGCCTCCAGCGTGAACTGGTTGTCTTCGATGAGATCGAACATCGCGACATCGCGCTCGTGCTCGACATCGGGGCGGTTGCGGCCGATGGAACCTGGATCAAGCAGAACCGCGATCAGCCTGGTCTTCGAGCTGCTGGCCTCGGAGGCCACGGCTAGGCGACCTTGGGCTTGGACCCGCCCGGAGGGGTCGCCGGTGCGTCGCTGTCGTGGTCGGGCCGGCGAGCCGCCGACCAGGCTCCTCCCAGATCGCGCAATTCCGCCTCGATGCAGTCGACTTCGAGCCGGATCGCGCCGCCGCCGGCAAACACCAGCGTGATCATTCCGGCGGGCGGCTCGGTTGGTTCAAATTCGACGGTCAGCAGCGAAAGAACGGCATCGGGCTTGTCTTGGGCGATGTTCTGGCGGCTCACTCGCCGCACCCGCTCAAAGCGGATCGCCGCGCGCCGGCGTTCGTTGCTGCTGCGCGCGCCCCCGCCAGCCGCCAGCGCCGTGGGCCAGTCGAACCGGTTGAGCACAATGGCGAACCGCCTCTCATGGGGCTGAAAGCCGATGTCGGCCAGCCGCATCACCGCGTCCTGCAGATGGGCGGACACGATGTCGAGGTCTTCAGTATCCAGGGCAACGAGCTTCAACTGTGGCATGATGGGGCTCGCGGCTGGAGGGTGCCGCCGCCAGGGCGGCTGGAGGGTGCCGCCGCCAGGGCGGCTGCGGCATTTACTGAGCTGCCTTTTACTGGCGCGCAAGCCAGGGCGCAACGGTTTGCCCACGGTTAACACCGGCCGCGTGATTGTTTCGGCGCGAGCGAGCAGGCATAGTGGGCGCGACAATCAGGAGCCCTTTTCTTGCCCCAAGCAGACGCCGCGCCAGCCGCACCCACACGTCCAAATCCGGTTGTGAAGATCGGCGCGGTGCGCTGCGGCAACGCGCTGCCGCTGATGGTTTTCGCGGGGCCCTGCCAGATGGAGAGCCGCGACCATGCACTGATGATGGCGGGCGAACTGAAGGCCATCGCGGCTCGGCTTGGGATCGGCCTCGTCTACAAGACGAGCTTCGACAAGGCCAACCGGACATCGCTGGGCGGCAAGCGCGGCATGGGGCTTGAGGGCGCGCTGGCGGTGTTCGACGAAATCCGAAAGACGCATGACCTGCCTATCGTCAGCGACGTCCACACCGAGCAGCAATGTGCGGCATTGGCGCCGCATGTGGACGTGCTGCAAATTCCCGCCTTCCTCTGCCGCCAGACCGATCTGCTGATCGCCGCTGCCAAAACAGGCAAGGTGGTGAAGGTCAAGAAGGGCCAGTTCCTGGCACCCTGGGACATGAAGAACGTGGTCGCCAAGATCACCGACTCGGGCAACGCCAACGTGCTGGTGACCGAGCGCGGCGCGTCCTTCGGCTACAACACGCTCGTATCCGACATGCGCGCGCTGCCGATCCTGGCCGAGACCGGCTGCCCGGTGATCTTCGATGCGACGCACTCGGTGCAACAGCCCGGCGGCCAGGGTGCGTCGACGGGCGGCGACCGGAGGATGGTGCCGGTGCTGGCGCGCGCGGCGGTGGCGGTGGGCGTCGCGGGCTTGTTCATCGAGACCCATGAGGACCCCGACAATGCGCCCTCGGACGGGCCGAACATGGTGCCGCTTGGCGAATTCGAAAAGCTGATGCGGGGTTTGATGGCGATCGATGGGTTGGTGAAGGGGCAATCGGGAGGCCTCTGAACATGCCGAGCGACGAAGGCGTGCTCATTGTCGTTGATCTGCAGAATGATTTCTGCCCGAACGGCGGTGGTGCTGGAGGCCTGCCGCGCGATCGACTTCAAAGGCTCGCCGATGGCCGCCGAAAAGCGAATGCGCGAAGCGGGCGTTGCGTTGGCCGAAGCATGGCAAAAATCCCGGCCAGCAGCGTCAGGGTCCAGGCAGCAGCGTCTCGATCCGGCCGGTAAGACGGTAGGCGAGCAGCCCCACATACTCCTTGGCCGCGAAGTCCAGGCGCCGGAGCCCTTCCGGTAGGCTTGAGTAGAATTTGAGCGGCTCAAATCGCCCGCTGGTGCGGAAATCGACCGGCCAGGGTTCGACCGCGAAACCGGCGGCCCGAAAGCTGCCGATCGCGCGCGGCATGTGCCAGGCCGAAGTGATCAGCAGCCAGCGTTCGCCTGCCTTGGGTTGGACCAGCGCCTTGCTGAAGCTGGCGTTTTCGAAGGTCGAGCGTGATTTGTCCTCCAGCGTCAGCCGGGCGGGGTCAATGCCCAATGCGACCAGCAGGCGGCCCGCCGCCCGCGCCTCGGGCTCCTTGGTGCGCAGCAGCGAATCCGAACCACCCGAAAACACCACCCGCGCTTGCGGCAATCGCCGCGCCAGGGCGACGGCCTCGGTCAACCGCTCGCCGGCCTCATCCAGCGGCATCAGCTCGCGATTGTCGGCGCCGCGCGCATCCTCGGCGCCCCCCAGCACGATGATGCCGGCGACGGTGCCGGCGGCAAGGTCGGCGCGGGCGAACTGGCCCTCCAGCGGCAGGTAAAGGAGATCGGACAGCGGCGTCAGCCCGCCGATCAGCAGCGCCATTGAGCCGCCGAGCAACCAGCGCCGGCAGGCCACCGCGTTGCCGCGAAAACCCCGATAGGCCCCATACAGCAGCGCCAACTCCATCAGGGATGACGGCTGAGCCAGGAACCAGAATATTTTGGCGACGACATAAAACATCGGCAGGATTGGCCTTGGGCGCGTCTGGACCTGGCGGCTTATAGCAGCCACAGCCCCGGCGGTTGAACCATTCGCGCGATGACATCGACTGACGGGTATCGGGAGCCCGGCTCCCGGCAAACACCGGAGGAAGCGCCATGAGCCCAGTCGTCCGCATCGTCATCATCGCGACCCTGTTTGCCATCGCCATCGCCGAGGTGGCCATCGGCATAGCCAACGCCGCTTCGTAGGGGCCAACGCACGGCCCGCCCGACTTGAAATTATCGCTGTCATCAACCGGAGGATTGAACCATGCGGAAGATTATGTGCGTCATCGGCCTTGGCGGGTTGGCCTGCCTTGCCTCGGCCGAAACGGCCACGGCCGGCTATCGGTGGCTCGGCGGCAATCAGACCATCGTCACGTGCCAATTGAGTTGTGTCAAATCCCTGGATGGCAAGGCCACCAACTACAGGATTTGCACGAACAACCTCACCGGCCAGATCGTCAGCATCGCCCAGGCCCCGACGCAGCGCGGTTGCCACACCTTCCCTTAGGGCGTGATCGACACATCACCCCGAGCGAAACAACCGCACGGCCTCGTCACAGTCATAAAGATACAGCAGCTGCCGCAAGGCCTGGCCGCGCTCGCTCGTCAGGCGCGGGTCGCGCTGAAGAGTGAGCGCGGCGTCGGCGCGGGCAAGTTCCAGGAGGTCGGAGAAATTCGGCACCTCGGCCATGCGGAACTCGGGCACGCCGCTCTGGCGGGTGCCCAGAACCTCGCCGCCGCCGCGCAGTCGCAAGTCCTCCTCGGCGATGCGGAAGCCGTCCTCGGTCTCGCGCATCATCTCGATACGTGCCTTCGCCGTCTCCCCGATCGGCCCCTGGTAGAGCAGGATGCACGAGGACTGCCGCGTCCCGCGCCCGACCCGGCCGCGCAGCTGATGCAACTGGGCGAGCCCGAAGCGCTCGGCGTGCTCGATCACCATGATGGACGCATTGGGCACGTTGACGCCGACCTCGATGACGGTGGTGGCAACCAGCAAGCCCAAGTCGCCGGCCGAGAACGCCGCCATCACCGCATCCTTGTCGGGGCCGGACATCTGGCCGTGGACCAGGCCCACCGTGTCGCCGAAATACTGGCGCAGGTGCGCTGCCCGCTCCTCGGCCGCCGCCAACTCGGACTTGTCGGACGTCTCGACCAGCGGGCACACCCAGTAGATCTGCGCGCTCTGCTTGAGGGCGCGGCCGAGTGCCTCGAAGACTTCCTCGATGCGGTCGTTCGATACCGCCAGAGTTGTCACCGGCTTGCGCCCGGCCGGCTTCTCGGTGAGCTTGGAGACTTCCAGATCGCCGTAGTGGGTCAGCAGCAGCGTGCGCGGAATGGGGGTCGCGGTCATGAACAGCACATTGGCGCCGTAAGGCCCGCCCTTGGCTTGCAGCGCGAGACGTTGCTGCACGCCGAAACGGTGCTGCTCGTCGATGACGGCAAAGGCGAGGTCCTTGTAGACGACCTCTTCCTGAAAGAGCGCGTGCGTGCCGATCAGCAGGTCGATGGTGCCATCCGCTAGCGCCGCCAGTACCTGCTTGCGCGCCCGGCCCTTCTCGCGGCCCGTGAGCAGGCCGACGCGGATGCCGGCCTTGGTGGCGAGCGGCCCGATGGTCTCGGCGTGCTGGCGGGCCAGAACCTCGGTCGGGGCCATGATGGCGGCCTGCCCGCCCGCCTCGATGGCGATGGCGGCGGCCATCAGCGCCACCACCGTCTTGCCGCTGCCCACGTCGCCTTGCAGCAGCCGCATCATCCGGTGCGGGGCGGCGAGGTCCCCCTCGATGTCGGCGAGCGCCCGCACCTGCGAGCCGGTCATCTGGAACGGCAACGCGGCGACCACCTTGGCCCGGATGCGGCCATCGCCGGCAATGCTACGCCCCGGCTGGTTCTTCTGGCTCTGGCGGACCAATGCCAGCGCAAGTTGCCCGGCCAGCAATTCGTCATAGGCCAGCCGCTGCCAGGGCGGGGCACCGGTCGCGATGTCCTCGGGGGCCTGCGGATAATGGAGGCGGTGGAAGGACTCGGCGAGGGGTAGTGCCGCCAACTTGGCCCGCACGTCGTCGCCCAGCCATTCGGGCAGCGCGGGGAACAGGTCGAGGGCGCGGCCGATCAGCTTGTGCAGCACCTTGCCCGACAGCCCCGCCGTCAGCGGGTACACCGGTTCGAGCAGCGGCAGCTTGTTCAGTTCGGCCACCGGCACCACATGGTCCGGGTGCATCATCTGCAGCCTCTCGCCGTATTTCTCGATCCGCCCGCTGACATAGCGCTCCTCGCCCGGTGGCAGCATCTTCTCGACATAGCGCCGGTCGGCGTGGAAAAAGACGATCTCCAGTTTGGCGGTCTCGTCCTCGGCGAGCACCGAATGGGGCGCCTTGCTGCCGGCGGGCGGAATCTTGTGCTTGCGCACGATCACCTTGACGGTGGCGATGGTGCCGGGCACGGCCTCGGCGAGCGCAGGCATGGCGCGCCGGTCGATGACGCCAGTGGGCGTGTGCATGACCAGGTCGACCACGCGCGGTTCGGCGATCTGGCCCGGTAGCCGCAGTGCCTTCTTGAGAAATCCGAGCACGCGCGGACCCACGCCCTCAAGCGACTGGGCCGAGGCGAACAGCGGGTTGAGTTCGGGCGGGCGCATGGCTGGCTGACAGGGGGTTTGGGGGTCGCTATAGATCGGCGGGACCGTGACGGCGGCGGCAAGGTCCGTCAAGCGCGCAAGGATTGTTGGCGGTGGAAGCAGACGACCTCGATATGCGCCGCCGCCGCTGCCTGTTCCGCGCCACCCATCGCGGCACCAAGGAGATGGATTGGCTGCTTGGCCGTTACGCCGAGGCGCGATTGGCGCAAGTGGACGAGGCGGGCCTGGCATTGTGGGAGGCGCTCGTGCTTGTGCCCGATCCGCAACTCCACGATTGGATCATGGGGGTGGAGGCGGTGGGCGATGCGCGGACGCGGGCCGTGATCGAGGCAATCGGTGCGTATCACGGGATGACCCCATCCCCTCTCCCCAGCTCTATCGGCGGAGAGGGTTAGGGTGAGGGGCAGCCCAGAGCTCCGGGCCGCCCCTCACCCCAACCCTCTCCCCTGGCGCGAAGGCGCGAGGGGAGAGGGAGTAAAAGAGACGCTAACTGAAGGATCTCATGCCCACGTCCGACACCCGCCCCAAGGACCTCCTGCTCACCGGCGTGCCGGAGGGACTGGACGCGCTCGTCTTGGGCGGCATGGCGCAGGAGCCCGCGACCGCCGGCAGCGAGCCCGCGCCGGTGCTGTATGTGGCGCGGGACGACCGGCGGCTGGAGGCGTTGGAGCAGGGGCTCAAGGTGTTCGCGCCCGGCGTGACCGTCATCGCGCTGCCGGCCTGGGACTGCGTGCCCTATGACCGGGTGTCGCCCAATCCCGAAATCGTCGCCCGCCGGGTGTCGGCGCTCGCCCGCCTCGCGGTTGGTCGCAAGCCGGGGCCGTTGGTGGTGCTCACCACCGTCAATGCTGTGTTCCAGCGCGTGCCGCCGCGCGCCTTCATGAAGGCGAGCATCAAGAACCTGGCGCCTGGCCAGCGGCTGGACATGCACGATCTGATCTACCGGCTTGAGCACGCGGGCTACCGGCGCACCTCCACGGTGATGGAGCACGGCGAATATGCGGTGCGCGGGGGCATCCTCGATCTGTTCCCGCCCGGGCGGATCAACCCCGTGCGGCTCGACTTCTTCGGCGACACGCTGGAAAGCCTCAAACCGTTTGATGCCGCGACCCAGCGCACGCAAGCCGCCATCCAGCGGCTGTCGCTGCTGCCGATCAGCGAGGTCGCCTTCGGGCCCGACGCCATCAAGCGGTTCCGCACGCGCTATCTGGAGCTGTTCGGCGCCGCCACCAGCGATGATGCGCTCTATGATGCGGTCAGCGCGGGCACGCGCTATCAGGGCATGGAGCATTGGCTGCCGCTGTTCCACGATGGGCTGGAAACGCTGTTCGACTATGTGCCCGACGCCGTGCTTGGCCTCGACCACCTCGCTGGCGATGCCATCCGCCAGCGAATGGAGCAGGTCGCCGATCACTACCAGTCCCGCGTCCAATCGCTGGAGACGTCCACCTTCGGCGCACCACCCTACAAGCCCGCGCCCGCCGCCGATATGTATCTCGCCGAGAAAGATTGGACGGCGGCGCTTGCCAGCCGCCCGGTGCGAAAATTCTCGCCGTTCGAGGAGGCCAAGGCGGAGGGCGACACGGCGCAGGTTTCGCTGAAGGGCAAGCTCGGCCGCAATTTTGCCGGCGAACGGGCGGCCGACACGCCAAACGTATTCGATGCGGTTGTGAAACATCTGGCGCGGCTGCAAGCGCAGCCAAAACGCACCGTCATCGCCACCTGGACCAATGGCGCGCGCGAGCGGATGGCGCATCTGCTCGGCGAGCACGGGCTGTCCGCCATCGTCAAGGTCGACACCTGGCCTGAAGTGTTGAAACAGCCGCGCGGGGTCACCTCATTCATCGTGCTGGGCATGGAGCACGGCATCGAGGCGCCGGACTTCGCCATCGTCGCCGAACAGGACATCCTCGGCGACCGTTTGGTGCGTCCACGCCGCAAGGGGCGCAAGGCGAGCGACGTGCTGTCGGAGGCCGCCACCCTCTCGCCCGGTGATTTCGTCGTTCATGTGGACCATGGCATCGGCAGGTTCCACGGCCTGACCACGATCTCGGCGCTTGGCGCGCCGCATGACTGCCTGGAGCTGCACTATCACGCCGGCGACAAGCTCTATCTGCCCGTCGAGAACATCGAGCTGCTCTCGCGCTACGGCTCGGAGAGCGAAGGCGTGGTGCTCGACCGGCTGGGTGGGGCGGCCTGGCAGGCGCGAAAAGCGCGGATGAAGCAGCGGCTGCTCGACATGGCCGATAAGCTGATCGCCATCGCCGCCGCCCGGATGGTGCGCCAGGCTCCGGTGCTGGAGCCGCCGGCGGGGCTCTATGAAGAGTTCACCGCGCGGTTCCCCTATGAGGAGACCGAGGACCAGGCCGCCTCCATCGATGCGGTCATAGCCGACTTGCAAAGCGGGCGGCCGATGGACCGGCTGGTGTGCGGCGATGTCGGCTTCGGCAAGACCGAGGTGGCGTTGCGCGCCGCGTTCGTCGCGGTGATGGCGGGCAAGCAGGTGGCCGTGGTGGTGCCGACGACGCTGCTGTCGCGCCAGCATTTCAAGACCTTCACCGAGCGGTTCAAGGGGCTGCCGGTCAATATCGGCCAGGCCTCGCGGCTGGTAGCGCCCAAGGATCTCGCGGCGGTCAAGCAGGACGCCAAGGACGGGAAGGTCGAGATCGTGGTCGGCACCCATGCGCTACTGGGCAAGGGCATCGAGTTCAAGAATCTCGGCCTGCTGGTCATCGACGAGGAGCAGCATTTCGGCGTGCAGCACAAGGAACGCCTCAAGCAGCTGCGCGAGGACGTGCATGTGCTTACGCTCTCGGCAACGCCCATTCCGCGCACGCTGCAATTGGCGTTGTCCGGCGTGCGCGAGATGAGCCTCATCACCACCGCGCCGGTGGACCGGCTGGCGGTGCGCACCTTCATCACCCCGTTCGATCCGATGATCCTGCGCGAGGCGCTGTTGCGCGAGCGCTATCGCGGCGGCCAGACGTTTTATGTCTGCCCGCGCATCGCCGATCTCGATGAGGTCGCGACCTTCATCCAGGAGGCGGTGCCGGAACTCAGGCTGGCGCGCGCCCACGGCCAGATGGGGGCGGGCGCGCTGGAAGACATCATGACCGCGTTCTACGAAGGGCAGTATGACGTGCTGCTGTCGACCTCGATCGTCGAATCGGGCCTCGACATACCAACTGCCAACACGCTGATCGTCCACCGCGCCGATATGTTCGGCCTGGCGCAGCTCTATCAGTTGCGCGGCCGCGTCGGGCGCTCGAAAACCCGTGCCTACGCCTATTTCACGCTGCCGGCCAACAAGGCGCTGTCCGAGGGCGCGGACAAGCGGCTGAAGGTGCTGCAATCGCTCGACACGCTCGGCGCAGGCTTTGCGCTGGCCTCGCGCGATCTCGACATTCGCGGCGGCGGCAATCTGCTGGGTGAGGAACAGTCGGGGCACATTCGCGAGGTCGGCTTCGAGCTCTATCAGCAGATGCTGGAGGAGGCGGTGGCCAGCCTCAAGGACGGCGGCGGGGCCGAGATGGAGGAGAAGTGGTCGCCGCAGATTTCCATCGGCACGGCGGTGCTGATCCCCGAGGCCTACGTGTCCGATCTCGATCTGCGGCTCGGTCTCTATCGCCGCTTGTCGGGCATCGAGGAGCGGGCCGACATCGATGCCTTCGCAGGCGAATTGGTCGACCGCTTCGGTCCGCTGCCCGAGGAGGTCGGCCACCTGCTCGAAATCGTCGAGATCAAGGGCCTGTGCCGCAAGGCCAACATTTCCGTCGTGGAGGCGGGGCCAAAGGGCGTGTCGCTGGCCTTCCGCAACAAGACCTTCCCCAACCCGGCCGGGTTGCTCGGCTTCATCCAGCAGAACGCCCGCATCGCCAAGGTGCTGCCGGACCAGCGGCTGGTCTACAAGGCCGAGTGGACCGAGCCGGCGCTGCGGCTGAAGAACACCCGGACGCTGATCCGCAAGTTGACGGAGATCGCGATGGTGCCCATGGCGCAGGGGACATCATCATCATCGACGGCCGGGAATGTCGTTTCCGGAGCGCGACCGCCGAGCCGGCGATGAGGTTCGTGTCCCCGTTGACACCGCTTGGCCAACGGGGACACGAACTTTGTCTTCAGCGCGATAGGCCAGCGAGCGCCGGGCGGTCAGCGCGGCGCCGAAGCCAAAGATCATGTCCCGGCTGTCAGCCTTGGTCGGCTGGTTCCGAATTGACCCCAATTGGAAATTGCTGTTTCAGTCGGGCAACAGCCTCCTCAGCCCGCCGGAACCGCGCCCATGCCCGTCGCCACCACCCGCCCGCTCGACGTCATCACCATCGGCCGCTGCTCGGTCGACCTCTACGGCCAGCAGATCGGCTCGCGGTTGGAGGACGTCGCCTCGTTCGCCAAATCCGTCGGCGGCTCGCCAACCAACATCGCCATCGGCGCGGCCCGGCTGGGCTTGCGCTCGGCCGTTCTCACCGCCGTCGGCGATGAGCAGATGGGGCGGTTTGTGCTGGAGCAGATGGCGCGCGAGGGCGTTGCAACCCAGGGCATCAAGATCGACAAGGAGCGGCTGACCGCGCTGGTGCTGCTGTCGGTCGAGAACGACAAGACCTTTCCGTTGATCTTCTACCGCGAGAATTGCGCCGACATGGGGCTGACGGAGGATGACGTCAACGAGGACTTCATCAGCTCGGCGGGCGCGGTCTGCGTCACCGGAACGCATTTCTCCAAACCCTCCGTCGCCGCCGCGCAGCTGAAGGCCATGCGCATCGCCAAGGCTTCGGGCGCCAAGATCGCCTTCGACATCGACTATCGACCCAACCTCTGGGGCCTGGCCGGCCACGCCGCCGGCGAGGAGCGCTATATCGCGTCGGAGCGCGTCTCCAAGCACCTCAGCGCCATCCTCCCCGACTGCGACCTGATCGTGGGCACGGAGGAAGAGATTCGGGCCGCCTCGGGCAAGGAGGACGTGTACGAAGCACTGCTGGCGATCCGCGCCGTGTCAAAAGCGGTGATCGTGCTGAAACGCGGACCGATGGGCTGCGTTGTTTTCGATGGCGCCATCCCCAAGACCATCGACGATGGCATCATCGGCAAGGGCTTCCCGATCGAGGTCTACAATGTGCTGGGCGCGGGCGACGCCTTCATGGGCGGGTTTCTGCGCGGCTGGTTGCGCGGCGAGCCGCACGCCACATCCGCCACCTGGGCCAATGCCTGCGGGGCGTTCGCGGTGTCGCGGCTGCTGTGTTCGCCCGAATATCCGACCTGGGTTGAGTTGCAGACGTTCCTCAAGGACGGCAGCCCGCGTCATGCGCTGCGCAAGGACGAAGCCATCAGCCACATCCACTGGGCGACCACGCGCCGCCCGCAGTCGCCAGGGTTGATGGCGCTGGCCATCGATCACCGCTCGCAGCTGGAGGCGATGGCCGACAAGGCGGGCGCCCCACGCGAAAAAATCAGCGCGTTCAAGGTTCTGGCCGTGCAGGCCGCCGCCACGGTCGCGCAAGGCCGCCCTGGCTACGGAATGCTTCTGGATGAGAAATACGGCCGTGAGGCCTTCTTTGCCGCCGCCAGGCAGCCCTTCTGGATCGGCCGCCCCGTCGAGCTGCCAGGATCGCGCCCACTGCGCTTCGAGTTCTCCAACGACATCGGCTCGCAGCTGGTCGATTGGCCCGTGAGCCACACGATCAAGGCGCTGAGCTTCTACCACCCCGACGATCCGGCGGCGCTGAAGGCGGACCAGCAAGCGACCTTGCGCGGGCTGTTTGACGCTGCAAGACGGGTCGGACGCGAGCTGCTCATCGAGATCATCGCCGGCAAGAACGGCACGCTGGCGGATGACACGATCGCCCGCGCGCTCACCGAACTCTATGCGCTGGGCATCAAGCCGGACTGGTGGAAGCTGGAGCCGCAAGCCTCGCCAATGGCCTGGAAGACCATCGCCGCCGTGATCGACAAGAACGATCCGTTCTGTCGTGGCATTGTGCTGCTCGGGCTCGATACGCCTGAAGTCGAACTCGCCGCCGCCTTCAAGGCCACGTCGGCCGTCCCTGCCGTCAAGGGCTTCGCCGTCGGCCGGACGATATTCGGCGAGGTCGCCGCGCAGTGGCTCGCCGGCAAAATCAAGGATGATGCGGCGGTCGCCGACATGGCGAGCCGCTTCCAGCGATTGACCGAGCTTTGGCGGCAAAGCCGCGTCTGACAGGCGTCCCGGCAATGCGGCACGGCGCGAGGGCCTGTGCCGCGGGAGAGCCGCTACCAGCCATAGTCGTGGTAGCGCTCGCCGTAGTAGTGATGGTGATGATGGTGGTAGGCCTCATATAGCAGGCCGGAGATGATGGCACCCGCGACCAGACCGCCAGCGCCAACACCCCAGCCGCCGTGACGGTGCCAGCCGCGATGGCCGTACCAGCGCGCTTGAACCAGGCTGCCATTATCCAGAGACTGAGAATTGAGCGTGGAAGGTCCCGTCAGCATCGTCGCTGAGGCTGCAGTGGGCAGCGCGAGGGCCATAAGCGACAGGCCAAGGGCAACGGCATGGAACCTCGTTTTGACGGATTTCATGGTCTGATCATCCTTTTTTCTTTTGAGACATGAGCAGATAATGCGTCGGCCGGGGAAAGGTTCCACAGCAGCAGCAAATCGTCACCTAGCCAAATGGAGTTCACCTCGATGTCCCACCTGCGGGTTCGCCCCGAAGCCAAGACCGGCCGCGTCGCCCACATCACGCCCGTGTCCGCCGGTTGGACCTATGTCGGCTTCGATCTGCACAAGTTGGCCAAGGGCGCGGGCGCCGAGGGCAAGGATGCCTCCCGCGAAAGCTGCCTGGTGCTGGTGTCCGGCAGGGCCCGGATCAGGGCTGGCGGCAAGGACTTTGGCCTGATCGGCGAGCGCATGAACCCGTTCGATGGCAAACCCGCGTCCGTGTACGTTCCAGCTGGCGCCGATTGGTCGGTGGTGGCCGAGACGCCCGTGGAACTGGCCGTTTGCTCGTCGCCGGGCAAGCCGGGCGCCCGGCCCGCCCGCCTGATCGGTCCCGCCGACTGCTCGCAGGAGACCCGTGGGCAGGGCACCAACACGCGCTATGTCACGAACATCCTGCCAGAGACGGCCGACGCGGATTCGCTGCTGGTGGTGGAAGTGATCACGCCGGGCGGCCACACCTCGTCCTATCCGCCGCATAAGCACGACCAGGACAATTTTCCCAAGGAGACCTATCTGGAGGAGACCTACTACCACCGGCTGAAACCGGCCCAGGGCTTCGCGTTTCAGCGCGTCTATACCGATGACCGCTCGCTGGACGAAGCCATCGTGGTCGAGGATGGCGATGTGACGCTGGTGCCGCGTGGCTATCACCCGGTGGCGGCGACGCACGGTTATGACGTGTACTACCTCAACACCATGGCCGGGCCCAAGAAGGCCTGGCGCTTCCACAATGAGCCGGCGCACGAGTGGCTGATCAAGAGGGCGTAGGGTATAATAGGCCGTTTCAGGCCGTATTGCACCGCCCCGCCCCAGAGCTCAAGCGGTGCGATACGGCCCCGAAGTTGGGCCTATTGCACCCTACGGGTCCTCATCGGGCGCGCGCCCGAAACTCGCCGGGTCCGCGTCGAACAGTGCGTGCAGCCGCCGGGCCGCCACGCGCGCGAATTCGGTGGTGATGGCTTTGCGGCGGGCGCCCGCAAGCGCGGCTGGCTCGCCTTCGCGGATGATCTCGGCACCGAATTTGTCGGCAACGATCAAACCGACATCGGCGGGGATCAACTCTAGGGGAAAGTCAGGGCCGACCGCAAAACTGAACCGGTCGCAGAACGGCAGATATTCCTGCCATTTCTGGTCGACCCGGAAATCCTGCACGCTCGACTTGATCTCGATCAGCCAGATTTCGCCCTTGGGGCCGAGCGCCAGGATGTCGGCGCGCCGCCCATGCGCGAGCGTGAACTCGGGAATGCCAGCGTAGTCGTGGAGGCGCAGCAACCGCAGCGTGCCGCGCGCGATCGCTAGCGCCCGTTCAGATTGGCGGCCATCGGGAGGAAGGGCGGGCGGCGTGATGGTCATGGAGGTGAGGGAACAGGGAACAGGTTCTACCGGCCGAAGGCCGCGAACGCGACTGCGCGACCGGCGCTCGTGCGCCGTGCCAAGCAACGTTTATCGGAATTCTTGGAAAGCGGCAGGAGCCATTTTCGAGAAAAAATGGTGCCCGGGGGGTGAATTGAACACCCGACACCATGATTTTCAGTCATGTGCTCTACCAACTGAGCTACCCGGGCAAGCATCGGCGGCATGGCAAGCCCAAGACGACGCGAGGCAAGCGGCTTATAAGTGATGGCAGTGCCGCTGTCGATAGGAACTCGCGCACGCCGATTGCCGCGCGCCAAACACCAGGCCAACACATGACCTTGCCAACCGTGACTGACGATGATCGCCCAAATCGGGTGCCTTGGCCTCCGATCATTGACGTGGGCGTACTGCTAGCGGCCTGGCTTCTGGAACAGGCCGTGCCCTTGTCCATGATGATGACCAGCGCTCCGGTGCGGCTGGCGGGTTGGTTCGGGGTCGCCGCTGGCCTGGCCATTGCCGCGGCCGGACTTGGCTATTTTCAGGTCATTGGTACCACTTCCAATCCGACCGGCCGGGCCGCGCGGCTGGCCAGGGGAGGCATCTATGCCTGGACCCGCAACCCGATGTATCTTGGCACGGTCATCGCCTTCGTCGGCCTTGCCTTCGCGCTGGGTTCGGCCTGGCTGGTGATTCTGGCCATCCTGATGCCGCTGCCTTTGCGCAAACTCGCCATCGAGCGCGAGGAAGCCTATCTTGGCCGCCGATTTGGAGTGGAATATGCAGATTATTGCAAAAAGGTGCGGCGCTGGCTCTGAAGCGAGTCGGCCGATAAGGTGGCACTAGAAACGCGCAATCGAGGAAACGAACATGGCCAGCCCCAAGGATCCCAAGACGCCAAGGAAGCTCCGCTCGCGGGCCTGGTTCGACAATCCCGAAAATCCGTCGATGACGGCGCTCTATTTGGAACGGTATCTCAACTATGGGTTGACCGTCGAGGAACTGCAGGGCGGCAAGCCGATCATCGGCATCGCCCAGACCGGCTCGGACCTGAGCCCCTGCAATCGGCACCATATCGAACTGGCAAAGCGCGTGCGCGATGGCATCATCGCCTCGGGCGGCATTCCGATCGAGTTTCCGGTCCACCCGATCCAGGAAACCGGCAAGCGGCCCACCGCCGCGCTCGACCGCAACCTCGCCTATCTCAGCCTGGTTGAGACCCTGTACGGATATTTCCTTGACGGCGTCGTGCTGATGATCGGCTGCGACAAGACCACGCCGGCGCTGCTGATGGCCGCCGCCACCGTCAACATCCCGGCCATCGCGCTGTCGGTCGGGCCCATGCTCAACGGCTTCCATCGCGGAGAGCGCACGGGCTCGGGCACCATTGTCTGGAAGGCGCGCCAGGAGCTGGTGCAGGGCAAGCTCGACTACAAGGCGTTCATCGACCTGGTGGCCACCTCGGCGCCGTCCACCGGCTATTGCAACACGATGGGCACGGCGACCACCATGAACTCGCTGGCCGAGGCGCTGGGAATGCAACTGCCCGGCTCGGCGGCAATTCCCGCGCCTTATCGCGAGCGCGGCCAGATGGCCTATGCCACGGGCAAGCGGATTGTGGATATGGTGCATGAGGACATGAAGCCGTCCGACATCCTCACGCGCAAGGCCTTCGAGAACGCCATCGTCGTCAACTCGGCGATCGGCGGATCGACCAACGCGCCGATCCATCTCGTCGCCATCGCCAGGCATATCGGCATTGAGCTGAACAATGACGATTGGCAGAAATTCGGATTGGAGATCCCGCTGCTGGTGAATTTGCAGCCCGCCGGTGACTATCTCGGCGAGGACTACCACCGTGCCGGCGGTGTGCCGGCGGTGGTGGCCGAGCTGATGCGCGGGAAGTTGTTGCCCAATCCGGATGCGCTGACGGTCAACGGCCGGAGCATCGGAGCCAATTGCGAGGGCGCCGAGATCATCAACCCGGACGTGATCAGGCCGCTGGGCAATCCAGTCAAGAAACGTGCCGGCTTCGTCAACCTCAAGGGCAACCTGTTCGACAGCGCGATCATGAAGACCAGCGTGATCTCGGAGGAATTCCGCAAGCGCTACCTGTCGAACCCGAAGGACCCGGAGGCTTTCGAGGGCAAGGTTGTCATCTTCGAGGGGCCGGAGGACTATCACCACCGGATCGAGGATCCGGAGCTGGGCATCGATGAATTCACCGTACTGGTCGTGCGTGGCACTGGCCCGATCGGCTATCCGGGCTCGGCCGAGGTGGTCAACATGCAGCCGCCTGCTTCCCTCATCGCGCGCGGCGTCACCTCGCTGCCCTGCATCGGCGATGGCCGGCAGTCCGGCACTTCGGGCTCACCCTCCATCCTCAACGCCTCGCCCGAGGCGGCGGCGGGCGGCGGGCTGGCGCTGCTCAAGAACGGCGACAAGGTGCGCATCGATCTGAAGAAGGGCACCGCCGACATTCTGATCACGGACGGCGAGCTGGCGGCGCGAAAAAAAGCGCTCGCCGACAAGGGCGGCTTCCCGTTCCCCGCCCATCAGACGCCGTGGCAGGAAATCCAGCGTGGGCTGGTCGATCAGCTCAACAACGGCATGGTGCTGAAGCCCGCCGTCAAATACCAGCGCATCGCCGATACCAAGGGCCTGCCGAGGGACAATCATTGAGAGCGCCGGCGAATCCGTACTTCAATTGTCGTGGCACGAAGGTCCCCCTCACCGTGTCCCTCTCCTCAGCGGGGAGAGGGGACCAATTCATATACGTGGCGCCTCCTTCGTCCCCTCGCCCCTTTGGGGAGAGGGACAGGGTGAGGGCGCGCGCCAAGTCGCTACTGCCGAGTCCTGGAACAATTGGCTTGGCCTTGGCTCTCGCAGTGACAGTCGCCAGCTCCGCCGTCGCTGCGGAAGCACCTAACCCACAAGCGCTCTGCTGGTCGCCTGCCGCGCTCGCCACCGCCCCCGACGAACGCGCTCCGCGCCGGCTTGCCGGCCAACCCGATACAAGGCCAGTCAAACTCCAACTCGCGCCGTTCAGCCCGATCCCGGACGGCATGACCGGGTCCATCCGGCGCGTCAGGATCAAGGACGGCCGCAAGCTGGTCGCCCTCACCTTCGATCTATGCGAGGCGCGCGGCGAAGTCTCGGGCTACGACGGCGCGATCATCGACACGCTGCGCCAGAACCACGTCAAGGCGACCTTCTTTGCCGGCGGCAAGTGGATGCTCGACCACGACGAGCGGGCCCAGCAACTCATGGCCGATCCTAATTTCGAGATCGGCAACCACAATTGGAGCCACGCCAATATGCGGCGGCTGGATGGCCCCCGTTCGCTGGCAGAGGTCCGCAACACCCAGAGCGCCTATGAAAGCGTGCGCGCGGAGTTGTCCAACCGGCAGTGCCTCAAGGACAACGCGGCGGTCTTGTTGGCGGTGCCGCCGCGGCTGGGCCTCTACCGCTTCCCCTATGGCGCGTGCAATGCCCAAGCGCTGAAGACGGTGGCCGAGCAAGGCCTGCTGGCCATCCAGTGGGACGTGTCGATGGCCGACCCCGTGCTGATGCAATCGGGCGAGCGGATCGTCAGAACGGTGCTGGCCAGGGTCAAGCCGGGTTCAATCATCATTGGCCATGCCAATGGACGCGGCGCCCACACCAACGACGCACTGCCAGTGCTGATCCCGGAACTCAAGAGACGCGGCTACGAGTTCGTCACCGTGAGCGAACTGCTGGCGGCGGGCGAACCCGAGATCGCGCAGGAGTGCTATGACGAAAGGCCGGGCGACGTGGACCGCTATGACAAGCCGCAGATGGCGGCTCCGGCGGGCTCCACAATCCCAGGCAATGGCTGATCGCTGACCGATGACGAACGCGCGCTCGAGCAGCGAAACTCTGGGTGCGTTGACTTCAGGCCGCGGTGCGGCCATGGAGCCAATGCAGCAGGCGACGGCGATTGCGCTCTCGCAAATCCTGGTCGGCATGGAGCCGTGGTCCCGTCTTGGCTCTTCGGCCGCCGGGCTCGCGCGAACCATGATGGTTGGCCCGGCGGATGGCGCGCGAAGCTGGTGCCTCAGGATCGATGGAGAAATCGCGGGCGCATTTGTCGTGTACGACAGCTGGTTGATGGGACCGTACCTCAGACGGCTGGTAGTGCTGCCGCCTTGTCAACGCCAAGGGCTTGCCCAGGCGGCGATGGCGTGGTGGGAAGCCGATGCCCGGCAATCCGGCGCGACCAATCTCTGGCTGTGCGTTTCCGATTTCAACGTGATCGCGCGCCGGCTCTATGAAACGGCAGGCTTCCGTCAGGCGGCGGTTCTTGAGGACCTCGTTGCCGACGGCCGCAACGAAATTCTCATGCGCAAGCAACTCAAACCTATCCGCTCGCTCTGACAGCCTCGTGATCGCCGTCGCCAAACGGCGTGCTTGTCACTGTCACTCTCCATCGCCATAACTGCGGCAACCCTGCTGACCGAAGGGGCGCGAATACAACCGCCTCGGCCAAGGAGCTTTTGCATGTCGACGCGAGAAGATGCCGGTCGCGGCGCCCCCATCACTTCGCGCGATCAGCTGGTGCGCTATCTGGAGGAGGGTTCAAAGCCGGCCGCCGAGTGGCGCATCGGCACCGAACACGAGAAATTCGGCTTTCATCTCAAGACCCTGACGCCGTTGGCGTATGAGGGGCAAGGCGGTATCCGGGCGGTGCTGGATGGCCTCACCCGCCATTTCGGCTGGACGCCGGTTCGCGAGGGCGACAACGTCATCGCCCTCAAGCGGGCGCCGGGGCAGCCGGGCGGCAACATCTCGCTGGAGCCGGGCGGGCAGCTTGAGCTTTCGGGCGCACCGGTCGCGAACATCCACGAGACGGCCGCCGAAATGGCCGAGCATGTTGCCCAGGTGAAGGCCGTCGGCGCCGACCTCGATGTCGGCTTCCTTGGCCTCGGCTTCTCGCCGAAATGGACCCGCGCGGAAACCCCAAGAATGCCCAAGGGCCGCTACGCCATCATGACCGCCTATATGCCCAAGGTGGGTTCGCTCGGGCTCGACATGATGTACCGCTCCTGCACGGTACAGACCAATCTCGACTTCGCCTCGGAGGCCGACATGGTCAAGAAGCTGCGTGTTTCGCTGGCCTTGCAGCCGGTGGTCGCGGCGCTGTTCGCCAATTCGCCGCTGACCGAGGGCAAGCCCAACGGCTACCTCACCTTCCGCAGCGCGGTCTGGCTTGATACGGATCGTGCGCGCACGGGGCTGTTGCCGTTCGCGTTCGAGAGCGGCATGGGCTTTGAGCGCTATGTCGACTATGCCCTCGACGTGCCGATGTATTTCGTCTACCGGGGCGGCAGGTATATCGACGCCTCGGGCAAGAGCTTCCGCGACTTCGTGGCCGGCAAGCTCGACGTGATGCCCGGCGAGAGACCCGACCTTGAGGATTGGGCCGATCATCTGTCCACCCTGTTTCCCGAGGTGCGGCTGAAGCGGTTCCTGGAGATGCGCGGCGCCGATGCCGGCTCGGCCGCGCGGGTCTCCGAGCTGCCGGCGCTTTGGGTCGGACTGCTCTATGACAGCGTTTCGCTCGATGCAGCCTGGGATCTTGCCAAGGATTGGACCCCGGCCGAGCGGCAGGACATGCGCAATGCGGTGCCGCGCACGGCATTGGCGACCCCGTTCCGTCGCACCGACCTGGGCGCCATCGCTCGCCAGGTGGTCACGATCGCCGAGGCGGGCCTCAAGCGGCGCGCGGTTGTCGATGCGGCTGGGCGCGACGAGCGGGTATTTCTGACCGGCCTGCGCCAGATGGCCGACCGGGGCCAGACCGCGGCCGACGAGGTCTTGGCAAGATTCAACGGTCCGTGGCAGGGCGATGTTTCGAACTGCTTTGTCGACCTGCGCTATTGATCGCGGCCTAGGCCAGGCTTGCCGTTGCGTGCTCCGTCAATTCCGGCCTGTCTGCTCCCTGCCGATTGAACAGCCCATCCAATACGCTTGCCAGGATGCCATGGCGCGGACCCTTGGCCTCCCAGGCCACGAGTTCGGCAAGGTCGGCGAACGGATCGGCCGACGTTTTCAGCCTCGAACCCAGGCGCTTGATCAGAATTTCGCGCAGCGGCGTCTGGCTGTTGATACGCAAGGCCGCCATCATGAACAAAGCGACGAACGGCAGCATTTGCAGGAGCACCCGATAGGTGAGGCCGCTAGCCTCGGCCGCGCGGGCGATGTCGGCACCGTCGATCTCGCGCACGGAACGAAACAGCTCGAGCAGCTGCACTCCCCGGTCCCGCTCGAAGCTGTTGCTGAGAGTAGCCGGCAAGGTCAGGGCACCGTCATAGCCACCACGGCTCATGGCATCGAGAAATGACGTCAAGCCGGCCGGTTCAGAGACCCAGGCCTCGAAGGAGGGCAGGACGGCGGGCAGCAAAAAACGCACTGCGAGCGCGGCCTGTGGTTCGTTGACCAGGAAACGGCGGGCGAGCAGCGCGAAACACTGACCGCGATGGCCGGCGGCAATGACATCAAACAACGACATGATAGGCCCCAAACGCAGCACCCGAGCGTCCCAATGGGCGCAGCCTAATCCTATTTTGTGCGGTTGTGACCATATCCACAGCTATTTTGGTCACGCCAAAGCCAAACTGTATCATTTTTGCATCTAAGCTGGAGCTCCGACCGCGCCTTGGCCGCGCCGCAATCCTCCAATGGTCTGTGCTCATAACAAAAGCCTACCGGGAGGTTGCGGTGCCAGGGTGGATTGTTTTGGCGGCTCAAAGGCTGGAAGCAGCCTTGCGTTTCGGTTGGCTAGCGACCTTGATCGCTGCCGGCTGGGCGGTTTCGATGGCGCCGACAGCTTACGGGGCTGAGACCGGCCAGATCCGGCTTGGCGATGACTACGCCCAATTTCACATCGGTGGCACCGACTGGAAGCCTTGTGAACATGAATGCGCCACCGATGTCAGCTGCAAATCCTGGACCTACATCACGTCGATGGGACAGTGCCGGCTGAAGCACAGCGTGCCGGCGGCGATGGCCAACACCTGTTGCGTTTCGGGCGTCAAGGAGGCAGTCGAAACCGCCAAGGGCGACGAAGCCGAGTGTGCCCGCTTTGCCGACGAGGCCATCAGCGCCAACGACCAGAATCTAAGGGCGCGCTGCGGCCTCACTGGACCGCTCTGGTCAAGCGCCTATGAGACCGTCTACGGCCAGTGCCTCGACAGCTCGCCCCGGCGCCGGGCCCGGGAGAACGATGAGCGGCACCAGGCGTTGCAGGTCTGCAAGCAGACCGCCGATTTGAGTGGCCAGCTGGTCTGCGATCACTATGCCCGCATGGCCGTGGCCGAGAATATCACCAACACGCAAAACAATTGTGGCTTCGACGGGCCGGCGTGGAACGCGGACTATCAGCAGCATGTCCACTTCTGCCGCGAGGCCGAACGTTCCACCATCAGTGACCAGATCGCGGGTCGCGAGCGTCAGCTGCTCGAATGCCTCAGCCGTGGCGGTGGGCGGACAGACCACGATTGTGACACCTATGCCAGCCAGAGCGTCAGCCAGTTCGCCGAAGCGGGCAGATCGCGCTGCGGCGACCAGTTTTCAGGTCCAGGCTGGAGCGCGGACGCCGGCGAGCATTACCGCTGGTGCCGCACCCATGGCCGCGAGGAACGCGACGCCATGCTCCAGCACCGCCAGGAGGCGCTGGATGGCTGTGGCCAGATTCGCATCGATCTCAACAAGATCTTCAATTTCAAATTCTAGCCATCGGAGCGCCACCTACCTTGGCGCCAGCGACGAAATGCGAGGCCGCATGATGTGGACGATGCCGATGAGCGGATTGCCGGGTTCGCTGAGGACCTTCCTGACCGCAGCGTTCCTTGTGGTTCTTGGCGCCCCGCCCGCCTTTGCCCAGGACGGACAGATGATGCGGGACAAGATGATCCAATGGGGCGACTACGACCAATTCCAGGTCGCGGGACCTGGTGGCCCGCGCAGTTGCGCTGAAACCTGCGCCAACGATCCGCGCTGCAAGGCATGGACCTTCATCCGCCCGGTCAATCAATGCCGGCTGAAGCACGATGTCGGCCAGATCGTCGATAACGGGTGCTGTGTCTCGGGCATCAAGCCGGAAGAACGCGTTACCGAGACCGGCGGCAAGCAACGATTTTGCGCCGACTACGCCCGCAAGGCCTTGGACGCCAACATGCGCAACGAACGCCAGGGCTGCGGCCTGCATGGCGGCCGCTGGTCCGACGATTTCCAGACTCACTATTCCTGGTGCATGGGCGTTCACCGCGACGAGTCCAGCACCGAGGCCTCGGCGCGCGAAACTGGGCTCGCCCAGTGCCAGCAATCCGCCGACGAGGGGGCCGACGCGAAATGCGATCACTTCGCGCGGGTCAGCATGGTCCAGGTGGAAACGGCGCTGAAGGCCCATTGCCCGCTACCCCCCGGCGATCCGCGGTGGGCCAACAACGCCGATGTCCACAGGCGCGCCTGCCGGCAGGCTCCGACTCGCGTGCTGGCTGGCGACATCGCCGCCCGCGAAGCGGTGCTGTCGACCTGCCTGGTGGCCGCCGGCCAGGCGCAGGAGGCCTGCGCAGCTTATGCGGACAAAGCCGTGGAACAGGTCCACGCCGCCGCCAACAGCGGTTGCGAGGTGACAGGACCCAACTGGTCGACCGCCCGCGCCCAACACCTGCAATGGTGCCTGGGCGCCGATCCGGGGGCTCGCCGCGCGCAAAGCGAGGACCGGGACCGGCAACTCACGATCTGTACCCAGCAAGCCGCCAAGCGGCAAGCCTGCGACCGCTATGCCGAGGCCGCGATGGGGCAGGCGATGCGCAACGGCAACGAAAATTGCGGCCAGGACGGCCCCAACTGGAGCCGCTATAAGGACGAGCACGTTGCATTCTGTATGCAGGCCGGCGATGCCGATCTGCGGGCGGCCAACGCCGACCGCGATACGGCCCTGCGCCGATGCAAGAGCCGTGCGGCCGTCAACCCCGAATGCGATGATTTCGCCACCCGCGCTGTGAAGTTCGGCCAGATCAATCAGGACAGGAATTGTGGCCTGGATGGCGATGCCTGGACCGCTGATTACGCTGCCCAGTACCAATTCTGTGTCCGGAGCAATCCCATGGAGCGGCGGCTACGGATGTTCCAGCGCCGCGCCGCGTTGTTCGCCTGCTCCACCGATCACGGTTTCAAGCTCGAACTGGGCTTCTAGTCTCGGGTCACCGTCGCTCGGCAAAGAATGCCCTCAGCATCTCGCCCGCCCGCGCCGCGTCGATGCCGCCATAGATCTCAGGCGCGTGATGGCAGGTCGGCGAGGCAAAGAACCGGACTCCGTTTTCCACCGCCCCGCCCTTCGGGTCTGGCGCGCCGAAATAGAGCCGTCGCAACCGTGCGAATGAAATGGCCGCCGCGCACATCGCGCAAGGCTCCAGCATGACGTGGAGATCGCAGCCCTCCAGGCGCTCGGCGCCGAGTGCCAAGCAGGCCGCGCGGATCGCCAGAATTTCGGCGTGCGCCGTCGGATCGCTGTGCTCGCGCGTGCGGTTGCCGGCGCTCGCCAGCACCTGCCCGGCCGGCCCCACGATCACCGCCCCAATCGGCACCTCGCCACGGGCCGCCGCCGCGCTGGCCTCGGCGAGTGCGAGTTCCATGTGGCTTCGATAGCGGACGGCTGGCATAAGACGGTTCCATTCCGATGAAGGTCATCATCAATGCGTCAAAGCCGCGCCCGTCAAGCCACCGGTGCTCCGGAAGGCCGGGATGAGAGGGCACAAACCGCCGCCGCCGCCATGCGAATCGCCAAGGCGATCGCGCGGGCCGGCATCTGCTCGCGGCGCGATGCCGAGCGGATGATCGAGGAGGGACGGGTCTCGGTCGACGGCCGCGTGCTCACGAGCCCGGCGCTGAACGTCACCGGGCGTGAGGTCATCCTGGTCGATGGCAAGCCGCTGCCGGCCGCCGAGGGGGTCAGGCTGTGGCGCTTTCATAAGCCGCGCGGCCGGGTAACCACCCACAAGGACCCCGAGGGACGGCCGACGGTTTTTGAC
>Ga0209068_10000193_pt1 | contig 36980 bp, 34 predicted proteins | sample ColStrG_CSR_2012_FD_187200 | JGI IMG/M metagenome (GOLD analysis project Ga0209068, IMG submission 187200) | Freshwater sediment microbial communities in response to fracking from Pennsylvania, USA - Cold Stream Run_MetaG_CSR_2012 (SPAdes)... | ecosystem: Environmental > Aquatic > Freshwater >...
GGTTATTGATGCTTATTTGCAATTTGGAATTTGGTGCTTTATTTACACTTTGGCCTTTGCCAGTACCTTCATCTCCTTCACCGCCCGCTCCAGTCCCACCAGGGCGGCTCGTGAGATGATACTGTGGCCGATATTCAGTTCTTCCACTTCGGGTATGCGAGCGATCTGTTGCGTGTTCACATAATTCAGACCATGGCCCGCGCCGACGCGCAGCCCGAGGCTTGCCGCAAGTTGTGCCGCTTCAACAATTTTCTGAAACTCTCGCTCGCGGTCTTGTTCGCTTGTCGCATTGGCGTAGGAGCCCGTGTGGACCTCTACCCATTCCGTGCCGGTCTTTTTGGCTGCCGCGATCTGCTTCTCATCAGGGTCGACAAACAGGCTGACAATGATGCCTCCCTGCTGAAGACGCCCGACATATGCTTTCAAAAAATCGATCCGCGACGCTGTTTCGAGCCCGCCTTCCGTGGTAAGCTCTTCCCGTTTTTCAGGCACCAGCGTCGATAATTCCGGTTTCACCTCAAGCGCGATGCGCTGCATCTCCTCGGTCGCCGCCATCTCAAGGTTCAACTTCGTCTGCACGATTTCACGGAGCAGCCGCAGGTCACGGTCCTGAATATGCCGCCGGTCCTCCCGCAAATGCGCGATGATGCCATCCGCGCCCGCCAGTTCGGCAATCACGGCAGCGGCAACGGGATCAGGCTCGATGCCCTTTCTCGCCTGCCGGAGCGTCGCAATATGATCAATATTCACGGACAACTTTGGCATGCAGCGCTTCCTCCCCCGGTCTGTTTGTTGAATTGATTCTATCATCTCTCCGGTAAAATATCCAGAACATTTGTCTATCGTGCAACGACTCTACGCTTACGCGCCAAGCAGGCCATGCACAGCGTGAAACCTTCGGTTCGAAGGTGAAAATTACCATCGTTTCCTGGTTGACCCTGACCGCTCCCTCTGGTATATTTGCTATATCATAAAACTCATCAGGAGGTGGGAATATGGTTCGTCTCTTCAAGATATCGTTGCTCGGGTTGTTATGTATCGTTGTATTTGCGCTCACTGTGTTTGCGCAAGAAACCAAAACCGTAACCGCCGAGGGCGTGGCGGCCATCCAGGGCGGCGCAAAAGACCTTGCCCGCGACGCCGCGATCGAAGATGCCCAGAAACGGGCCGTGGAGCAGGCTATCGGCATCCTGATCGACTCGCAGACCCAGGTGGAGAACTACCAGCTTATCAGCGACAAGATCCTTTCACAGACCAAGGGCTACATCAAACGGTACTCGGTCGCGAGCGAGACCGTTGACGACACGTTGCTGCGCGTCCGTATCAATGCGGAGGTCGCCCTGGGCCAGTTGACCGACGACCTTTCGGGCATCGGCATCCTGCTCGGACAGATGCACAAGCCCCGGACCATCGTGATGATCGCGGAGCAAAACATCGGACGCGAGTGGTATGCCTGGTGGTGGGGCATCCACGGTGAGCAGGCCGACATGAGCATCGTCGAGAACACATTCATGGACGCCTTCACGCAAAAAGGGTTTGAGTTTATCGATTCTCAAGTTGCCGCAAAAGAGATAAAGGTCACGGCAGCGTACCGGGTCCAGAACCTTACTGTAACGCAGGCCAAGACACTCGCCGCCCAGGCTGATGCCGAGGTCGTGATTATCGGCCAGGCCGTGGCCAAGCTGTATGGTGATATCGGGGGCGGGATGAAGTCGGTGCAGGCGGACCTTTCGGCCAGGGCCGTGCGGGTCGATACAGGCCAAGTCATCGCCACGTCCACGACGCATGCCGCGGCAGTGCACATCTCCGAACTTACCGCAGGCAACGATGCGCTTAAGAAAGCGGCGACCCAGGCCGCGGATGAGATGATGGGCAAAATTCTCGCCATCTATGCAAAGGAAACAGGCGGCACGAGATCAGTCAACATTACGGTCTCCGGCCTCAGCAAAATGCAGTTCGTGAAGTTCAAGGACGTGCTCAGGAACCAGGTGCGCGGGATCAAAGACCTGCACGAACGAAGCTTCTCCGGGAACACAGCCAAAATATCCGTTGATGCCAAAGGCAGCGCACAGTCGATCTCGGATGAGTTGTTGCTCAAGGACTTCGGCACCTTTACCGTGGAAGTGATCAGCTCTACAGCGAACGCATTGGAGCTTAAGGTAGCACCGAAATAGAAAGCTTAGTCTGAATAATCTGAAAACAAGAATCCCTGCTCGATTAAATTCGGGCAGGGATTTTTTTGCGCGGGTGCTGAAGTTACACATTCACATAACAACGAATTTTAAAGGGCATGTCACGCTACGCTGCTTTTTTTACCTTTACGGATTTGACCGGCCTCGTCTTGGGCTCAATAGACAGTTTCAGCCCCATGGAGTGCAACAGCGTAAAAATACTTTTGATCTCAGGGTTGCCGTTTTTGGACAGCATCCGGTAGAGGCTCTCACGGTTTAACTTGGCCTTTTCGGAAACTACAGCCATGCCTCCTTGCGCCTCTGCCACATTCCGCAGGGCAAGCAAGAACAGCGCCCGGTCTCCTTCTTCCATCGCTGCATTGAGATAAGCGGCAGCCTCGCGAGGATTCTTTAAGGCCTCAATAAGGTCCTCTTGATATGATGTAGTTTTTTTAGCCATTGTTCTTTCTCCTTTTGTGGTCTTCCCAATACATCTTCGCCTGGATAATGTCTTTTTTCTGAGATGCTTTGTCCCCGCCAAGCAAAAGCAGAACAACCGTTTTTTTCTCCAGGCCGTAATACACTCGATACCCCGGCCCGTAATCAATCTTTAGTTCATAAACGCCCTCTCCGACAGAACGGTTCCTGCCGAGATTGCCAAGACGGACTCGATCGAGCCTGATGCGGATCTTCTGCCGAGCCGCGATATCCTTGAGGCCGTCGAGCCATTCCTTGAATGGCTTTCCACCCGCTTCGGTCAGATAATAGGATATCGCATAGGGGAAGCTTTCCACAAAAATAATGTAGCACATAAGCTACAACTATGCAAGAAGTTTTTACCTGCCATCTTTATCAAAATCAATGAAGCGACCCCTTGGAGGAAACAATAACGTAGGACGGAATAAGCGGTAACAAACTAAAATCAGAAATGATCCTTCTCCGGCGTCTTTGTTCGGCCAGTTCGATCGAGGCCCGAACTTTTCCCCCAGGCGCTGACCTGCCAGTTGTCCGACGCAGCAGACGCCGGTATCCAGGGAGGAAGGGACAAATGCAGCCTGTTGGACAGGGCCGCAACAAAGGGCTCATAGCTCCGTCGCAGCTCAATAAGCTGCTTCACGGCGTCCAGGTTCTCACGGAGATGCATCCCCTCGGCAACGAGGGTTGACCGCAGCACAACAGCGTCGCTGGGCAACAAGCGGTCGCTCTTCGGTTTTCTGGGCGGTGAATGAAGGATGAGAGCCAGGTCCACGATCGCGTGACGAGCCATCGCAAAGGTCAGTTCTGCCTGACGCACGCTTTCTCCTTCGAGGTTCGTGACAACAAAAGCGCAGGTATCGAGGATGGACGTAAGGGCCGCGAGCCAGGACTGGTTGTCATGCTGTGAACGGAAATAGACGAGCACGGGAAAAGACAAATGGCTTTCAAGCAGCTCCGCGGACCAGCGTTCCCATTCATGGAGAAGCTGCGTCAGTGCGTTCCCTGTATGGTCCCGGCTGTGGCGCCGAAGAATTTCGAGCGCCGTGGGCGGCGAGCCAGCCCGCGCGTCCAGGAGCGAGATGTTGACCTCCCTCCGCGAGAACGACTGGTTGAGCGCGGGAAGGTAGCTGATGACGATTGCCAGAAAGCCGAAGCCTATGCCTGCTTCGAACATGACAAGCGCCCTCGCCATGGCAACGTTCGGAACGATATCACCCAGGCCGAGCGTGAAAAAAGTCGTTCCGCTGAAATAGATGCACGCGCCGAACGTCACGACGCCTTCGGGCGTTTTGATGGCATCGCCCGGCGCCCAGTACAGGAGCGCGAAGCCGATGATGAGAACTACGGCCCAGAACCCGAGCAACAGCGGCAGAGAAACCGGGCCGAAATAACTCAAGTATGTTTCCTGGCGTCTGCCCGGCGCCACCGCGCGGACCAGCAAAGTCCAGAGCGACCAGGTGGTCCGGTAGAAATAACGCACTAAACGCAACTTTCGCGTAACGCGTCGGGGAAAAACCACGGTTTCAAAGGCATCCAGCAAAACGATAAGGATCAGCGCGACGCCTATGATAACAGCCGCTATCTGCATATCGACCTCATTGGGGCGCAGAAGGCATGAAGAAGCATTCCCCGCGTTCTTTCATCTGAGACTTGATCCATCTGCGCTGAATAATTATATTATAGCAAATTGGGTTAAAGGAATGCGAGAACAGAAGACGTCATCGTCGTTGAATGAGCAGGGAGGCAAAAGTGGGCATGCAGCTCTCGGAAAGAACGGCTCGGCTGAGGGGCGCGGTTTTCGCGACCCTCTCGAGCCGATTGGTTAGAAGCACCGCTTGGGTTCACGTAATTCTACCCGAGCGACTCTCCGTTAAGGGAAAAACTGTTTTTATTAACAAGGTTGTCATTGATATCGCTTCAACGATATCAGCGAAATAAACTACATTTTCTTTAGCTAATGAGGCGATAATTCCATTATTTTTCTCGTCAAGTTTGTCAAAAATAACTCCAAGGCCATCACCTCCACCAGTATAACCAGTTCCAACGCCTTCCTTTATTTTGTTTCTTTTCTCTCTCCATTTAATAAACCATTCTTTATACTCAGGTATTGAACCAAGAATACCAGCAATAGGATTTTTCGGATTGTTTACAGCCTTCATCATGCTTGGACTTTTAGGCGCTTCTTGGCTTAGTAATAATAAAGCTACCGAATAAAGATTATCCTGGCAGGATCGAATAAAATAAAACATCGCCTTGAACGTGATTCCTAGTTCACGAAATGGATCATGTTTACTTCTGAAATCATCCCAATATTTATTCCGCAAATCAGCAAGCTGCTTCAAGTTTTGGCTGAAAGCTTCACTGAAATCGTCGCCCGCAATAACAGCGGTTAATTTTTTCTCAAAAAGGAATTTTAACCGTAGCTCGACGCGTATTTCTAGTGGAATGTCCGATATCACTCGAGATTCTTCCTCTTGGACGCTTTGCTGAAGGCCATCGCTGCTGACAAACTGCCTGAGGAATTCTTCTTCCATTTTTTGTATTGTATAATGCATTACGGATTGCTCTTGGACATACGCTTCTGCTCGCACATAGATGAATTTGAGTATCTGAACATAAGAGACAATATCGTAAGCAGAATTACCAAATCTATGACGCCATTTCACACTAAAACCATCAATCAAGACAAGTGCGGAAGATAGCTGAGATAGAGCTGATTCGAACTCGCTAACAACTTCATCCATCTTTTCTAATCTTTTTGATAGCGGCATCAGCAGTAATTTTGGGGTAGATAGTGACATGTCGTTATTATGAATCTAATGTTATTATAGGGACGGAAACCGCCCCGATAAGCACGAAATTTCGATGTTATCGAGTTTAGCAATGTACATGCCAAACCACTCACGGTAGCACAAATATATGACTGATTCACAACGTTGTCAACGATAACGATCGGGTATTGACTTATCCGACGACGCGTCCGCACTCACTGCTCTTTCTTCTTGATAATTACCCTCTGTTCCGGATATATCAGGTCCGGGTCAACAATGTTGTTCTCACCCGCAATGGAGGGGTAGTTAAAAGGGTCGCCGGTAAAACGTTTTGAGATGCCCCAGAGCGTATCGCCTTTTTTTACAGAGTACTCGTCTGCTCCCACAGACACACCATTTGGCACCGTCAGCACGAGTGGTCCTTTTTTCCCCTTTTGCACAGTCTCAACAGGCGTCTTGGCTTCCTTCACTTCAACCATGGGTTTTCTGAACAACAGATAGAGAACTGCGACTATAACTATCCCGATGATTGCCACGGTAACAAAACTTTCCCACTGCATCGGGGGCTTCGCCAACGTCTTGACATGTGCAACCCCGGCTTCTTCTGACTCGAACGACGTCGAAGGCGCTGTTGTTCCTGCAATCGCATTTTCCTTTTCTCTTCGAGCGATTTCCTCGGCTTCTTGCACAACAGCGGCAGCTTCTTCTCTTGCTTTCCTTTCGGCCTGGTCCTTCCTGAGCGCTTCAGCGGCGGCCTGTTTCTTGGCCTTCTGCTGTTCTTCAGCTTCACGAAGGGTCTGCTGCTCCGCTTCTCTCCGGGTCTGTTCCAATTCCTCGCGGCGCGCTCGTTCTGCTGCCTCTTGGAGCGATTTTTCTTCAGTCTCTTTGCGAATTCGTTCTTCCTCTGCAACTCGTGCTGCTGCTTCGGCTTTTTGTCTTTCTTCAACTTCACGAAGGGCTTTTTCTTCAGCTTCTCTTTTTGCCTGTTCCTCAGCCTCACGGCGTGCGCGCTCTTCTGTTTCCTGACTCGTTTTTGCTTCGGCCTCTCGAATTTTTTCTTCTGCCTCTCTGCGAACCCGCTCCTCTTCCGCGGCGCGTGCTGCTACCTCAACCTTCTGCTGTTCTTCTACTTCTTGAAGGGCCTTTTCCTCTGCTTCTCTTCTTGCCTGCTCCTCGGCCTCTTGGCGTACTCTCTCTTCTACCTCCATGCGCGCTTTTTCTTTTTCCGTGGACAACGGCGTTGTTTCAATGATTTCGTGAACCGCGGGCTGTTCCAAAACAGGAATAACTTCTTCTGCCTTAGCAGGCTGAAGCACTGCTACCGGTTCTTGAGGAATATGCTGTTCTTTCGGCGCTTCTGATTCCACGGCAACCGCGGACAATATTTCCGTTTCCTCTAAGAGCGACGGCACGAGTTCGGCGCGCGCCTGCTTCATCTCAGCCGAAAGGGCAGGAAGCAGCTCTTGCACGAGCGCCTTTTCGAAATACATTGCCAGGGCAGTCACGTTCAGGATCAGCCGCACGGTATCCGCATCGGGATAACAACCGTACACCACATGGTGCGGCAGGAGGATCGGGACTGCACGTTGGACCTCTTGGGTGAGCAACCGCTCTCCAAATACGGTCTCGGTAAGGACCAGTGCTTGAAAATCTCCGTTTACAACCTGGATCATTCGCCATTCCGGCGTGGAAAGCGACCGCCTGCCGAAGACCATTGCAAGGTCGAGCACGGGCAAAACTTCATCATTGTGCTCTGCCACGCCGATCACAATGTCCGGCGCGTTCGGTATTACCCGGTACGGCTTGCAGCTTATAATGTCCTTTACCTCGGACTTGGGAAGCGCATGTAACGCGCCGAGTAGGGAAAATTCCACGACCTCGACAGTTTCCTTTCTGTAGAGGTCAAGAAAACTTGAATCCGGCGCATAGCGCAGCCACAGGGGTTTCTCCGGCCTGTCTTTTTGCCCAAAGGAAACCACCTTTCCAAGGTCGAGCAGAGGAAGAATCTCTCCCGCATGCTTAACAAAGGCGTGAAGTAGATCGGATTGCGCAATGGGCGGGAGGTCCTTGATAAAGAATTCTTCTTTTTGGAGTGTTCCCTTGTCCGCATGGATCAGAAATCCGAACAAGGCATTGCGAATTTCAGCTACCAACATCCTGCTCGCGTTGTCCGACTTCCGCATGAATAGCCGCTGGTATAGATCGATGACCGTCAGGATGCGACCCTGGTGAAGCGCTACCCCGCTCACGAACGGGCGCGCCTGCGCTAATTTCGTAATGTGTCCCGGCTCTACCGCCTGCTCTTCCATCCTCTCAGCAGACACGCAGAAACGTTCGTTGTTGATCTCAATAATTTTGATTGTTTCTATGCCGGTGAGATCCTGTCGATCGTCAACCGGAACTAACGGGGTAGAAGGCTGTTCATAATCCGGTTTCTGAATTTGGTGATACAGCGCGGGGAGATTGAGCACCGGGATCGGCAGCGAGTTGAGTATCACGCATGAGTCGATCACCGGCGTCTTGAGATAATCCGGGACAGGGTGCACGAAATCAGGCCCGATTGAGGCCTTGTCGATGTTGCCCTCCAGCACAAAACCGGCGAACTTTTCCGTGTCGGACATGAGCAGGACGTGACCAACCGCGCCTCTCTGCATGGGCGCATGGCCGACGCACGCGGACAGATCGGCCAGCGTTACCGTGCGGTCGTGGATGATCGACACGCCCGCAAGATACGCGGGACTCATCGGCAAACGATGAATCGAGCGAAGTTCGTCTACGGAAAGGACCTCGTCTTCCCAGATGCCGTAGCGCAGCCCTTCAAGGTTGACCAGTAAAAGTTCTCTCATAATTTTTTATCTTATCAAAGCGTCCTATGCCTTACCCGGATAAACCGGAACTGAAATTTTAGACAAGATTACAGGATACCAGAAGTAGGCGCTTCTAAGCGACATCGGATTAAAACTTCAAACATCCTGTCAATCCAGTTATCCTGTCAAAAAAGTTTTTGGTTTTTCTTCCCATTTCAACAGAATTTGATTCGCAACTATCTAACACCAAAAATCTTCAGTTCAAACTGTTTATGCCTTCAAGCATGCGGTTTCTTTGTTCAAAGCCTTTTTGAATTCCTCAATTGCATGTCGCTTCTCGTCCTCGCTCCACTTGAGTTCCTGGCCTGCAAGCTCGGCGATCTTCGCTGCCTGTCCAATACCGCGCGAAGCAGTGATGCCGAGAGGCAATCTGCGAAGAATGATGTCCGAAAGGGTGCGCGCCCCCTCTTCCATCACGCTGTACAGTACCTGGGCATACATGTCCTTGCTCTCGGGTGAGATCGGTTCAGCAAGGACCGGTTCCTTCTTCACAAGTTCCAGCACCCTTTCGGTTCTGGACCCGTACAACCCTATGAGATGCCGTATGGTCTCCGTTGGGACAGGGTAATGCGCAGCGAACTCCGGCACAGCCTCCTTCAGATAGTCCTCATATCCCATGCGCAAGCCGCCGGGCAACGGTTTTTTGTCGGTGATACATTGAGCTTTCACGCCCAGCGCCTTACAGGCCGCGTTGACCGCGTCTTTCGCCATATTACGGTACGTGGTGAGCTTGCCTCCTGCAATGGTGATGATTTTCCCGTTCCGGCCTTCTTTGACGACCCGGTGTTTGCGCGAGATCTTGGACTCGCTCTTTCCCGAGAATGCCAGGGGCCGGATCCCCGCGTAGGTGTAAAGGATCGACTGGGAGGTAATGTTCAGGCCCGGCAGAATGCGTCTGCTCTCGTTCAACAGGTAATCCACGTCGCTCCTGTCCGCATGCACCTCGTCGAGATCGCCGCTGTACTTTGTATCGGTCGTTCCCACGAGAGAGTAGCTGCCCAGCGGGATGATAAAGAACATCCTCCCGTCGCGCGAGGTCAGAAAGAGCGCCTGGTCAGTGAGCTTCGGCAGGACCAGATGAATGCCTTTTGTCGGGAAAATTATTTTATGATGGTCGATATTGCCTGCCTGTCTCACCGTATCGATCCAGGGACCCGCTGCATTGATCAGGACTTTGGAACGAAACACCGAGGTCGCGCCAGTCAGCGCGTCCCTTGCCGTTACGGTAATGCCGTTATCCGTTTCTTCTATTTTCTCGGCCCGGACATAGTTTAGGAGCATTGCCCCGGCCTCGCGCGCCGAAATGACGTTCTCGATCACGAGCCGTTCTGGCATCTGGATCTGATGGTCGTAGAACAGCGCGCTGCCGTTGAGACCTTCTTGATTCAGACGCGGTTCGAACCCGAGTGTCTTTTCTCTGTTGGAAGTGAAATAGTGAGGGATGTCCTTTTCGTGCGAAAGAAGATCGTAGAGATGGATGCCGATGGAGATCACGGCCCTGCCGTGCGGATCGCCTTGATAAATCGGGATCAGGATAGGCATGGGGTGGATGAGGTAGGGCGCCTGGCTTCTGAGAATGGCCCGCTCGCTCAGGGATTCGGCAACCAGGTCCATCTCGAAATTTGCGAGATAACGCAGGCCGCCGTGGATCAAGCGCGTAGATTTGGACGTAACACCGGATGCGAAGTCGCCTTTTTCGAGCAAAAGACAGGTCAGCCCGCGAAGCGCAGCATCACGCGCCACGCCTGCTCCGGTAATGCCGCCGCCGATCACGATGACGTCGTATATCCGGTCCGATGCTGGCATAGTGTCAGTGCGCAAGAATGGCCTCCTGAAAGGAAATTCCAATGTTCAAATAACAAATAAGTTCCAAATTCAAAACTCCACATTCCAAACACTTGGGGTTTGATTATTGGTTATTGAAATTTATTTGAAATTTGCGGTTTGGAGCTTGTGTATTGCTTCCTGCAATACCCCCGGTTTGTTCGAAAAGATCCCGTCCACGCCCCGTTCGATATACATCTTCATTTCTTCTTCATCATCCACGGTCCAGACATAGACTGGTATCCCCTGGTCGTGACAAGCGTCAACCAGTTTTTTACTCACCGTCTTTTTACTCAGGGAGATAACCGAATAGCCCCGTGCTTTGTATTTTGAGACAGCGCGGACCGTGAAGACATCAAAGATCAGCGAGATCGGCAAGCCGGGCAGGACCCCGTGAGCGGCAAGGACCTCGTCCTCTTTAAATGACGACACCAGGACCGGTCCCCGGTATTTGGATGAAAGAAGGTGCTGTGCAGTCAATGCCCCTGCTCCAATACTCTTGATCTCAAGGTTCAGGCCGCATGAACCGTCGACAAGCTCAAGCACATCACTAAGTGAAGGGATTGGTTCGCCGTTCTTCAGCCTTACCCGGTTGATCTTCTCGGAGGTCGATTGTTCTATATCGATGTTCTCTTCGGCTGTTCGTCCTGTTGTCTTGTCATGCATCACATAGAGCCCGTTGTCCTTGCTCTTGCGGATATCGATTTCGATCATATCCACGTGCAAAGACAGGGCGCTGCGAATTGCTGCAAGGGAATTTTCGAGTGTAAAGGAGGAGTTTCCGCGATGGGCGATCACGAGAGGAGTGCGCATGATGATAGTATAGCCTGTGGTCCGGCTGCTGTCTACTGCCTGTTGCGGTTACGGTTTTCCGCCCGTCACCTTTTCTATGAACTTGTCCTTGATCGTTCGGATATGGTCGGCAAGCCTCTTGTGCGGCACCACGGTACGATGGATGAGGGTCCGGATGCTCATCAGTTTTTCGAGGGCTGCGGTTTCTCCCTCCTTGTACATAGCCTGAGCATTACTGAAGTCCGCCCAGTGCGTCCCGCCCACGGCCGGGTGGATAACGACGTCCGCGTCCCTGGCCAGGATCTCGTTCAGGTAGATCCTCGTGACCGCATCCGCGCGCAGGACTATGTCCAGGCCGGACGTGGCATCAAAGGTCGACACGTCGCTCGACACATCCACGGCAATGACGATATCCGCTCCCATGTCCCAGGCGCAGAGCACGGGCACGCGCTCCACCCATCCGCCGTCCACGAGCATCATGCCGTCGTCCTCAACCGGAGGAAAGATGCCGGGCAGGGCGCAGCTCGCGCTGATCGCGGTACGGAGCGACCCGGACGTGTACATGACCCGCTTGCCGTTGCGTATGTCCGTGGCCACGCAGGCAAAGGGGAGCTTGGTCTCTTCAATTTTGATATCGGGAATCAGGGGATAGATCAGGTCCTGGTATTCTTTTTCAGAAATGAACGCCGATTTCGTCGCGGTGACGCCCCAAAAATATCCTTTGCGGATCAGGAACGACATGTCGCCGAAAAATCCCCGGTGGTTGTCGCTCGTCTGTTCAAGCTTCCTCAGAAACTCTAGGCGCGTTTTTCGGGAATGGTAACTGCGAAGAAACTGTTCCCCTCGGCCCATCCAATAGGCGGCGTCCGGCAACGACGCATAAAGCCCGCCGATCATGGCGCCGAGACTCGTACCGGCAATCATGTGAATGGGAACCTGGGCGTCTTCGAACACTTTAAGCACGCCCAGATGCGCAAGCCCCCGCGCCGCGCCGCCACCCAGTGCCAGGCAAATCTTAGGTTCCATTGAAGCTCCTTATGTTTATGAAGCAGAACATGATCCCAAGAGGTATGAATAACAAGATAATAGCATCATGTCTCTGATGTGTAAAGATTAATTAATAAAACCGCCTATTGACACGTAAACATATCCATGGTATGTTCATTCCATGAACACTGACCGTCTCCCCTCCTCGGCTGATCATTTCAAGTCGCTGCAAATCCTCGACGAGCTGTCCAGCAATGATTCTCTTACTCAGCGGGACTTGAGCAGCCGCCTCGGTATCGCCCTCGGGCTCGTGAACTCGTACATCAAGAACCTGGTCGCGAAAGGTTTTATCACCGTCAAATCCATCCCGCCGAAGCGGTACGCCTATTACCTGACGCCGAAAGGCTTTGCGGAAAAGACCCGCTTGACCTATGATTTGCTGCATGATTATACAAGGATCTACCGAGAGGCGCGGAAAAACTTGAAACACCTGTTTCATGACCTGCAACAAAACGGCATGAAGCGGATTGTCTTTGCCGGCGCCGACGAAATTGCAGAAATCGCTTACCTCACGCTGCAGGAAACGGGGCTCAAACTGGCAGGTGTGGTAGATTTGGAAAAGGCCGGGGAAGAATTTTTCGGCAGAAAAATATGTCCCATGCAGGATTTGAAAGATATGGATTACGATTGTATTGTGGTGACATCGTATCTCAAACGAGAGAACATCTCCCGTGAACTGATGAACCACGGCACCGCAAAAAAAGATATCCGGACCATTTTTTGAATTTGAGAATATTCAGTGAACAGAGATCATCAAAGGAGGCGCACCGACGCGTCGAGGTCGATCCATGAGCCGTCTTAAACGCAATATCGCCGCTAACTTCGTTGGCCAGGGCTGGACAGCCCTGATGTCGTTGGCATTTGTTCCCCTGTACATCAAGTTTCTCGGCATCGAAGCCTACGGCTTGATCGGCTTTTATGCCTTGCTGCAAGGAATGCTCCAGATCCTTGATTTCGGGCTGAGCCAGACCGTGAATCGGGAACTGGCGCGCTATTCCGTGCAGCCCGAAAAGGCAGGCGAGACGCGGGATTTTGTACGTACGCTGGAAACAGGGTATTGGGCGATCGGGCTCGCTATCGGCGTAGCCGTACTGGCTGCTTCGCCGTTCATTGCCGGGCACTGGATCAAGAGTTCCGCAATTCCCGTTACTACCGTCCAGCATGCGGTAATGATCATGGGTGTGGTGTCGGCCCTGCAATGGCCGCTCAGCTTTTACGAGGGCGGGCTGATGGGGCTGCAGCGGCAGGTGCTTTCCAATAGTTTGAAAATCGGCATCTCCTCGCTGGGCTGTGGCGGATCGGTCCTGATCCTGTGGCTGGTTTCTCCGACCATTACCGCTTTTTTCACGTGGCAGATCGTCGTCAGCGCACTCAACGTCACGCTCATCACCGTCCTTTTGTGGCGCAGCCTGCCGTCGGCCGATCGCGCTCCTCGTTTCGATCTCCGTCTGCTGCGCACGATCTGGCGCTTTGCCGCCGGAATGGGGGGCATTACCCTGTCCTCCGTCGTCTTGATGCAGATGGATAAAGTGATCCTGAGCAAGCTGCTCAGTCTGGAAATGTTCGGCTATTATACGCTTGCGGGTGTGGCGAGCAGCGTAATCCCCGTTATGATAGTCGGGCCGCTGTTCAATGCAGTGTTTCCTCGCTTCACGTCACTCGCAACCGTAAACGATGACGCCGCGCTTACGCTCTTATATCATCAAAGCTCCCAGTTGGTTGCGGTACTTGTTTTACCCGTGTCGGCGGTGCTGGCTTTCTTTTCATTTGACATCATGCTGCTCTGGACCGGCAACGGAGAAACAGCCCGCATTGCCGCTCCCATCCTCAGCCTGTTGGTGATTGGGATGGCTTTGAATGGCCTGATGTCCGTGCCGTATGCGCTGCAGTTGTCCCATGGGTGGACGAGCCTCGGATTGCGCATCACTCTTTTTCTGATTATAACGCTTGTGCCCGCGATCATATTCATGACCATGCGTTTTGGCGCATTGGGGGCAGCGAGTGTTTGGATAGTACTAAACAGTATCTATCTATCCATTGGCCTCCCGCTCACACATCGTCGTCTATTGCAAGGCGAAATGCGGCACTGGTTCGAAGATGTCGGCCCATCGCTGGCAGCAGCGCTTTTGGCCGTTGGCGTGGGACGCTGGCTGATAACCGGCCAGATGCCGCCCTTGACATCGCTCGTCTGCCTGTTCATTGTACTACTCACTGCTCTTTTGGCGGCCGCATTCGCTGCACCGCACATAAGAACATGGTTGTTAGTTAAATTAAGAATAAGGATTGCACATGTTTAATCAATTAAAATCCTTCTTGAAACGTTATCCGGCAGTGGTGGCCCTATACACTGCAGTCCGTAAACGGATAGATGCCGTGATAAATGAAGCGCGCGATATACGAGATTCATTTCTGTTGAAAACGCGAAAAGCAACGGTTACCCCCTATGGCTTTACGTTGCAAGGCAGCAATTCCATGCATCACCGGGGTATGCAGGAAGGAAGTTTCGAGGAGGAAGAGACGGCGCTTATTCGTCGATACGTAAGTCAGTCCGACGTATTTATCGACGTAGGTGCGAATATCGGCTTCTACTCCTGCCTGGCCCGCTCGTTAGGGAAAAAAGTAATCGCCGTGGAACCGCTCGCGCGTAATTTGGACCATCTGTATGCAAATTTTATCGAAAATAATTGGAACGATGTCGAGGTATTTCCCGTAGGCTTAAGCGACCATCCCGGCCTTGCCGTGCTCTATGGTGCGTCAAGCACAGGCGCTTCTCTCATCAGCAATTGGGCAGGAGCTTCTCAACGCTTCAGCCGTGTCATCAGCTTATCAACGCTGGACGTTTTGCTGGGCGAACGTTTTGTCGGAAAAAAGCTGTTCATAAAAATTGATGTAGAAGGAGTTGAATATCAGGTTTTGCTGGGGGCGGTGAAAACGATGCAGATGACCCCGCGACCGGCTTGGATAATTGAAATATGCCTCAATGAATTTTACCCCACCGGCCTCAACCCGCATTACGCGTCCACGTTCGAGCTGTTTTGGCAAAGCGGGTATGAAGTCCGTACGGCAGATCGACATACGAGATTAATCCGGCCTGCGGATATAGCGCGATGGGTTCAAGCAGGACGTTGTGACTCTGGGGTAATCAACTACATTTTTCTTCCCATGGCAGATCACGCATGAAGGAGAACAAAAAAGAAATGTCCGGCGTCGTTTTACAGACAAAAGCTCAAATAGATCAGGCGCGGTTTGAATTGCGCAGCCGCGGGCTCTCATGCACCAGCTCGGGACTGCTGCGATTTTTACGAAGGACCGGTATCAGGAAGGGCATCGAAGTCGGAGACGAGATAAAGAGCTGGGACGTTTTAACAACAGTTCAATTTGTCGAGAACTCCATCGGCAAGGGCGCGGCGATTCTCGATATCGGCGCCTATGCTTCAGAAATTCCCTGTATCCTGCACCGCATGGGTTATGCCAACCTGACGGGAGTTGACCTGAATCCTGACATCAGGTATATGCCCTATGCGGACAAGATACGCTATGTTGTGTCTGACTTCATGCACACGCCATTTGATAACGAGTCGTTTGAGGTCATCACCTCTACCTCAGTGATCGAGCACGGGTTTAACAGTAACGCATTGCTGGCGGAAATATCACGTCTGCTGCGTCCCGGCGGATATTTTATTGCGTCCTTCGATTACTGGCCGGAGAAAATCGATACCACCGGCATCCCGTTTTTCGGCATGGACTGGAAGATATTCTCTGAACAAGAGGTGCTGTCGTTCATCCGAGAAGCGGCCGCGTACCAATTATTTCCCTGCGGAAAAGTGACTCTTACAGCCAGCGAAAGACCTATTACCTGTGCTGGGAAAAGCTACACCTTTGCATGGATGGCGCTCAGGAAAAGCGCTGCGAGCAACAGCGAATAAGAATATGCGAATTCTGATTATTACAGGATCGTTCCCGCCGATGAAGTGCGGCGTCGGCGATTATACTGCTCAGTTGGCTGAGGCGCTGGGAAAGCTGAGCAATACAGCCGTTGCGGTACTTACCCGCAAGGAAGGCGGTCCCTGCAAACCGGAGAATACGGTTGAGGTGTTTCCTGTTATCCGGCGATGGGACCTTTCTGAATTTTTTCAGATCGCGTCGATCGTGAAGCGTTGGCGGCCGGACATTATTCATTTCCAATTTCCTGCGCAGGGATATCGAGGAGTGCTTCCGGTGCTGTTGCCGGGGTTATTATCCCTCTTCCGCGCGCAAATCGTGCAGACGTGGCATGAATACTTCACGAAAGAAAATATCGATTGTGGTGTCTTGCCGCTACTCATAAGCCCGGGCAACATCATTGTGGTCAGGCCCGAGTACAAATCCCACATGCCCCCTCTGTACCAATGGCTTATCCGTTGCAAACAATTTCGATTTATCCCGAATGCCTCTTCGATCCCCCGCATGAGGCTGACGGACGAAGAGCGTACGACAATTCGCGGGCAATTCATACGCTCGGATAAATCGTTAATCGTCTATTTCGGATTCCTGTACCCGCATAAGGGAGCAGACCTGCTTTTTGAAATAGCCGATCCCGTAAAACATCACGTGGTTGTCATCGGGGATATGCGAGATACGGACCCCTACCACACATCACTAAAAAACAGAATGCAGCACTACCCCTGGACGGGCAATGCAACCGCAACAGGATTTCTACCAGCTGCTAACGTCGGGAAAATCCTGGCTGCGGCAGATGCTGTGGTATTGCCGTTCCGCGGAGGAGGAGGGATGTGGAACACCTCTCTTCACGGTGCGGCAATCCAGGGGACCTTTGTTGTAACGACTTCCCGCGAGCAGCATGGTTACGATGCTGTAAAGAACATTTATTATGCCCGCCCGGAAGATATTGAAGATATGCGACAGGCTCTGGATTTGTATCTTGGCAGAAGAAATACTGAGACAAACATAAGTAAATTTGCAACGTGGGATTCGATTGCGTCGGAACATATCAGCTTTTATCAAAGTTTACTCACTTAAGTTCGGAGATCCAATGAACGCTGTCCGTCTTTCAGTCTGCATACCGGTATATAACTTCGGCTCCTTCATCGGCGAGACGCTGGAAAGCATCATCCGGCAAGCCACGGATGAGATTGAAATTGTAGTCGTGGATGGTGCGTCCACGGATAACACGGAAGACATCATCCGGGACGTGCAAAGGACCTTTCCCCGGCTCCACTATCATCGCCTCGACAAGAAAGGCGGCATCGACCGGGACATGGCGAGGTCCGTGGAACTGGCACACGGTGAATACTGCTGGCTCTTCGGCGGTGACGACATTATGCTCCCGGGTGCAATGGACGACATTGTGAATCAACTCCGAGAGGAGCACGATATCTATTTGTGCGAATCGATCCTCTGCAAAGCCGACATGGCCCCGATCAAGAAGCATCATCTTCTGGATGTTGACCAAGCGCGGGTCTTTGACCTGGGCGATCCTGCTGTCCGCGCGGACTACTTCAAGCGGGCCAGGAACACAGCGGCGTTTTTCAGTTTTTGCAGTTCTCTGATCTTCAAGAAATCACGCTGGGACGCTGTCGTGATGGACGATCAGTTCATAGGATCTCATTGGGACCATGTTGCGCGGTTCTTCCGGATGATCCCCAAAGGACTCCGGGTCAAGTACCTGCCCGAGCCGCACCTTTCGAAGCGCGGCGAGAACGACTCGTTCCTCGACCAGGGACTGGTCAACCGCTATCGAATCACCATCGAGGGGTTCGACCGGCTTTCCCGCGCGTTCTTTGCCCCGGGCAGTCTTGAGGACTTTCACCTCCGCCGCGCCATGAAGGCGGAGCACAATCTAAAAAGCCTTCTTGATGCAAAATTAATCTGCCACAACGAAGGTTTGCACGAAGACCGTGCAATGCTTGATCGTTTGGCCGAAATACAATACAGCTATCCGTCATTATCAAACCGCTTTCTGCGTTTCGTGTATAAATTTGCTCCGGTATTTCTTTTGAAAATCGCAAAGCCTGCGTACCTCTTCCTGCGGCCTCAACAATCAAAAATGCCATGATCGATATCAAACTATCCATATGCATCCCTACTTACAACTTCGGCGCGTTTATCGGAGAGACGCTCACGGGCGTCATATCCCAGGCCACGGACGAAGTGGAAATCATTGTTGTCGACGGAGCGTCAACGGACAACACCGAAGATATCGTCCGGGACTTCCAGCGTCGTTTTCCCGCCTTGTCTTACCATCGCCTGGCGCGAAGGGGGGGCATCGACAATGACCTGGCTCAGACCGTGGAGCTTGCGCGAGGGGACTACTGCTGGCTCATGTCGAGCGATGATGTCCCGGTTGCGGGGGCGATCCGAAGGATGCTCCAGGAACTATCATCAGGTGACGACATTTATCTCTGCAACAGAACCGAGTGCGATCGTGAACTACATCCCTTGTGGACGCATCCCTTGCTCGCTGGGGATGCTGTTGACCATACATTTATTTTTGCTGGGCCGCGTGACTTCGTCGAATACCTTTCCCAGGCCCGTTTAATCGGAGCGCTTTTCAGCTACATAAGTTCTCTCGTTGTCAAGCGCGAACGATGGAATGCCGTTGCTCCTGATAAAAAGTTTATGAGTAGCAACTATGCCCATGCGGCGAGACTGTTCTCCATTCTGCTGCAAGGCGGCAGAATGCGGTACATCCGGGAACCCCTGGTCTTCTGCCGCGGCGAAAACGACAGCTTTGCGAAAAACGGTGTCGTCCACAGGTTTCTGATAGACCTCGACGGCTACCTTCTCCTGGCAAACAGTCTGTTTTCCGATGTTGACATCAGGCGGGCCTTTCTGGCCGTCATGCGGCGCGAGCACCCATGGTATGTATACGCAGAGCTGAGAAGCAGGATCAATAGCCGCGAGCAGTGGCGTGATCTCGAACGAAAGCTTCTTGAATACGGGTACGGACCACGGAGGCTTGCCGTAGTGAGTATCCTTGGATCGCTTCCTCCGGTCATGTTCATTGCACGGTTGTTATGGTTCGGGACCAGAGGGCTCCGAACTATCGCAGCGCGCGCCTTGCGGAGTGACAACGATGCCGTTCCAGCAACCCGGCGGTAGTGGCCATGCAAGTACAGGGGAATTGACATCAGCTCCTACGCCGGGTATGATATTGCCGTAACGGGGAATATGGCCTGTTCATGCTGCTACACAATACTGTCTACAAGCCAACATCACTGATACGAGGGAGGGATCATGCATCTGACACATAGAAATACCTGCCGGGTCTGCGGTTCATCCGCGTTGACGAAAGTCATCGACCTCGGCGAGCAGTATTTACAGGGATCTTTTGTCAAGCCGGGCAAAGAACTGCCGCCGATGAGAAAAATCCCCTGCGTCCTGGTACGATGTGACCCAACCCGGGATGAAAAGGCCTGTGGCTTGCTGCAGATGTCACACTCCGTCCCGCCCAAGATACTGTATTCGTCCTACTGGTACCGGTCGGGCACCAACCAGACCATGCGCGATCACCTCAAAGGGATTGCGGATGAGGCTGCCGGCATGGTGGACAACAACAAAGCGCGCGTTCTGGATATCGGCTGCAATGACGGCACCTTGTTGAATTCTTATCCCAAGGCATTCGTCAAATTCGGGATAGACCCGTCTGACATAGCTCAGGAAATCAAAGGTGATATCACCGTTGTCCAGGATACGTTCCCGTCAGAACAACTGGACAAGGAAGCCGACGGCAGGAAGTTCGATATCATCACTTCGATTGCAATGTTCTACGACCTTGAAGACCCCGTGGCCTTTGTAAAGAACATCAAGCATTCGCTTGCCGCAGAAGGCATCTGGATCTTCGAGATGTCCTACATGCCCTCCATGCTGAAAATGAACTCCTATGACACCATTTGTCATGAACACCTGGAGTATTACAGTCTCGCGGTTATCGAGGACATCCTGAAACGTGCCGACATGAAAGTCGTCCGGGTGGGCATGAACGACATCAACGGCGGAAGCATACGCTGTTATGCCGCCCACGGAGATAATTTCAAATTCACGAAAAAGGATTTTCTCCGTTCATTGGAAAGTGTACGCCAGGAAGAATTCGATCTTGAGCTCGATACCGATAAACCCTACAGGAACTTCCAGGAACGGATCAACGTACACAAGGAAGAACTGACCTCGTTGTTGAAAAAATTAAAAGCAGACGGGAAAAAGATCCATATCTACGGGGCATCGACCAAGGGAAACACGATCCTGCAATGGTGCGGGATCGATCGCTTCATTATCGACTATGCCGCCGACAGGAACCCTGAAAAGAACGGCGCCCGCACCCTCGGCACGGACATCCCCATCATCAGCGAGGAAGAATCCCGGGCGTTGAAGCCGGATTATTATTTCGTCTTGCCCTGGCACTTCAAAAAGGAGTTTCTGGAGAGAGAGCGGGAAACGCTTAACAAAGGGATCGGAATGATTTTCCCGCTGCCGACTATCGACATTATTAAAAAATAGCGGATCGCGTAACTGAAAAAATGCCGCCGTTACTCCTGTTCTACTTTGTTGTTTCGAGAAAGACAACATATGAATGCACTTATTTTCGGCGCGAACGGCCAGGATGGCCATTACCTGAGCGAGGTCTGCAAAGAGCGGGGCATATCCCCGATAGGCGTATCGCGTTCAGGCGACTGGATACCTGCAGACGTATCCAGCTACGAACAAGTCCGGGAATTGATTAAGAAGTATGCGCCGAGCTATATTTTTCACCTTGCCGCCAGGTCAACGACCCGTCACGATGCACTTTTTGAAAACCATGAGACGATCTCGACCGGGACGCTGAATATTCTCGAATCGGTGAAAATCCACTGCCCTCGTGCTAAAGTTTTCATTGTGGGAAGCGGCCTGCAGTTTGTGAACACCGGGAAACCCATCTCCGAGCGGGACCCCTTCGACGCATCGAGCCCCTACGCAGTCGCGAGGATTCAATCGGTCTACGCGGCGAGGTACTACCGCTCCCTTGGCTTGCGGGTGTACGTCGGATATCTGTTCCACCATGAGAGCCCTCTGCGGCAACCAAACCATGTGAGCAGAAAGATCGCCCTTGCGGCACAACGGATAGCGGCGGGGAGCAACGAGAAACTCGAACTGGGCGATATCACCGTCGAGAAGGAGTGGACCTTCGCGGGCGACGTGGCAGAGGCAATGCTCACGCTGGTGCGCCAGGACGCCGTGTTCGAGGCAACCATCGGCACCGGCACGGCCTATTCCATCAAAGACTGGCTGGAGCAGTGCTTCGGCGTCATCGGGAAAGAGTGGAGAGACGCTGTCCGTCTGCAGGAGGATTTCGTCGCCGAGTATCCCCGTCTGGTATCCGATCCGGCAACGATCCGCTCGCTCGGCTGGTCGCCGAAGGTCGGGTTTCCGGAGCTTGCCCGCATGATGATGACCTGGAGCGCATAACTACGAGGAGTTTCTTTATATGGCAAAAAAAGCCTTGATCACCGGAATTGCCGGGCAGGACGGTTCCTATCTGAGTGAATTGCTCCTCTCCAATGGCTACGAAGTGCATGGTATCGTGCGACGCGTCGCCATTGAGGACACGGAGCACAAGCTCCGGAACATCGCGCATCTGCTCGAACGGATCGTCCTGCACGCAGGGTCTCTGGACAACGTCCTGGCGCTCATCAAGGTGATTAAGGACGTCCAGCCGGATGAATGCTACCACCTCGCGTCATCAAGCTTCGTGAGCTATTCTTTCGATGATGAGATCTCCATCCTCAGCAACAATGTGAACAGCATCCATTACCTCCTCGCCGCGATCCGGGAGTTCGCTCCCCGCTGTCGCATATATTTTGCCGGAAGCAGCGAGATGTTCGGAACGGGAACCCGTTCGCCTCAAGATGAAACAACGCCGTTCAATCCCCGCTCCATTTACGGAATCTCTAAGGTGGCGGGATATCACTTGGCGAAAAATTATCGCGAGCAGTATGGCCTGTTCACCTGCACGGGCATCCTGTACAATCATGAGTCTCCGCGCCGGGGATACGAGTTCGTTACCCGCAAAATCGTGTCCGCCGCAGTCAAGATCAAACGGGGACTCCAGAACAGTCTTCCGCTCGGCAACCTGGACGCATACCGCGACTGGGGCTTTGCTCCCGATTACGTCCGAGCCATGTGGCTCATGCTGCAGGCGGATACGCCGGACGACTACGTGGTGGCCACGGGGGAAACCCACAGCGTCCGGCAATTCGTTGAAGAGGCTTTTTCCTGTCTCGGCCTTGACTATAGAAATCATGTACAAGCGGACCCGCAGCTGTTCAGACCGGCAGAGAAGGTGCTCCTGTGTGGAAATCCTGCCAAAGCCGTTGCAAAACTGAAGTGGTCGCGGACTCAGTCGTTCAAGGACATTGTCCGCATCATGGTCGAGAGCGAAATGGCCTTGCAAGAACAGAAACGGTAAATTCAACGCGTTCCGCCGGCAGCGGTATAACCGTTCTACCCGGGAGTGCCGTTTTTTACTCTTCAGGGATCGAGGGGACATGACGTGAAAATCGGGATCAATGCACTTTACCTCCTCCCCGGCAAGGTCGGAGGCTCGGAAACCTACATCAGGAATCTGGTCAAACGGCTGGTTGCAATTGACCGTGATAATGAATATTTCATCTTCGTCAACCAAGAAAGCACCGGCATCTTTGAGTCGCTCGCCCCAGGCGTACGCGTCATTACCTGTCCGGTGCACGCTGCCAATCGCCCGCTCCGTATCCTGTGGGAGCAGTTTGTGCTTCCCTGGCAGGTCCGGCGGCACCATATTGCCGTTCTGCTCTCAGCAGGAATGACGGCGCCCTTTGTTTGCCCCGCCACATCGGTCCTCGTGCTCTACGACCTCCAGCACATCAACCAGCCGCAAAACTTTCCGTGGTTTTACCTGCCGTTCCTGAGAGGGATCATCTATGCAAGCGCAAAAAGCGCCGATGGCGTCCTGACGATATCACACGAGGCCAAACGAGATATCATAAGATCGTATCATCTACCCGCGGACGTCATTGCCGTCACTCATCTTGCCGTAGATCACGATATTTTTCACCCTGGAAGCGATTCAGACATCTCGGCTATCAGGGCCAAATACCGGCTTCCCTCCCGGTTTCTCCTTTATGCCGCATCCTCTTTGCCGCACAAAAATCACGAACGGCTTTTCCAGGCGTTCCAACTAGCCAGGGAGAAGTTTCCGGAGCTGAAGCTTTTGCTCATCGGCGCGCGGGATAAGGGGGAACAGGCTTTGTCGAAAAAAATCACAGCAATGGGTCTGGAACACGATGTCACCCTCATGGGATGGGTCCCCTTCGAGGATGTGCCGTCCATATATCGGGCGTGCGAGGCTTTTGTCTTCCCCACGCTGCACGAGGGATTCGGTCTCCCCGTCATTGAGGCCATGGCCTGTGCGGTGCCGGTCGTGTGTTCGCGCATCGAACCGCTCCAAGAGGTCGCGGGTGATGCGGCGCTTTATATCGATCCCCGTCACCCTGCAGATATGGCGAGAGGCATCCTCTCGGCGGTAAACGATGCAGCAGTCCGAAAAGAATATATCAAGAAAGGCCTCAAACGAGCACAAGAATTCACCTGGGAGGCTACTGCCGAAAAGACCCTCGCGTTTCTGAAGGCCGTGCATACCGGAAAGGGCCGGTAGCCATGGGGCTTCTTCCGAAGATATCCATCATCACCCCGACCCTGAACCAGGGCCAATTCATCGAGCGGACCATCGAAAGCGTCCTGAACCAGGGCTATCCTAACCTCGAGTATATCGTCGTGGACGGCGGGTCGCGGGATGGAACAATCGATATCTTAAAAAAGTACGGAAAGCGGCTCGTCTGGATATCCGAGAAAGACCGCGGACAAGCCGATGCCATCAACAAGGGCATCCGGATGTCCACGGGAGACATCATAGGGTACCTCAATTCCGACGATATTTACGAAAATGGAGCTTTGAAACGGGTAGGAGAGTATTGTGCTGCGCACCCTGATGCTATGTGGATGACCGGGAAGTGCCTGATCATAGACGAACAGGACAGAGAAACGCGGGGCATGATAACGCGCTACAAAAACCTTCTTCTGAAACACTTCAGCTACAAAGTCCTCCTCGTAACAAATCCTGTCAGCCAGCCGGCAACTTTCTGGCGTCGGGAAATCGTGAACGAGATGGGGCTCTTCGACATCAACGAACACCTCGTAATGGATTACGAGTACTGGCTGCGGATCGGGAAGAAATACCGGTTGGGAATACTGGATGAATACCTGGCCCGCTTCAGGGTTTATTCAACATCGAAAACATCACGCTTGTTCCTGAAGACCTTCAGACAGGAAATGGAAATTGCAAGACGATACTCGGACTCCGCCGTGCTGGACGCTTTGCATTATCTCAATTATATGGGGATATCCTCGATGTACCTGCTGATGAATTCCCTCAGCCGGATGCGGAGCAAGGGAAAAACCGAACCATAGTTCATGGCCCGCAGCAAAAAAAGGACCTATGAGCTGCCGGCTACAAGCTGCTCCTTTTTCGCCTTCTGCTCCGCCAGCCACTCGAACACCAACTCGTAAGCCGTGACGAACGCCAGAAAGAATCCGATCGACGGCATATAGACCCTGTGTTCGAAAATTATGTCGATGACCGGCACGAAGCTCTGGGCCGGCGAGAGCCCGATGTAGAACCAGGCAAGCCCGAACGGGATCAGGACCACTCTCTTCTTTGTATAGAGCCAGACCGCCCCCGCCACCACTGCGAGGTGCCCGAGAAGCGACAGGATCGTTGGAACCTCAAACAATGTCTTGGCCACGGGATATGTGTAATCCAGGTTCTGGTTGATGGGGAGGAAGAGCAGCCGGATGTAGGTCCAGATGACGTTCAAGGACGTGAGCAGGTATGTCCAGGGAGACAGGCCTGTGGTGCTGACGATATTGAAGCCCACCCCGCCGGACCCGCTGGGGGCAAATAAGTCCAGTCTGGACAGCACGCTGGACAGCACGAGCGCCCACGGGATCGCCGTTGCGACGTAAAGCTTCCAGCGCGACAGGATGGGTTTGATCTTTCCCTGGGCAAAGAACAGAAAATCGTATACGATAAGCAGGGCCGGCAGTGTCACGGCCCATTCCTTTGAGCCCATCGACAGAAGCGTGGTACAGAACATTCCCAGAGCATAAGAGAACCTGCCCGTCGAAGCACCCTTGATAAAAAGCAGGAATGTTGCCAGATAGAAAAAGGTCGCAAGCAGCTCGGTGCGACTGATGATATACGTCACCGATTCGGTCTGGATAGGATGCACCCCGAACAGGAGCGCTCCGAACAGCGCCATACGCTTTGCCTTCTCCTCGTAGTGCTTTCCGAACAGCGGTAGATTCAGTGTCCAGAGAATAAGTAAATACACGAAAATGCTGTTCGCGATATGCACCCCGATGTTGAACATATGCCAGCCGATCACATTGAGACCACCCGCCGCATAATTAAACATGAGGGACAGGTAGACAACGGGCCGCCCTCCCCCAAGGACCGACATAATGTTTTCCATGCTGACGTGCTTGATCGTGGGGTTGTCGACGATGGCCGGGTTATCATCGAAATGAAAACTCGCAGTAAACGTATTGGAATAGGCTATCAGTATCATTCCCGCGATAAGCAGGAACGCACTGAGGTTAAAGTTCCGGCTTGTGAAAAATCGATTTATTTTTCCTGTGAGCATCTGCATTGCTGGTATAAATCCTCCGCGATCAAATATCCTAAACGCTCAAAAATGTAGCACGGTTCATGAACAAAGTAAAGATTATGTTTCTCGACATCAACCTCGCGCATCACGTCTTTCCGGCACCCGGTGCGTCGCCTCCTGCATCGCTTGCCTCAGCAGCGCGATTTCCTGCGCCAACTTTTTATTTTTCTCAGACAAACCGGAGATAACTACGGAAAAGTGAAGCGAGATCAGCAACAGGAACAGAAAAGCAAGGAGAAAGAGAAACGACGGCGGGTAATAGATCCCGACCACGTGCGATACATATTCGAGTAAGTCTCTCGATGCAGAGAGCAGCAGTAGGATTCCCCCCGCAAAAAGCCAGAGCAGGGAGTAACGCTCTTTCAACCACCCTTTGCGAATAAGCTCGACCACGGTAATCAGTACCGCGGCGCTGCCGATAATTGCCAAAATTTTGATCACGTCCATACTGATCACCTCACCTTTTTAATGAGATCAATAAATATAGCCAGCAATACTTTGATAACATAGTATACGGAGCGGAGGATCGTTATTGAAGACCGGCCTCCGGTACGTTCGCGCATCGTAACAGAAACCTCCGTCATGCGTAGCTCTGCCTTGTGCAAGAGAACAAGCGCCTCCACCTCGGGGTAATCTTCCGGGTAGGTCCGGGCAAAAAACTCAATAACCCTCCTGTTTGCTGCGCGGAAGCCGGACGTGCTGTCCGTCACGGTCGTTCCAAGAATGCGTGAAAGGATAAAAGAAAAAAAAGTAATTCCGAGCATCCTGAGAACAGGCGGCCGGTATGTTCCGTGGATCAGAAAACGTGAGCCGATGGCGATATCCGCTGTCCCCGCCAAAAGAGGCTGCACAAGCTTATGGATCTCTTCAGCAAGATGCTGCCCATCACCATCGAACTGGACAGCGATATCGTAGGCGTTCTGTTCAGCATAAAGATATCCCGCCTGCATTGCCCCGCCGATACCGAGGTTGAACGGCAGGTCGAGAACCTTAAGGCCCATCTCACGTGCGATCCGCGCTGTGGCGTCGCGTGAACCGTCATTTACAACAAGCACCTCAGCCGAGGGCATGTTCTCCCGCAGGTCCCGCAGAACTTCCGGGAGGCTTTCTTCTTCATTAAAAGCAGGTACAATAATCAGTACTTTCATATGTTATTTTTGAGACGCTGTTTCAGCGCCACGCTATGCAAAATTATTCATACTCCATTTTTCGATAACGAACCACAGCCCAGTAGAATAGGAAATAGGAAATGGTCGCGGCAACAGTTCCTACTATCAGCGTTCCCACCACGTAAGCCAGAAGGTATGGTTTCAGAATGGGGTATGCGGTTGATATACTCAACTCGTCCCATGCGATGGCAGGGACAACCGCCGCCTCGCCGGTAATCTTTATCCCCAGCCAGATGCAAAACCCATAGAGGGGCATAATAGTCCATGGATTGTTGATAAACGACGCCGTGATGATAACAAGTCTGCTTAAACGGAACGCCCATGCCAGGACAAGGCAGGAGAGGATGTGCAGTCCGATGGTCGGCGTAAAGGCGACGAATATCCCGAGCGCAAACGCAAGTGCCAGCTTCTGCGGGGGATCATTCAGCTTAATGATAAAATGAAGTCGATCTCTGATATATTTCTTCATAGTAAGCCGGCCGGCATCACCGTTTATTCATCGAGATCTCAATGCGGAACGGGAAAAGTGATTATATCCGGTAGGCTTAAGCCTTCTCCCCCTGTTTTTATCATCGACAATAATCAGTCCGCCCGTACGGGCGATTTCCCCGATCTCCGTTACGGGAATGTTCAGCGACAGCAGCCTTTTTATTTTCGCAGGCGGCGTTGTGAACAGCAGTTCGTAATCCTCTCCCCCTGACAAAGCATAGTGTAAGGGAGTTTTTTTAAGAGAGCCGGCCGACCTGAAAAGTGCCTTGGAAAAAGGGATCTTTCCGGAATACACCACAGCGCCCACATTACTCTGCACACAGATGTGCGATAAATCGGACGAAAGGCCGTCACTGACATCGATCATCGCGCTTGCGCATCCGGAAAGCGCTATTTTTCTGCCCCACTCGACGCGCGGGACCGGACGAAGATGCCTTTCTATCAGTTTCTTTATCTCTGAACCCTGGACCCTTGCCCCTGGACCCTTGCCCCTGTTTTTCAACAGTTCCAGCCCTGCCGCAGAATCACCGAGCGTATTGGTAACGTATACTTTATCTCCCGCTTTAGCCCCTGCCCGTGTAACCATTCTATTCTTTTTTACTTCGCCGAGGACGGTGACGCTGATGATGAAATCGTTCCGAGAGGAACAGGTATCTCCGCCTGCTAAGACTGTTTTGTGGGTCGCGAGCAGCTCAGAGAACCCGCTGTAGAATTCGGAAATGTGTTCCACCGAGATGCGAGGCGGAAGAGCAAGCGACGTCAGGCAAAATCGGGGAAGGCCGCCCATCGCCGCGATATCGCTCAGGTTGGCTGCGGCGGATTTCCAGCCCAGTGAAAAGTAATCCGTAAAGGAAAGATCGAAGTGTACGCCCTCGATCAGCATGTCCGTCGTGGCGAGTTGGAGCGCCGAAGAAGAAACGTTCAGGGCTGCGGCATCGTCACCGATACCGACCACAACGCCGGGCGCTCTCCGGGAAGACAGTTTCTGAATACGTTGTATCAATCCGAATTCGCCCAACTCAGACAGTTTCATGCTGGTATATGCTTCCTGCTCAATTAGTGCGTCGCCGTTGATCTGCCGGGTCTTTTCTTGTGCGCAATGCGCCGCGGCAATTTTTTGCGCAGCGCCGAAGCGATCACATCGTCCATGGTCTCGGCAAAAATAAAATGCATGTCCTTCCGGAGGTACTTCGGAATATCATCGAGATCCTTCTCGTTCTCCTTCGGGATAATCATGGTCTTTATTCCGGCCCTGCGGGCCGCGAGCGTCTTTTCCTTGAGCCCGCCGATCGGGAGCACCCTCCCTCTGAGCGTAACCTCGCCGGTCATAGCCAGGTCTTTTCTGACCGGCGCATTCGTAAAGACCGAGGCAAGGGCAGTAGCCATGGTAACGCCGGCCGATGGTCCGTCTTTCGGGATAGCACCGGCCGGAACGTGGATATGAACGTCTGTTTTGCCGAACGTCTCCGGCTGGATTCCGAGTATACCGGCGCGCGACCTCACATACGTGAGCGCCGCGTGCGCCGACTCCTTCATCACGTCGCCAAGGTGCCCCGTCAAGGTGAGGCTTCCTTTTCCCCGCATGGTCGTCGCTTCTATATAGAGGATGTCGCCGCCTGTCTCGGTCCAGGCCAGCCCGGTAACGACGCCGATCTCATCCTTCTCTCGTTCGACCTCGGGCAGAAACTTCGGGACACCCAGGTACTTGTGGAGATTCTGCGTCGTGATCGTGAACAGTCCCGTCTCCCCTTCCGCGACCTTTCTCGCCACCTTGCGGCAGAGATGCGCGATCTCCCGTTCAAGATTTCTCACGCCTGCTTCGCGCGTATACTGCGCGATCACCTGCAGAAGCGTCTTGTCCGGGATGCTGATGTTTTTTTCCGTGACGCCGTGCTCCGTCAATTGTCTCGGTACCAGATAGCTCTTGGCAATGCCGAGCTTCTCCTGTTCGGTGTAGCCCGAGAGCCGGATGATCTCCATCCGGTCCTTGAGCGGACCGGGGATGGGGTCAGTCATATTCGCCGTAGTGATGAACATGACGCGCGACAGGTCAAAGGGAAGGCCGATATAGTGGTCGCTGAAGCTGTTGTTCTGCTCGGGGTCGAGTACTTCAAGCAAGGCGGAAGACGGGTCGCCCCGGAAATCGGCGCCGATCTTGTCGATCTCGTCCAGCATGAACACGGGATTATTATTACCCGCGGTCTTGATACCCTGAATGATCCTGCCGGGAAGCGCCCCCACGTAAGTCCTGCGGTGGCCGCGGATCTCCGCTTCGTCCCGCACCCCTCCGAGCGAGATGCGGACGAATTCCCGGCCGAGGGCGCGCGCGATGGATTTCCCGAGCGAGGTCTTGCCCACGCCTGGAGGGCCGACAAAACAGAGGATCGGCCCCTTCATCTTCTCCTTGAGTTTGCGGACGGAAAGGTATTCGAGGATGCGCTCCTTCACTTTCTCGAGGTCGTAGTGGTCCTCTTCAAGGACTCTATGAGCTGCTTTTAGATCGAGATTGTCCTTCGTCGCCTTGCTCCAGGGGAGTTCCGCCAGCCATTCGATATAGGTGCGGGTCATGGACGCCTCGGCCGCATCAGGATGCATGCGCTCGAGCCTCCGGAGCTGTTTCTCGGCCTCTTTGGCGCCCTTCTCCGGCATATTTGCTTCCTTGATTTTCTCGCGAAGTTCGCGCATGTCCTCGGCGCGGTCGTCCGTCTCGCCGAGTTCGCGCTGGATCGCCTTCAACTGTTCGCGCAGGAAGTATTCGCGCTGCGTTTTATCGATTTCGCCGCGCACGTCCGCCTGGATCTTCTGCTGCATGGAAAGCAGTTCGATCTCCTTGCCGAGCGCCTCGTTAATGCGCTTGATCCGCTGACCAGGGTCGGTAATTTCGAGGATCTCCTGCGCCTGCTCCACCTTGAGTCCCATGTTCGCCACGGCGAGGTCCGCGAGCTTGCCCGGATCGTCTACGTTCTCGATGACCACCATGATGTCCGGGAGGATCACTTTGCCGAAGGACACCAGCTTTTCGATCTGCTCCTTCACGTTGCGCATCAGCGCCTCGGTTTCGAGGTTCACCGCGCCGGCGGCCGGGATATCGGGAAAGGTCTTGATCTCTACCTGGTAGAACGGCTCCTTCTGGATAAATTTTACCGTCTTCGCCCGCGCCACTCCCTGGACAAGGATCTTGATGCGGCCGTCCGGAAGTTTCAGCATCCGCATGATCAAACCGACGGTGCCGACGGAGTAGAGGTCGGACGGCGATGGGTTTTCCACATTGATGTCCTTTTGCGAAGTCAGGAAGATCATGCGGTTCCCCTCGAGCGCCACCTCGATCGCCTTGATGGACATCTCCCTTCCCACGAACAGCGGCAGGACCATATAGGGAAACACCACGATGTCCCTGATCGGAAGCAGTGGAATCTTTTTGGGTATCTCGATGGACTGCTGGAGATCCATGCCTTTTACTTCGGTCTTTGCCACCCTCTCCTCCTTGGGTCACCAAATTTGGTAACCGGCCTGACCTTTTGTTTCGTCAGTCGTTACAGTTTCAATTTCTGCAGATAGCTCCGGAACTCCTGACCGAATTCCTTGTTCTTCAGTCCAAACTCGACCGTGGCCTTCAAAAACCCAAGTTTGTCGCCCGCATCGTGGCGCACCCCTTGAAACTCATATGCGTAGATCGGCTGTTTTTTCATGAGCAGCTTGAGTCCATCCGTGAGCTGGATCTCCCCGCCCTTTCCCGGTTTCGTGTGTTCAAGCGCCGCAAAAATCTCCGGGGTAAGAATATAGCGGCCGATGATCGCGAGATTGGAGGGAGCTTCATCCGGCGACGGCTTCTCCACCAAGTCTTTCACCAGGTAAATCCCGTCCTCTATCTTTTTGGCATCAATGACGCCATAGTGCTGCGTCTGCGACTTCGGCACTTTCTGAATCGCCAAAATTGTCGCGGGGTATCGTTGAAACACATTCATCATCTGTTTCAGCGCGGGAACCTCGGCGTCGATAATATCGTCTCCGAGAAGAACGGCAAAGGGGTCGTTGCCTACCACCCGCTTGGCGGTCAACACCGCATGACCGAGCCCCAGGGCCTTTTTCTGCCGGATATAACAAAACGTCACCAAATCGGCAATACGCTGCATTTCCGAAAGCAGTTTGTGCTTACCCTTTGCCTTCAGGTCTTCCTCGAGCTCGAATGCAACGTCGAAGTGATCCTCGATCGCCCGCTTTCCCCGGCCTGTTACAACCACCACCTCTTCGATGCCGGAGGCCACGGCCTCCTCGACAACATATTGGATAAGGGGCTTGTCCACAAGCGGCAACATTTCCTTTGGCGAGGCTTTCGTTGCCGGTAAAAACCGGGTACCGAGCCCTGCCGCTGGAAATACCGCTTTGGTAATCGGTTGATTCATTAACATCTCCTCGCAAGCATTCTATGTAAGTACGGAGTAAAAGTCAAGGATAGACGCCGATAGGCATAGAGCATAGCGCATGGCGCATAGGGTTGAACCTATGCTCTATGCTCTATGCTCTCTGCTCTATGCATGTTCCATCATTTCGGCACCGGCACGCTTCCGAGCAAATATTTCAGGTCGTCGTCGTCGAATCGAAGACCAATGCCCGCGAATGCCGCGGACCTCTGAGAGTTCAAGAAGTTGTCGTAACCGGCATTCACGTACAGTAACTTGTTGAGGTAGTAGTTGACCGTGCCCTTGAGGTGCGTGTTTTCATTGTGGGGTTCTTTGCTGTTGAAGTTCCAGGAATCGAGGCTGAATTTGATCCGGTCGTTGAGGGCGAAATAATCAACTCCCGCGCCGCCCGTGGATTCTATCATGCCGAGACGGAGTGCAAGGTTCCCCCACCGCTTTGCGAACTCAAGACTGAACTTGAGTTGATCTGAATAGGTCTCGCTCACGACCGTGCCCCCGGGCGGAGTCGTTGTCGTTTCCGTCCTCTTATAATTCGAGAAAGGATCGGAGGTGATTTCAAGGATATAATATTGATCCGGCCGCGGTTTGATCTCCAGGGTGGCATACGCCTTGGACTTCGAGAACATATACTCATCCCTGAATCCGATGGTCGTCTTTATCCGTTCTATGCGCGAGGTATAATCGCTGATCCCCTTTGCCGCGGTGTCAATATTATTGTACATGCTGTCGTTGTTCACGAGCTTGCCGATCGTGCCCTCTCCGCGTTCGATCTTCCGCGTAGTTTCCTGTATCGAGGCAAGCGCCAGTTCCGCGCTCTTCGACGCTTCTCGCACGTTTTCCATCGTTACCTTGAGGTTGTCCCTGTTTTCGCCCACGACCCCGTTAAGATTGGCAGCCAGTTCGTTCAGCCGCATGACAAGCTCGCCCCCGTCACTCCGGAGGGTATGGGAAAAGTCCTTGATATTCGCCGTGGTCTGGCGCAGATCATTCAGGATGTCTTCCATGGACCGGGCCCCCTGCTCGGTCCCAAAAACCCGGCTGAGCGACCCTGTCACCTGCTTGATGTCGTCTGATATGGCCGAGAGCTGGGTGATAAGCTTGTCCACATCGCTCGGCGATACCGTGGACTGCACCCGTTCCCCTCCCCGGTAAAACGACGACTGTTCGGAAGGAGGCGGTTCGGTCCTGCCGTTTTTCACGGGCACGAATTCCACATACCGTTCACCGAGGAGTCCCATCGTCTTGATCATGGCATCGGTCCCGCGCGGGATATGCACCTCCGGTTCGATACGCATAGTCACTTTCGCGCGATGGTCTTCTAATTCCACCTTCTCCACCACGCCGACCTTCACCCCCGCCATTCTCACGGCGGACTTTTCATCAAGCCCGGCCACGGAGTCAAAGGCCGCCTCCAGAACATACCCCTTTTTCTCGCCGAATTGATACTTGCCGACGGCAAAGGTCATATAGAGGAGGACCACCGACCCGACAAGAACCAGCAAACCCACCTTTGCCTCTGCACTCAGTTTGAACATGCAAGCTCCCGTTCCAATTGCGGAATGTAGATTGAGGAACACTCAATTTCGGATTGCGGATTTCGGATTTCGGAATCAGAACTCCAAATCGCAAATATGCAATCTTCAATCATGTCTTTTTGGGTTTCAATCCGCATTCCGCATCCGCATTTGAATCACTCCGCTGTTATCGGCCCCACCGCGCTTCCGGTGATGAACTGACGGACAATAGGATTGGTCGTGCTCTTGATCTGCTCGGGGGTCCCGATCTCCTGGATCTCTCCTTTGTACAGCATGGCGATCCGGTCGGAGATCTTATACGCGCTCTGCATATCGTGCGTAATGGCCACGGAAGTCACGCCGAGCTTCTTCCGGAGGTCCACGATCAAGTCGTTAATGGCATCCGCGGTAATCGGGTCCAATCCCGTCGTGGGCTCATCGTACAGGATGATGGCCGCATCCATGGCGATCGCCCTGGCAAGCCCCACCCTTTTTTTCATGCCGCCGGACAAATCCGCAGGCATCTTATCTTCTACGTCCTTGAGACCGACCAGGGCAAGTTTTTCTGTTGCTTTCTTTCTTATCTCCTTGTCGGACAGCTTCGTATGCTGTTTGAGACCGAACCCCACATTTTCCCATACCGTAAGCGAATCGAAAAGCGCCGCGCCCTGGAACAACATGCCGAATTTCTTCCGCATTTCATTCAAGCCGAACTCATCAAGATCGTTCAACACCTGGCCGTCGACGATCACCCGTCCCTTGTCCGGGAACAGCAGGCCGATGGTGTGCTTCAGGAGCACGCTCTTGCCGCTGCCGCTGCCGCCGATCACCGTCATGCTCTCGCCTTTTTCCACCGTGAGGTTCACCCCGCGGAGCACGTGAAGGTCGCCGAAGCTTTTATGCACATCCAGAAGCTCGATCATCGCCATGGCATCACCACAGCAGCGCGGACAGGAAGTAATCAAAGATGAGAATCAACATACACGAAACAACGACAGCCCCAGTCGTGGCTTTTCCTACTCCTTCCGCGCCGCCAACGGTATTAAACCCTTTATAGCAGCCGATAATGCCGACGACCGCTCCGAACACAAGCGCCTTGATCAGCCCGTACCAGATGTCCGTAACCTCGGTGTTGTTTATACTGTTTTTGATATACGTGACCGGGTTCGTCCCGAGCACCTTCACGCCCACAAAATATCCACCGATGATCCCGATGATCATCCCCAGGGCCGTGAGAAAAAACATCATGATCGTGCTCGCGACGAAACGGGGCACCACGAGGTATTTCACCGGGTTCGTGGCCAGGGTAGAGAGCGCGTCAATCTGCTCAGTCACCCGCATGGTTCCCAATTCAGCTGCCATCGATGCGCCTGCCCTACCTGCCACCATAAGGCCGGTAAGCACTGGGCCGAGTTCCCGGGTCATGGAGAGAGAGACGACCGTGCCGATGAGCGTCTCAGCACCGAAACGCTTGAACCCCGTATAACTCTGGAGTGCCAGCACCATGCCGGTGGACAGGGCCGTGGTCAGGACCACAGGGATGGAATTGAACCCGATTTGCTCCATTTGTTTCAAAACATTCTTGACATAGAACGGCCGGCTGAAGGTCCAGCGAAGCGTGTGCCACAAAAAAACAACGACATTGCCCATTTCTTTTACAAACCCGAAGGTCTTGCGGCCTGTCGTCTCGAACCAGCTATTGATATATCCGGGGAACCCGTTTGCTGATACCACAGAGCACCTCATATGCAATGGTTTCGGTCTTGACCGCGATATCCTCGGCCGTAATCCGTTCGCTGCCCTGGCTTCCTATGAGCACTACGTCGTCGCCTTCCTGCACACCGGGCACATCCGTCACATCAAGCATGCACATGTCCATGCACACCCGCCCAACAACGCGCGCCCGCATACCCCGGACAAGCGCCTCTCCCGTGTTCGAGAGGCCGCGACTATATCCGTCTGCGTACCCGATCGGCAGCGTTGCGATGCTGCTGTCCCGCTTGGCAACAAAAGTCCGGCCATAACTGATCGGAACGCCTGCCGGAACATTTTTGATGAATGCGATACGCGTCACCAGCGACAACACCGGCCGCAGGTCAACGCGCGCGGCCCGCTCTTCGCGCGGATCATATCCATACAGCATCAGCCCCGGCCGCACCATTGTAAAAAGCGCGCGCCGGAAGTCAAGCAACGCGGCGCTGTTTGCCGCGTGCCGGACCGGGATATCGATCCCTTGTGCGGCAAGAACCTTGAGGAGCGACTCAAAACGATCCATCTGCGTTGCGGCGAATTGTTTGTCCGATAGGTCCGCATCGGCAAAGTGCGTCATCAGCCCCTGCACCGTGATGGCGCCGAGCTTATTCAGCTCCGCGAGAAAAGCAGGCGCCTCTTCGGAAGCAATGCCGATTCTGCCCATGCCGGTATCTATTTTCAAATGCACGGTGACCGTTGTGCCGCGCTTCTTCGCCGCAGCGGACAGCGCCTTCGCAACGGAGCGGTTGGAAACAACCGGTGTAAGTCCCAGCGCAACAATCGTCTCTGACTGTTCCGGGAATAGCGCGCCCATCACGAGGATAGGAGCAACGATGCCCGCTTCGCGGAGTTCCCTTCCCTCTTCGACCAGGGCCACGCCGAGCATGTCCGCCCCAAGCCCCAAGAGCCGACGGGAGATCTCTACGGCCCCGTGGCCGTAGGCTTGTGCCTTCACAACGGCAAGAATCTTTCTGCCATCGGCACAGCGTAGTGCCTCCCGGTAATTATGGGAGAGAGCATCCCCCGAGATCACCGCCATGGTCGGCCTGTCGGAAGTCGTCATTGTCATCAAGGGCGATAGCGTTCGTTCTCGCATGGTATCAATGGATCCCCACGTCATATCGTTGTCATCTGTTCTTAGTGTATGGTGCTCTCATTGATTTCCTCGAAGGTATTGGACGCCGGCAGTACTTCAATTTTGTCGAACGACTGTGCGCAGTCCAAACACTCCCAGTGGTGGATAGTCCAGTATTCAAAATCCATCTCGAGTCCGTAGTCATCTTCCTGAAAGAGATTCGTTCCCCCGCAGAAAGGGCACATGATCGGTTCCATTATCAATCCTCCGATTTTCATTCACGGGAACCCATATTCTTACAGGGAACGAAAATCACTTCCAGCCCGGCTGCCGACACAATACGAATGCAGACGCTCTTGCAGGTATTCGGGCGGTAAAAACAGGTCCGTTCATCCGGCAAATTATAAAATCTGCCGTTTTTTCATATGGTTCAGCAATACTTTATCACAGAGATGGTATTTTTGCAAAAGAATTTTTGGCGTGAACTGATCTGCGGGCTCTCCATGCTGCGATAGAAATAAAAGCAGCACCCCCAGATACGTAGAAAAGCTGTGGCGGAAAACCGACTTCGTTACTTTGCGGAGAGAAAAAACATTTTCGTGATCAAGCTCTCTGTTTCCTCGGAAGCAGAGACACATTGTTCGCTGATTAGAGTGTCTGACGTCTTGGCAATAATTTTTTGTCTTTTAAACTTCCAGACGAATTAACCATGATAAAAAAATATTGCCCTCTAAACTGAATGCGAACCCCATTGTACCTTATATACCCATATATAAAATCTAATATACATATAATCTATAGATGTGATAATAAATAAATGTAATATTGCGATACACTTAGTTTAAAAAATGTTGCGCAACCATATGATATATTAC
>Ga0209068_10000195_pt1 | contig 36747 bp, 33 predicted proteins | sample ColStrG_CSR_2012_FD_187200 | JGI IMG/M metagenome (GOLD analysis project Ga0209068, IMG submission 187200) | Freshwater sediment microbial communities in response to fracking from Pennsylvania, USA - Cold Stream Run_MetaG_CSR_2012 (SPAdes)... | ecosystem: Environmental > Aquatic > Freshwater >...
CCACAGTTCGTCGTGGTACCTCAAGAATTCCATGTGGTTGAGCAGTGTCAGAAACTCCAAGGAATGGTTCTCAAACGGTTCTACTCACGCTTCAGATCAATGCTCGCAGGGTTGTGACAGGTGGTCTGACATGGGGTCAAACTTGGGTCCGATTTGGGTCCAATAACGTCCGAATAAGGTCCAAAACTAGGGTACACGACGCAGAGCCGACCTAAGCAGGCCAATCACATAGCTTCAGTTAGTTTGCCTTGGGCGCAGGGGGTCCGCGGTTCAAATCCGCGCGCCCCGACCAATTATCTCTGGATCTCTATCCCGCGGCGACTACCACTTCACGTGGTGTGGATTTCACCTGCTCTGACAGTCCGCCGTACTACGCGGAACCTAACTCGCAGAACCTACGAGAAGATATTCCGGTTCAGGAATTCATTCCTGAACTTTCCCTTCGGATCATATTTCTGGCTCAACTGAACAAATTCAGGCAACTTCGTATAGATGGATTTCAGGCTTGCCGGGGATGTAGTGAACAGCTTTCCCCAGTGCGGACGGGCGTTAAATGGAGCCAGCTCTTTTTCGATCACGGGCAGGAGCTTGCTGACTGCCGGCCAATCCTGTTTCCAGGTGAAATGAATGGTTATGCAGGGTTGTTTGTAACAGGGACTCATCCAGAGGTCGTCGGCGGCAATGGCGCGGATTTCTGAAATCATCAGGTGCGGGCCCACCTGGTCGCGCAGCTTTTCCACCGCCAGAATGGCTTCGATGGCGTGTTCGCGGGGCACGAAATACTCGGTTTGCAGTTCCTTGCCGGCGCTCGGTGTGAACCCCATGCGGAAGTGCGGCAGCCGTTCGTACCAGGGACCGGGCACGCCCATCTGCTCGGTGCAGTTTTCGGCGGAAAGTTCGGCAATGGGGTGAAGATTCTTGGTGGCGAGTTTTGCCCCGAAAAATTCCGGGGTCGCGTCGAATGCCTGTCCGGGTTCCACGCGGCTTTTTATCCAGATTTCATTGAGACGCTGTTTTTGCCAGTCCGTAAACAGGCTCACGCTGTAAGCGCTGGATTCGATCGCGTCAAAATGCTCCTTCATCTGGCTGAGCGGCAGATTTTCATAGACGTACTGCCGCATCATGTAGGTGGGCTGGATATCGAGCGTAACTTTTGTGATTACGCCCAGCGCCCCCAATCCAACCACCGCTCCGCGAAATGTCTCACCGTCGTTTTGGCGGGACAGCTTCACCAGATCGCCATTTGCGGTCAGGATTTCCAGCGCGGATGCAGCCGTCGCCAGGTTGCCGTTCTTGACCCCGGAGCCGTGGGTTGCAGTGGTACAGGCGCCGGCGATTGAAATATGCGGCAGGGAAGCAAGGTTATGCAGGGCAAAGCCCTGGCTGTCGAGATACGGGCACAACTGGCCATAACTCATCCCTGCTTCGACGGTCACCGTGCGCGCCGCGGGGTCGAGCCCAACCACCTTGTCCATCGCCCGCAGGGATAGCAGGTTGTAGGTGCTGTCGGCAATGTTATTGAAACAGTGACGCGTCCCGAGTACCTTGAGCCTGCTCTGTTTTTTGACAAATTCCCGCACCTCTGCCAGCGAGTTGGCGGAGTACAGATTTTCGGTGCTGTATTCTAAATTGCCCGCCCAATTTTTCAACTTGTCGGGCAACGCCCAGGCAGACAGCGGCGATATGACGGGGCTGGCAAGGAGCGCCGAGAGAAGTTTCAGAAAGGTTCGCTTGTCCATAGCTAAGGCCTGTTGTCCCTTGGGAATTGGCCTGACTCCTAATTGTCTAAATTCAGATTGTCTAGATTCATAAACCACGAAGGACACAAAGTTACACGAAGTCGCGATAACAGGTTTCTTTGCGCTCTTTGCGAACTTTGCGGTCAAAATCTTTAACCGCAAAGGGCGCTAAGGACGCAAAGAAACCTGCAATTAGGACACTGCTCCACTGCTTCATGTCCTGACTCTGAAACGGCGGCAATTGTACACCCGTTCCATACATCAATCGCCTGCGCCCGGACGCTTCGGGTTCGGAACGATTGGACAGGCGGCCATCTCTCTGGAAGAATATGGCGGAATAAGCAACTGCGAGGGACAAACATGATCCAGCTCAAAGTGAATGGAGTGGAACGTTCCTTCGATGGCGATCCCGACCTGCCGCTGCTGTGGTATCTGCGGGATGTTTTGGGACTGACCGGAACCAAATTCGGCTGCGGCATGGCGCTGTGTGGAACCTGCACCGTGCACCAGGACGGAAAAGCGATCCGCTCGTGCACCACTCGCATGAGCGCGGCAGCCGGAAAAGAAATCATCACGATCGAGGCGATTTCCAGGAACGGGCTGCATCCGGTGCAGCAGAAGTGGATCGAATTCAACGTGCCGCAATGCGGCTACTGCCAGGCGGGGCAGATCATGCAGGCCATCTCCCTGCTGAAGGAAAAACCCAAGCCCAGCGACGCGGACATCGACACCGGCATGGCGGGGAACATCTGCCGCTGCGGCACCTACCAGCGGATTCGTGCGGCGATCAAGGCGGCCGCGGGAGAGAGCGTATGAGCGGCAACATCCTGAACGTCAGCCGTCGCGGTTTTCTACAGGGGATAGTTTCCACCGGCGCCCTGATCCTGAGCGTGCGCTTGGTTCCGGAATTCCTGTGGGCAGACGCGACCACGCCCGGCAGTCACGCGGACCGCGCCGTCCTGCATCCCAGCGTGTTTGTTGGAATCGACACCGACGGAACCGTACATCTTGTAGCGCACCGCTCCGAAATGGGCACTAGCAGCCGTACTTCCGTCCCGCTCATTCTGGCCGATGAACTAGACGCGGACTGGAAGCGGGTGAAACTGGAACAGGCGATCGGCGACGAGCGCTACGGAAGTCAGGACACTGACGGATCGCATTCCGTCCGCAGCTTTTACGACACCATGCGAGAGGCTGGAGCTACGGCTCGGCTGATGTTGATCCGGGCCGCGGCCCAGCAGTGGGGAGTTCCGGCGTCAGAGTGCCACTCCGATCTTCATGTGATCGTTCACAGCGCGAGCAACCGCAAAGCCGGATACGGAGAGCTGGCTGCGGCTGCCGCGGCGCTGCCGGTTCCCAAGAAAGAAGAACTGCAATTCAAACCGAAGAGTGCCTGGCGATACGTCGGCAAAGGAGCTTCCAGCTACGACCTGGCGGATATCTGCACCGGCAAAGCCGGTTACGGCATGGACGCCCGCCTCGACGGCATGGTCTACGCTTCCATCGAACATCCTCCCGTGCTCGGCGGCAAAGTGAAGTCGTATGACGAAAAAGCCCCGCTGCAAGTGAAGGGCGTGACGCAGACGATTCCCATCAAGCCCTTTACCCCGCCGCATCATTTCCAGCCGCTCGGCGGGGTGGCAGTGATCGCCGACAATACCTGGGCCGCGTTTCAAGGACGCAAAAAGCTGAATGTGTCATGGGACAACGGCGCTAACGCCAGCTACAACTCGGACGCGTATCAGAAAGAGTTACAGGAGACAGCTCGCAAGCCAGGCAAGGTGGCGCGGAATATCGGCGATGTCGATGCCGCGTTTGCCAGGGGTGGAAAGATCGTGGAGGCGGATTACTACGTCCCTCACCAGGCGCATGCCACTATGGAGCCCCCCGTCGCTCTGGCCGATTACAGAGACGGAAAGGTCACACTCTGGGTTCCTACGCAGAATCCGCAGGCCGTGCAGGAGACCGTCGCTGCAGAACTGGGCATTCCCAAAGAAAACGTGATTTGCCATGTGCCCCTGCTGGGGGGCGGTTTTGGGCGCAAGTCGAAACCGGACTACGCGGCCGAGGCGGCCATCCTGTCGAAGGCGGTGGGACGGCCGGTGAAGGTGGTATGGAGCCGGGAAGACGACCTCAAGTTCGGTTACTACCACTCCGTGGCGGCCATGTACATGAAGGCGGCGTTGGATGAAAAAGGGAAGCCCACGGCGTGGCTGCAGCGCTCGGTGTTTCCGTCCATCGGGTCGACCTTCGCCCTGAATGACACATACGGCAGTGACGGTGAACTGGGACTCGGATGGACCGATCTGCCTTTCGACATTCCCAATCATCGCGCCGAGAACGGGCCGGCAGTGAACCATGTACGCATCGGATGGTTCCGGTCGGTGGCGAATATTTATCACGGCTTCGCCGCGCAGTCCTTTGCCGACGAACTGGCGCACACCGCCGGACGGGATTCTGTGGATTACTTGCTGGAACTGATCGGGCCTTCGCGCATCGTGGACGTGAAGGCCTCCGCACCCAAGTACGAGAATTACGGTGCATCGCCTCAAGCCTATCCCCTGGACACGGCACGCATGCGCCGGGTGGTTGAAGTGGCGGCGGAAAAATCGGGTTGGGGAAAACGCAAGCTGGGTAAGGGATCAGGAATGGGTATCGCCGTGCACCGGAGTTTCCTGACCTACGTCGCCACGGTGGTGGAAGTCGAGGCGGACGACAAGGGTGAGGTAAAGATTCCGGCGGTGTACACCGCTGTAGACGCAGGCCTGGTGGTGAATCCCGAGGCTACGAGATCTCAGTTTGAGGGTGCGGCGGTCTTCGGGACCAGCATTGTGCGCAGCGGGGCAATTACGGCCAAGGACGGAGTGATCGAGCAGTCGAATTTCCACGACTATCCTGTGGCCCGGATGAACGACGCTCCCTACAAGACGAATGTCTATATCGTGGAGAGCGACGCCCCTCCGGCCGGAGTGGGTGAGCCGGGAGTGCCGCCGTTCGCGCCCGCGGTCTGCAATGCAATCTTTGCGGCAACCGGAAAACGGATTCGCGAATTGCCTCTTTCCAGAAGCGGGGTGGGTGCATAGCAATGGCGAACTTCTTCGCATGGGGAAGGCCGTGCTGAAGTCTGACTCGCGGCCAATTTCGTCGGTAAACCGACCAAAATTGTCTTTTTCGAAACGGCACTTCTTCCAGTGACAAAATGCGTTCAGTGGTTCTCTGGGGCTCCGCATGAAAGAAGCTGGGAGATGCGGAGCCTCAGCTATTTCAAGCCCGCCGCGCACGTTTTCCATCCCTGGTTTTCAGTGTTTGGATCTCGTCTCCGACCCATCCGTCCCTAAATAGTCTGCATAGCCCAGTGGTGCTGTCGGCTGGCACGACAGGGCCATTTACGTTCGGGCGCCCGAAACCTAATCTGTGTTTGAGCAGTTCTGGGGGAGGGCTGTTCGACGGGCGTCCTAAGACTCAAACCTGGGTCTTGGGCGCTTTCGTTTTTGGGGGAACCCGGGTAGGGACGGGCGTCCCGCCCGTCCAGGCCGAGCAAGGCTCGGCAGGCTTTTTCCGGTCTGTTGGCGCGGCAAATGCCGCAAAACATAAGGGCAGTGTCCTTCCAGATGTGCAAATCCCAAACGTTGTACAAGTTTCGCCGAAATCTGCCGGGGCCAAGGGTAGCGACTGAGTGGGTGACTAAATATCGGCATCCATGCGGGTTATGAGGCTTTGGCTGTCCGGCGCAAAACCGACTTTGCCAGCGCTGGCGCTGCGCTGAATACATGCAGCCCGCCGTTCCACAAGCTTTCCACAGAATGTGGTACCAGAGTTGTTGTCAGAAAGTCAGCGGCGAAATCGCCTATTCCGGCGGCCCCAGGCCGTCCTGAGCCAGGGACTCGAACCGCGTAGATCGTTTGACGAAAGCCAGCTTGACCTTGCCGGTGGGGCCATTGCGCTGCTTAGCGATAATCAGTTCGGCGCGCCCATCCAGTTCGGGCTCGTCCGGTTTGTAAACTTCCTCGCGGAAGATGAAAGCCACCACATCGGCATCCTGCTCGATGGATCCCGACTCGCGCAGGTCGGCGAGTTGCGGACGGTGGTCGCCACCCCGGCTTTCAGGGGCGCGGCTTAACTGGGACAAGGCAATCACAGGTACTTTGAGCTCTTTGGCCAGTCCCTTAAGCCCGCGGGAGATGGCAGACACTTCCTGGGTGCGGTTCTCGTATCGCCTGCCCCCGCCCGACATCAGTTGCAGGTAGTCCACGATGATCAGGTCCAACTTGCTTTGCGACTGCTGCAGACGCCGCGCCTTGGCGCGCATTTCACTGAGGCTGATGCCCGGGGTGTCATCGATGAAAATCGGGGCATGCGCCAGTTGCTCCATGGCATGAACCACTTTGTCCATGTCATCTCTCCACAGCGAGCCGGTACGCATCTTGTGTGAGTCCACACCAGCCTTCGAACACAGCAGGCGAAGCAGCAGAGCCTCGCGGGACATTTCCAGGGAAAACATGCCGACCACCTTCTGGTCTTCGATGGAAGCATTTTCAGCAATGTTCATGGCGAAGGCAGTCTTTCCCATGGAAGGCCGGGCGGCGATGATGATCAGGTCGGAGCGCTGCAGCCCGCTGGTCATCTCGTCTAGATCGGGGTAATGCGTGGCCAGTCCGGTGATACGCTGCCCGCGCTGCAGCAGAGCGTCCACCGATCCGAAAGACTCTTTGACGATCTCCTGCACGCCCATAAAGCCACGGCCGATGCGCTTCTCGGAGAGCTGCATGATGGCAGCTTCAGCGTCGTTGAGCACTTCTTCGGCGGGGTCGCTCTGGTCGGAGGCTCGCGCGATAGCGGAATTCGAGGCGTGGATGAGCCCACGCAACAGCGCCTTATCGCGGACAATCTTGATGTAGTGCTCGATGCTGGGCCGGTCAGGGACGCCATCCAGCAGGCCGGAGATGTAACCCACATCGCCGATGGCTTCCAGTTCCTTGCGCCGGTCCAGTTCTTCGACCAGCGTGATCATGTCGATCGGCCGTGACGACTCGGCCAGGTCCATCATGCGCGAATAAATCCGGCGGTGGGAGTCGAGGGAGAAGTCTTCCGGCTTGAGATGCTCGGCAGCCTGATTGTAGGAAAAATTGTCCAGCAGGATGGCGCCAAGAATGGAGCGCTCGGCTTCCACATTCGCCGGAAGGCTGTGCGCGAGACTGTAGTCAGTAGTTGCCAAGGCCTTTTAGTGAAAACTAGCTTCAAACCGTGATCGCGATACTAGCCACGAACGACTTGTGGACGCCTTGTGGCACCTTCGGAAAACGCAGACCAAAACGTTTTTTCTTGGTCGCATAGTTGCTCTGTCGCGAAAACGCCGCCGCCATCTTCAGATTCTGCCAAAGTTGAATTCTAGTATGGCGAATAGAAAGCGAATAATCAAGAAGTTCGATCATGGGAAGACACCGGCCGCTGCCTCGTATCTTGTGATCGTTTTTTTCCTGATCCGCGGTGATCCGTGAAAATCCGTGGCCAAAGAACTCCAAAAATAAATGCGGCCCAGGCCAGCCACCTGGGCCGCATTGCTCGTGAGCGCTGTGCCTGTCGTTTCGCCACACTAGGCGGCGAGGTGTGTGCGCGAAAACCGCATTCCCGAAGGAACGCACATTCTCTGCACACCCTGCAGGCGATCAATCCGCAAATACAAGATTCGCAGATCGTGACCCGCAGTGACTGCGTAAGCGGACGGCTGAAGTCCTGCTTTTTAGGAAGGACTCTTCTGAGGAGGCCGCATCGCCCGAGTTTCCTGGAAAGCGCCGAAGCGCACTCTTGAAAACCCTCCCGCCGGTTCACCCTCGAGAACCGCCGGTTTCCGCCAGCTCTGCTGCAGTCGCCAGCAGGCTCAATGCACTTCACGCTTGCACTGTCGACACTTTGCGTGAAGACCGAATCAATCGCAATGGAAAACTTGAGTTGAGTTGTGCGAAAACTGTGGAGGAAAGAACTTCCTTGTGGAAAGAGAAGGAAAAGGCGGGGGAAATTCTCGGCCACGGATTTACACCGATTAACACGGATGAATCTTTTTTTGTTTTGTTCGGAGCCTCCGCGTGGTCGTCACTCTTGTACAGTGCAGAAAACAAAAGGCACGACCGAAGTCGCGCCCTTTATCTGTGTGATCCGCGTAAATCCGTGGCCAGGTCTTAGTCCCGCACACCATCCAGAAACGCCCGCAACTTCCGCGAACGCGATGGATGCCGCAACTTCCGCAATGCCTTCGCCTCGATTTGGCGAATGCGTTCGCGGGTTACTGCGAATGACTGGCCTACTTCCTCCAGCGTGTGTTCCGAGCCGTCTTCCAGGCCGAAACGCATCTTGATGACCTTCTCCTCGCGCGGCGTCAGCGTGCGCAGCACCTGCGAAGTCTGGTCTTTCAGGTTGACGTTGATCACGGCCTCGGCGGGTGAAACCACGGCGCGGTCTTCGATGAAGTCGCCCAGATGCGAATCTTCCTCTTCACCGATCGGCGTTTCGAGAGAGATAGGCTCCTGCGCGATCTTCAGCACCTTGCGCACTTTCGCGACCGGAATATCCATGCGCTTGGCGATTTCTTCCGACGTCGGTTCGCGTCCCAGTTCCTGCACCAGCTGCCGCGAAGTGCGGATCAGCTTGTTGATCGTCTCGATCATGTGCACGGGGATACGAATCGTACGCGCCTGATCAGCAATGGCACGAGTAATCGCCTGCCGAATCCACCACGTGGCATAGGTCGAGAACTTATACCCGCGGCGGTATTCGAACTTGTCCACGGCCTTCATCAAACCGATGTTGCCTTCCTGGATCAGATCCAGGAATTGCAAACCGCGGTTGGTGTATTTCTTCGCGATGGAAACCACCAGGCGGAGGTTGGCCTCGATCAGTTCCCGCTTGGCCTGCTCCGCATCCATGTCCCCCTGGATGATTTCCCGTTGCGTCCGCTTGAGCTCCTGAAAGGAAACGCCGGCTTCGCCCTCCAGTTTTTCCAGTTCAGAGCGGACGGATCGCGACTGCCGCCGATATTCCTTCTTCTGCTCCTCGCTGCGGGTCGCGTCCGCTTTGCGTTCCAGGTTCTGGGATTGCCGGTCGAGCGACCGCATGGTGTCGACCGTCTTGTTTACCCGGTCGATGAGCCGCTTGCGCTCCGCGTTGGTAAAACCCAGTTTCCGGACACAAAGGGAAACGGCCACCACCGCTCGCGCCAAAGCCAGGCGATAGCGGCGGTAGTCCTTGGGGCGCTTCTTTTGTGAAACTGCGGCGAACTTCTCGATCAGCACCCCGGCCTTTTTATAAGCTTTGGCCAGGTCGTCGATCTTTCCGGTGAACTCCTTCAGCCGATTTTGGAGGATTTCATCGGTGATCTCCTCCTCGTCGAAGGTGACCACTTCCTTGATGGAGCGGACGCCTTTCTTGAGGTCTTCCCCCATCGCCAGAAGTTCGTTGATGACGATTGGAGAACGGGACAGAGCCTTTAGGACTCGCAGTTGCCCGCGCTCGATGCGCTTGGCGATTTCCACTTCGCCTTCACGCGTAAGCAGCGGTACAGTTCCCATCTCGCGGAGATACATGCGGACGGGGTCGTTGGTTTTTTCGAGAGCGCCGGGAGTCAGGTCGAGTTCGACATCCTCGCCGACCTCTCCTTCTTCTTCGAATTTTTTATCGAGCGCGGAGGAGGGAAGCTTGGGTCCCTCCAGCACATCGATGCCTTGCGTGCCAATGGTGGTCAGCAGATCGTCCAGGTCCTCGGGAGAATGCACGTCGTGCGGGATAAGGTCGTTGACCTGGTCATAGGTCAGATATCCCTTCTCTTTACCTGTGTCGATCAGCTTTTTTATATCGTCGTACTTGTCGTCTAGAGCCAAGACGGATTACCCTCTTCTCGTCCTACGGAAAGGACCTGTAACGTTTTTTAGCGGTGGGAACGTGGAGCGGCGGAGCTGCGCGCCGGGCACAAACTTTCAGATTATAGCACCCGCTTTGCCTGTTGCACACCCGGCACTCGCCTGATTTCGACGCACTCCGTCCATGCTCCCGTCAACTATTAACTTAGATGGCACCAAACCTCATTTAGTTTCATAGACTTTCCTTTAACTATGCGGGCCGGGCGGCGGGCCCCTCGTCAGCCAGGCTGGCATCCATCAGGGCCCGCTTGAGCCGGACTTTTTCCTCCAGCAAGGCTTGTAACTGGCCGGCGCCCTGTCCTCGCGTGGCTTGCAGTTCCCTCTGTACCCTTTCCAGCTTGCGTCTGAGCTGAATGCGCCGCAGCCCGCGCACTGCCCCCTCGATGCGTTCGGCGGTGAGCTCTTCGTCCTCCTTCATGAGGATGGAGGCCAGCAAACCGCGGTCTGCCTCCGGCAAGGGCAGATCCGTGACATGCATGGTTTCCGACCAGGTACCGAGTAGCACTTCGATCAATGACTCGGTGGCCAGCCCGTGGTGAAGACTTTCGCTCTTGAGGACAAATTGCGCCTGGCGCGCGGGATCGAACTCCTCTTCCGCGCCGTCGCGGGCGGAAAGATGCTCTTCGGAAGTCTGCATCTCGGTGGCCGAGGCCAGCGCCCGGATCAGTATCCTTTCCGCATCGGTGACCTGAACCTCGGCGAGGGCCTTCACGCTGGCCGTGGACCGGTTGGCGGCGGCATGCTTCAGCTCCTGGCGCAGGACGGACGAGTCGATGCCGAGCTTTTGCGCCATCTCGCGGGCCAGTTCGTCACGAACAATGCGGCTGGGCACCCGCTGAATGTGGGGCAGCAGATAGTTCACCGCCTTGACCTTGCCCTCGGCACTGCGAACCGGGAACTGGGAACGCGCGCGTTCGATCAGGTAGTCGAAGTACTTCTGCGAATTTCTCAGCGCGCTGGCATAGGCGTCCTTACCCTTGCGGCGGATAAACAGATCAGGGTCGAAGCCCGCCTCCAGGGTAAGGACCTTGACCTGGAATTCTTCTCCTACCAGCAGACCCAGGGTCCGCTCCGTAGCCTTGGCGCCCGCCGTATCCGGGTCAAAATTGACCACCACGTTCCTGCTGAAGCGCCCCAGAAGGCGGGCCTGGAGCTCGGTGAATGCCGTGCCCGAGCTGGCGATCACGTTGTGAAAACCGGCCGCGAACACCGAGATGCAGTCCATCTGGCCTTCGACCAGGATGGCGTAGTCCAGCTTGCGAATCGATTCCTTTGCCCGGTCGAGATTGAACAGTACCTTTGACTTGGAATAGATCGCCGTCTCTGGAGAGTTCAAATATTTAGGGCCAGCCTTTTCATCGGTGGAGAGCGTGCGCCCGGTAAATGCAATCACACGTCCGGCCTCGTTGGTGATGGGGAACAGCACTCGGTTGCGAAACTTGGAGTAGAAAACCGGACCTCGGGCGTCGGACGTCGGGCCTCGGCTCTCCGTGTCGACGGCGGACTCTTGCCGAGAACCGGGAACTGGGATCTGAGAACTGGGTGTTTGAGACCCAACCTGCGAACCCGAAGATCCGCTCTCCACTTTCCACGAGAATAGCCCGCTTTCCCGTAGTACATCCTCCTCGAACTCGCCCTTCATCCGGTCGCGTAACACAAACCCCGAGTCAGGCGCAAAACCGATCCGGAATGCCTTGATGATCTCCTCATTCAGCCCGCGCCCGGCCAGGTATTCGCGGGCGTGAGCGCCTTCCGGGCGCTTGAGATACTCCTGAAAGAAGGCGCATGCCCGCTCATGGACTTCGAGGAGCACCGTGCGCAGTTTCGCCTCTTTGGCCTCTGCTGGACTCGAAAAACTCACTTTGGGCAGGGCAATACCCAGTTTCTGCGCCACGGCCCGCACCGCTTCCGGAAAGGTAATATTCTCGATTTTCTGCACGAAGCTGAAAACATCGCCGGACACGCCGCAGCCGAAGCAGTGATAGAACTGCCGTGTGGCATGAACTGAAAAAGACGGCGTCTTCTCGTTATGAAATGGACAGAGCCCGGAGTAGTTCTGCGCCCCCGCCTTCTTGAGCTTGACGTAGTCGCCCACAATGCGAACGATGTCCGCCTGCTGCTTGACGGTTTCCTTGAAGTCGCCGGAGTCGGTCATGGCTGGAGGCACAGCTATCCGCAGGAATTGTGAGCTTGGAAGCCGCTGATTTGAATATACCGGAAGCAGATTGCTGTGGAGAAGCTGTGGAATACACGCTTATCCCGTTGATGGCCGAGGAAAAACCTGCTCTTCACCCACACTTTTTCGCTGTCATGCTGAGCGGAGGAAGAGCGGTCGCTTGCGACCGCTCTTCCGCAGTCGAAGCACCCCTACCCTCGGAACGATCGTTCATTCCCGGATACCAGTCCTTGCTCAAGTCCAGCCACTGCTGATTCATGGACTTGATCAATACAATCTTCTTGTCCCGCCGCCAGCCCTTCAGTTGCTTCTCGCGCCCGATGGCTTTGTGAACATCATCGTACGACTCCCAGTAGAGAAGGCGCTCGGCGTCGTAATCATCAGTAAAACCTTCAATCCGGTGAAACTTGTGCTCGAACGCTCGCTTGCACAGATTGCTCGTCATGCCGATGTAGAGTGTTCCCGAGATGCTGCCCATGATGTACACAAAGTAGCTTCGTCGCTCTCGTTGAGGTCGCATGAGGGAGTAGGGGTCCTTCGACTCCCCGCTTCTTCGCAAGCGAAGAAGCGGCTTCGCTCAGGATGACAGGCTATGGTTTGGCGCTTACAAAAAGCTGTGACGGGCGTCACAAGCTGCGTACAAGAGGGTCAATTCGGCACTCTAACCATTGTCATGCTGAGCGGAGGAAGAGCGGTCGCTCGCGACCGCTCATTCGCAGTCGAAGCACCCCTATAGCACCACGACGCTACACCCGCAGCTCCACCACCGTCGCTCCGCCGCCACCTTCATTCTGCGGCGGCTCGGTGACTGATTCGACATGTGGATGCTTCTGCAAATACTGCCGCAATGCTTTCCTCAAAATCCCCATGCCGCTGCCGTGCACCACGCGCACCCGAGGCAGTCCGGCCAGGAATGCGCGATCTACGAACTTTTCTACCTCCCGGGTTGCATCATCGACGGTGCGTCCGATCACGTTGATTTCCGAGGGCACGCTCGCGTCTTCTTTCTCCAGTGAAACGGACACCCCACGCGCACGAGCGGCCTTCACCGGCGAGTCGGCGGCGCGTACCAGCACTTCGGCGATGTCGTCGCGCGCTATCTTCATTTTCATGACGCCGATTTCGACTTCGAAGTGATTGTCATCGAGCCGCCGGCTGACCACTGCCGGGCGTCCCACCGATTTGAGTTTGACGGTGTCGCCCTCGGACACGTGCTTTACCACTTTCGGCTGCGCATTGGGGTCGCCCTGATCCGCGCCGGTGGTATGCGCGACCACCGTGGAATCGAACTGCTCACGAAATTCGCGCCGCAGTTTGGATATCCGCCGCTCGGCCTCTTTCGAGAGCTTCAGTGACGCGGCCCGGTCCTGGATGGCGTTGACGGTTTCTCGTGCCTGGTACTCGAAATCCCGCAGCACGGTGTCGAGTTTCTTCTCCATTTCTTTGATTCGTGCCTGTTGTTCTTTCCGGCCTTCCGCGGCAAGGCGCGTCTTGTCCCGTTCGAACTCTTCTTCGCGAGTTTTCAGGCGGAGGCGATCGGCCTCGGCTTCGCGCAGTTGCTCATGCAGCCGGTCCAGAAATTGACCAACGTCTCGAGCCTGCGTGCCCAGGCGCGACCGTGCGGCGTCAATGATGGTCGCGTTCAGTCCCAGGCGCTGCGCGATGTTGAGACCCGCGGACGCGCCGGGCACACCGATTTTCAGTTCATACGTTGGTTGCAGCGTGGCTTCGTCGAATCCAACCGAGGAGTTCACCACTCCCGGCGTGTTCGCGCCATATACCTTGAGCGAAGTGTGGTGGGTGGAGATTACCGTAATGCACCCGATCCGTCGGAAATGGTCCGCGATGGCAACTGCCAGAGCCGCTCCTTCTTCGGGGTCGGTGGCCGAGCCGAGCTCGTCCAGGAGTACAAGCGATCGCGATGTCGCGGTGCGCGAGACAAAGTCGATGTTGGTGACGTGCGCCGAAAAGGTTGACAGGTTTTGCTCGATGGACTGGTAGTCGCCGATATCGGCAAGCACCGCGTCGAAAATCGGCAGCTCGGCTCGATCCGCGGGAACGGGTATGCCGGCCTGCGCCATCAAGGCCAGTAAGCCCACAGTTTTCAAGGCTACCGTCTTGCCGCCGGTATTGGGGCCGGTGATGACCAGTTCGAGACGTTCTGCTTCCATCTCGATACTGATGGGGACGACGTGGCCGCCTTTCGCCTTGAGATTTCGCTCGAGCAACGGGTGGCGCGCGTTGTGAAGGATGAGACCCGCTCGGTCCGGTACCTCAGGGGCCGAACCCTCGGTCGTTTTGCGCTTTTGATCTGCAGGTCTAAAGCCCTGCTGCATCCCCTCTGCACCAGAGCGTTCTTCAGGAAACTTGGCCTGCACACAGCTGTAGTCTTCCGCGAAGCGGGCCTTTGCGAACTGCAGTTCCAGGTCGGCCAAAGTCTCGACCGACAGCAGGATTCGGTCCGCATGCTCGCCGACCCGGCGGGTCATCTCCAGCAGGATGCGGTGGACCTCGGCTTGCTCGTCATCCAGCAGGCGCACCAGTTCATTGTTCTGTTCGATGGTTTCCAGTGGTTCTACGAAAACTGTCTGTCCGCTGGAGCTGGCTCCGTGCACGACTCCTTGCACTCGTCGCTTTTGTTCGATCTTGATCGGTATAACGAAGCGTTCGCCACGGATGGTGATGAGTTCATCCTGCACCGCCCCGCCTTCGGCCAGCCGGCGAAGGTAGCCGCGCAGCGATTCCTGAATCGTCCGCTTTTGTCGTTCGATCTCCCGGCGAATCCGGGCCAGCTCCGGCGAGGCCCGGTCTTCCAGTGTGCCGTCCGGCTGGATCTTGTTGCGAAAGGTGCGCAGGAAATCGGTGAAGTCGGTGATGCCGGACGAAAGTTGGGCCACCGCGTTCCACTGCACCTTCATGGCCGCAGGCGGGCTCAGGGCAATTTCCCGCCACTCCGCCGCCCGGTCAACGACCAGCACCACGTCGCGAATCTCGGTGGTTTCCAGAACCGCGCCGGAAATTCGAGACTTTCCGACAACTTGCGAGATGTTCAGCAGTCCGGAAAACTCGAAGCGGCCTCCAACCCGGCGAAACTCGCGAATTTCAGTGGTGAGCTGATGCTGTTCTCGAATCCAACCGGGATCGACGGAAGGAGAAAGCGCGGCAATCCGCTCCTGCCCGAGCGGGGACGAGGCGTAACCCTGGATCAATTCGCGCAGAGGCTCGAATTCCAGGACCCGGGCACTAGTGTGAATGAGGGGGCGGGGCGGCATCGAACTCATGTTACAAGAAGCCGCAGGATTAACTACAGAGCTGGTGATCTCTGGCGCGAACGGTCACGAGACAATCCAACCACTCAGCCTGCAGCCTTCGCCGTCTCGGCCAGCTTGGGTACAACCTGTTTGGCGGCGGGAAAGCGAAGTTCAAAAGCAGCCCCGCCTTCAGGCAGATTCCGGCAGGTGATCTTGCCCTTGTGGTCCTGAACGATTCCGTAGGTAACGCTGAGCCCAAGTCCCATGCCCTTGCCCACAGGCTTGGTGGTATAGAAAGGATCAAAGATGCGCTGCGGATCGCGGACGCCGGGGCCGGAGTCGTAAAATTCCAGGACCAGTTCGTCGCCTTCTCGCAGGGCGCTCACTGACAAGATGCCGCCACCCACTTCTTCAAGGGCATCGGTCGCGTTCCCGATAATTTCGACGCAGCACTGAAAAAGCTGGTTGATATTTCCCAGGATGTGCGGAAGATCGGTTGCGATCCGGCTTTCGAGCCGGATGTTCTTGTTGTCGATGCGAAGCATTTTCATTTGCAGGGCGCGCTGCAGCAGTGAGCCCATGTCGAGCAGCGTCTTTTCCCCCGGAGATTGCTGCGCGAAGCTGAGCAGGCTGGAGACCAGTTCCCGGGTACGCCGCGCCTGCTGGCCGATCTTGCGTGCCATGTTGACCTGGTCCGGTGCCAGACCAGGGTCGGATGTCAGCAACTCGGAATACCCCAGAATCGCAGCCAGCGGATTATTGATTTCGTGAGCAGCTCCGGACACCAGCTGCGCCAGCGATGCCAGCTTTTCCCGTTGCACCAGTTCGGTCTGCAGGCGCTTTAGATTTTCCAGGCTCAGGCGCGACTCGTCCAGCAGTCGCACCAGTTCGCGGTCCATCAGATATTGGCGAAGAAATACGAACAGACCCAGTACCAGCATGGCTGCGAGCGTGACCAGCAGCCGGAACTGCCTGGTCGCCGCAACCGGGTCGCGAAACCACGCCCAATATCCCATCACGGGAAGAGAAAGCATGGCTAGCATGGCAAGTCGCGGGGCAAGCATCTGCCAGGGCGATTGTTCCGCCGCGGCAGACTCACAAGCAGGTTTCGATTTCCGTGCCAGCAAAGCGGCCCAGATCATCCAGCACATGGAAGCGACGAATGGAATGTCATAGACGCTGCCGGTGTGATATTGACCGCGAGCAATAGCGGCATTCGTGACCATCGAACTTGTGGTGTAGAGTCCCGAAGCGATGAAGAGATTCCAGTAAATCTCTTTCCACGCATCGCGCGCCTTCCAGGCCAACATGCCCAGCACGCCCAGCATAGCCAGGTTTTCCACCAGATAGAGCAAATCGAAATGGGGACTGTAAACTGCAACGTTGAGGACTACATACTCGTCCGGGAAGACGATAAACGCATACAGGAACACCCACCACGCCAGCAACATGAGGAAGTTCAAGGTGCTGAGGTAAAGCTTCCTTTCCTCGGACTGGTGGGGACGCAGAGCCACCGCCGCCATGAACGGCACCACATGAATAAAGAGGATCAGATCCCCCATAAACGGTTCGGGGAGTGGGCTGCGTAGCACGACCTCGTACAGCGTCCATAAGGCCAGGCTACCGGACCACAACAGGCAGCCCAGAGCCATCAGACTCCAAAACAAGCGAATTTGCCCGCGATTGGAAACCGCGTTCGCTACCATCAGCACGAAAGCCAGAAACAACAGCAAGAACTGGGTAATGTCGCCAAAGGCGAGCATGGCGAATCCGGCGGACGAACTGAGTGCCACAATCGCATAGGCCACAGTGGTGCCTACAATGCAGGCGAGCCGCCATTTGCGCCATGAGTTCATTGATATTCCGCATTCTAGAGGCTGAGTTTGCCGCCGATGGGCTTTCAGGATGGACAATGCGTTACTTTAGTACCCCGGATTGTTAACTGGGCCAGGTGCTGCAAGCGCCTCTGCTAAAATCGGCCCATGGCCTTCCCGGTCACACGCCTCCGCCGCCTGCGCCAGAATGAGCAACTGCGCGCGCTGGTGCGTGAAACCCGGCTGACCCCCGAAGCCTTTGTTTATCCCCTGTTTGTCTCTCCCGGCGAGGGCGTGCGGAAGGAAGTAAAGTCCATGCCGGGCGTATTCAATCTGTCGGTGGACGAGGCCGTCAAGGAAGCAAGTCAGGCGCAATCATTGGGGGTTCCCGCCATCATCCTGTTTGGCCTACCAGAGACCAAAGATGAAGTCGCAACCGGCGCCTGGGCGGAAAACGGGATCGTGCAGCAGGCCGCCCGCGCGATCAGGCGAGAGGTTCCCAACCTCATCATCCTGGGTGATGTTTGTTTGTGCGAGTACATGTCTCACGGACACTGCGGCATTGTCCGCACCGGTAGCGGCGCGCAATCGCTGGGCGCTGCCGTGGCTACTACTCCTGCAATCACCGGCGACTATGAAATTCTCAACGACGCAACGCTGGAGTTGCTGGCGCGCACTTCTGTTTCCCTGGTCCGCGCCGGAGTGGACATTGTTGCTCCGTCGGACATGATGGACGGCCGCGTTGGAGCCATCCGCAAAGCGCTCGACGAGGCGGGTTTCCCCAACGCCCCTATCCTCTCCTATGCGGCCAAATTTGCTTCTGGCTTCTACGGACCGTTTCGCGAGGCTGCCGATTCCGCGCCCCAGTTCGGCGATCGCCGTTCCTATCAGATGGATGGCGCGAACCTGCGTGAGGCCATGCGGGAAATTGAGCAAGACATCGAAGAGGGCGCGGACATGATCATGGTCAAGCCAGCCATGCCCTATCTGGATGTAATCGCCGCCGCCCGGGAGCGCTTCGATCTGCCGTTGGCCGCGTACCAGGTTTCAGGCGAGTATGCCATGATCGAAGCCGCGGCCCGCAATGGCTGGATCGACCGCGAGCGCGTCATGATGGAGTCTCTGCTCTCCATTCGCCGCGCCGGGGCCAGCATCATTGTTACCTACTACGCGAAGGACGCTGCGCGGTTGCTGGGTTAGTAGCGCTGCGGATTCTGGATGTACACAATTCGGTCATTCTTGCATGCCCAAACCAGGGCGACGATCCATCCAATCAAACTCCATCCTAAGAAGAGATTGAGAAGAAAGATCGAAAGTTTGTCGTGCCTCTCGCGCACCAGGGCGACAATGCTGGGCAGGAAATAGAAGATAAACCCAAATCCAAAGACCGGGAAAAGGAAGAACCCAAAGACGTGCATAGAGACCTCCTCCAGCCAATGTTACGTCCAACGCAGGCTGGAAGTTCCCCTTAATTATGCGCCTTATGCGGAGAAACAAGTCAACCTGCATTGCCGCTATCGCAACTTTGCCTCTCCTTGTTCTAGAATCAAACGTTTGCCACCATGCATCTGTTCATAAGGAATAGTGAGGATCACTTCTTTGTCCGAAACCATTTACGACATCGCCATTGTCGGCAGCGGTCCGGCGGGATACACGGCTGCGATCCGCGCCGGCCAATACGGCTTGAAGACCGCCCTGATCGAAAAAGACAACGTCCTTGGCGGCACTTGTCTGCACGTAGGATGCATCCCGACCAAGGCTCTGCTGTTCAATGCCGAACTGTGGGACCAACTGAAAGATGCCAGGGAATTCGGAATCGAAGGCGTCGACGGACGCAAGCTGAATTGGGCGGCAGTCCAGGAGCGCAAGTCGAAGATAGTAGCCAAGCACACCAAGGGCCTCGAGTTCCTGATGAAGAAGAACAAGGTGGAAACGATTCGAGGCTACGGCAAGCTGACGGGCCCGGCGCAAAACGGTGTGTTGACCGTCGAAGTCAGTGCCGACCGCAAGACCAGTCAGATCAGGGCAAGAAATGTGATTCTCTGTACTGGCTCAGAAGCGCGCATGCTTCCGGGTCTTGAGCCCGGCGACCGCATACTTACCAACATCGAAATTCTCTCGCTCAAAGACGTTCCCAAGTCGCTGGTGATTGTGGGCGCAGGCGCGGTAGGGGTGGAATTCGCATCCATCTTTCGCTCTTTCGGGGCGGAAGTCACCCTCATTGAAATGCTGCCCCGGCTCGTGCCCATCGAAGACGAGGAAATCTCCAGGGAGCTCGCACGCGTCTACCGCAAACGCGGCATCGCCTTCCACACCGGCGCCAAGGTGGAGAAAATCGAAAAGAGCAGATCCGGAATCACTGTAAACTTCAGCGTGAACGGCAAGCCGGAAAAGATCGAAACCGAGCGCATCCTGATCGCGATAGGCCGCAAACCGAGAACCGAGAACATCGGTCTGGAAAAGACAAAAATCAAGCCCGATCGCGGATTCATCAAGACCGATAGCTGGATGCAGACCAGCGAGCCCGGCGTCTACGCCATCGGCGACATCGTGCTGGGCACGCCGCAACTGGCGCATGTCGGAGCCATGGAAGGCATTGTCGCCGTGACTAAAATCGCGGGCAAGCCCGGCAAGCCGATCAACCCGGAGCACATTCCCAACGCGACCTACTGCCATCCCGAGATTGGCAGTGTGGGTTTGACCGAGGTCAAGGCAGAAGAGGCCGGCTACAACATCAAGGTTGGCAAGTTCCCCTTCAGCGCGAACTCGCGCGCTTCCATCGTGGGCCAGCATGAGGGCTTCATAAAAATCGTCTCCGACGCTGACTATGGCGAGATTCTGGGGGTACACATCATCGGCCCGCAGGCGACTGAGTTAATCGCCGAAGCGGTGGCCGCAATCGAACTCGAAGCCACGGTCGAAGATTTGATGTGGACAATTCATGCCCACCCCACGCTGGCTGAAGCCATGCTCGATGCCTCGAACAGCGTCTACGGAATGGCAATTAACGCCTGAAAGATTGAGTAATTGAGTAATTTGATAATCGGGCAATTTGAAAACTATGTGATCTTAAATTTACAAATTACTCAATTACTAAATTACCCAATCACTCTTGATCTCCGTCCTTCAACTCGGCGCCATTGACTACTCTACCGGCCTGCGCCTGCAGCAGCGCCTGGTGGAACTGCGCAAGGAAGGACGCATCGGCGACGTCCTTCTCCTGCTCGAACACTCGCCAGTTATTACCCTGGGCCGCAACGCAAAGCGGGAAAACATCCTGGCTTCGCCGGAGTTCCTTGCCCAGCGCGGAGTGGAGGTGTTCGAATGCGACCGCGGCGGGGATGTCACTTTCCACGGTCCCGGGCAGCTCGTCGGCTATCCCATTTTCGACCTTCGTGGTTTTGCCACGCCTGACGGCAAACGCAAGACTCTTGGTGCAATCGAATACGTGCGCCGCCTGGAGGAAGTCCTCATCCGCACCTGTGCGGATTTTGCAATTCCAGCCAAGCGGATCTGTGGCCTCACCGGCGTCTGGACCGACCCAGACCGTCTGGGCACGGGCGGGTCGAAGACCCGCCTCAACACAATAGATACAGACAAAGACGAAGCCAAGATCGCTGCCATCGGTGTGCACATCTCCCGCAGTGTGACTTCCCACGGCTTCGCCCTGAACGTGAACCTCGACCTTAGTTTCTTCGACCTCATCATCCCCTGTGGCATTACCGCAAAGCCAGTCACGTCCATGGCGAAAGAGTTAGGCAAACAAGTCTCGTTGCAGGACGTCGCGCACTCAATCTCTCGCAACTTCGGCTTGATTTTCAGCAGCCCCATGCTTTGGCTGGAGAATCTGGACGCGCTTCTCGGACAATCGGTAGGCGTGCCGCTTAAAACGCCGGAAGAATTGCGCCAGCTGCATCAGGAACTAAAGGAAGATACGTTCTGGGCCTAGCCCCGATGGCTAAGAAGAAAAAAAAGCAAATCACGGTGAAGCCCAGTGCAACGCGCCCTGGCGCTAACCTCACAAGCGCCGATCGGCGCACCTATACGATCCCCGACTACCGCCTGGAAAAAGCTGCCTTCAATATCCGCCAGGTTCGCAAAGGCGACGTGGTCGGCTATGAGGTTAGCGGCGACTTCGGCGCCCCTGTCCCGCCCATTCGCGACTCGAAATATCTCAACCGGAAACAGTGCATCGAGATCTACCGCTGGATGCTGCTCAATCGCAAGATGGAGATCGCGCTCGAAAATCTCTACAAGCAGGGCAAGGTCGTTGGCGGCGTGTATTTCGGACTCGGCCAGGAAGCCTGTTCCTGTGCCTCGGCTTACGCCCTGCACAAGGAAGACTGGCTGGGCCCCCTGATCCGCAATCAGGGGGCGACGCTGGTCCGTGGCTTCTCCCCTCGCGACATCATGATGCAATACATGGCCAAGGCCGGTTCGCCCACCGGTGGCCGCGACGCCTCGTCACACTTCGGAGATATTCACGACCGCAACGTGGTCGCCCCCATTTCAACCCTGGGCGATCTGATCCCCGTACTCGCCGGCGTGGCCCTCGGCGCTCGCCTCCAGGGACGTAACATCGCCGTGATGACCTACATTGGCGATGGCGGCCAGTCCACCGGTATCACCTATGAGGGCTTGAACTTCGCCGCCGTCCAGGATCTCGGACTGGTCCTCTTCGTCGAAAACAATCTCTGGGCCTACTCCACGCCGGCTGATATGCAATTCCGTGTGAAGGACCTCGCCGAGCGGGCCATTGCCTACGGCATTCCCGGTGTGATCGTGGACGGCACCGATGCCTGCCAGGTCTACGACGCCGCCCACGAAGCCTGCGAACGCGCCCGGCGCGGCCAAGGCCCCACCCTCATCGAAGCCAAGATGATGCGCATGAAGGGCCACGCTATACACGACGCCGCCGACTATGTCCCCAAGCCGCTTTTCGAATACTGGACCAGGCGCGACCCGATTACCCGCCTCGAAAACTATTTACTGAATGTAAAGAAGTGGCTTACATCAACTGAGAACAGAGAACTGATATCTGATGTCGATCAGCAATTAGAGGCCGATCGAGAATTTGCGGTCGCCAGCCCCATGCCGGAGCCAAAATCCGCGGCCGGTGGTGTGTACTGCGAAGGTGGATGCCACGAAATTAAACCGAAGTACAGAACACCAAAAGCTAGAGGAGGAAAGCCTGCGGTTCTTGGACACACCGAAGCGGCAGTTCATTTGAAGTGATCGCCGTCAGAAACAACACTATGCCCCAACTCTCCTATCTCGAAGCCATACGCCAGGGCATCTGGGAAGAAATGGAACGCGATCCCACAGTCTTCTGCCTCGGCGAAGACATCGGCATTTACGGTGGGGCATTTAAAGTCACGGATGGCTTCATCCACCACTTCGGCCCGGAGCGCGTCATTGACACGCCGATCGCGGAATCGGCTATCGTGGGTGCGGCTTTCGGAGCTTCGCTTACCGGAATGCGTCCGGTCGTGGAGTTCCAGTTCATGGATTTTATTGGCTGTGCTTTTAACCAGATCGTGAACATGGTGGCCAAATCCCACTACCGCTGGGGCGCACCCGCGCCGCTGGTCATCCGCGGACCCAGTGGCGGCAACGTTCACGGCGGCCCATTCCACTCGCAGAATCCGGAGATGTGGTTCGTGCATGCGCCCGGCTTGAAAGTGGTTTGCCCAGCCAGCGCCTACGACGCCAAGGGCCTGATAAAATCCGCCATTCGCGACAACAATCCCGTCATCTTCTTCGAGCACAAGTATCTTTACCGCCGTATCAAAGAAGAGGTTCCAGCCGAAGACTATACGGTGCCGCTGGGCAAGGCGCGCATAGCGCGTGAAGGCCGCGATCTCAGCATCATTACTTATGCCGCCATGGTTTATACCGCGCTGGAAGCAGCCGAAGCGTTAAGCCATGAAGGAATTGAGCTCGAAGTTCTGGACTTGCGCACTCTCTCTCCGCTTGATCGTGAAGCCATCGCTCACACGGTTCGCAAAACCAACAAGGTTATTATTTTGCACGAGCACTCGCGCACCGGAGGCATCGCTGGAGAAATCGCGGCCATCATAAACGAAGAGGCGTTCGAAGATCTCGACGGACCGATTGTTCGCATCACCGCCCAGGATTCCCCGGTTCCGTTCTCGCCGCCGCAAGAGGAGTATTTCTTGCCCAAAGTGAGCGATGTGTTGCGGGAGGCGCGACGGCTGAAGGCATACTGAGGCCACGTGGGGACAGCCGCCCCCGGCTGTCCGGCCCGAGCAAAGCTAGGCAGTGAACAAACATGCACGAAAACCTCGTCACCATCGCCGTATTTCACAACCAGCCGGAATTTCTTCTGGCCCGCACGCGTCTTGAGTCGGCCGATATCGAATGCTTCGCGTATGATGAAAACATGCTTCGCATCGGTGGTTGGCATTCGCACGTTTTCGGCGGGATCAAGCTGCAGGTGCGTGAATCGGAAGCGCAGGATGCTCTCGCCGTGCTGCGTCACACCGTTCCGCTGGACAATCCTTAGCCGTGTCTTCTACAAATTTTGGGTTCGATAGGAGGCTAAATGCGCAGTTTTATTCTCGGCATCGTTGTTACCTTGCTTCTGCTTGGCTTGGGAGGGTTGGCCATTGCCATGCTCGGCTTGTTGCCAACGAACGCTGATTCCAGCCCGCCCCGAATCGAACGCCGCATCGCCATGTCCGCCATGGATGCCTCCATGGAGCGCCATGCTCCTCGCGTGACCAACCCGGTGCCGCCAACGGACGACAACCTGATCGATGGCATGAAAATCTACACCATGGCCTGCGCCTCCTGTCATGGTGGGCTGGACAGCAAACCCAGTGTGTTGCAGAAATCGTTCTATCCTCCGCCTCCGCAGCTGATTATCTATCCGCTGGATGATCCCGAGTGGCACATCTACTATGCTGTTCGCACCGGTATTCGTTACACTGGCATGCCCGCCTGGAACAAGGCCTTGAGCGATGAGGAGATGTGGAAGGTCACCGCCTTTCTGTCGCGCATCGAAAAACTTCCTCCCGCAGTTCAGGATTACTGGAAGAAGTCCATTGGCGCGGCGCCGCCAGCCCCCGCCCCGGAAGGGGCTGAGCATCATCACGATTAGAGATGGGCTGGAAAACGGGGAGCTACAGCCGGATATATATAATATGAGCTTGCGTGCCTGAGCGCGCGGAAGGGAATTATGCCGACTGATATCGTCATGCCCCAGATGGGGGAATCGATTTTTGAGGGGACAATCACCAAATGGCTGAAGAAGCCTGGCGACAAGGTGCAGCGTGACGAGCCACTCTTCGAAATTTCCACCGATAAAGTCGATGCTGAAATTCCCGCTCCGGCTGCGGGCATCCTGCAGGACATTAAGGTGTCCGAAGGCTCAACCGTTCAGGTAAATACCGTGGTGGGCACCATTTCCGCCGATGGCGAGAGTGCTGCCCCCAAATCCGCGGCCGCACCCGCGCCGAAAAAGGAAGCGCTCCCAGCCAAGCCGGCTGCCCCGGCCGTTGAATCCAAGCCAGCGGTGCAGATTTCACAACCGGACGAAGAAGAGGATCACGCCCGCTCGTCGCCCCTGGTCCGCAAGATCGCGCGTGAACACAACATTAACCTTGCGCAAGTGCCCGGCACCGGACTCGGCGGACGCATCACCAAGCAGGACATCACCGCGTTTCTCGATCGCAGTCAGACCGCTCCGGCCGCCTCGACGACGCCTTCTGCGCCCGCTCCTGCGGCGAAGTCCGAAAGCGCAGCCGCGCCTACTCCCGCTTCGATCCCGGGCGACCTGGTGCCGATGACGCAGATGCGCAAGATCATTGCGCACCGCATGATCGAATCGCGCCGGACCAGCGCTCACGTCCATTGCATGTTTGAGGTCGATCTCACGCGCATCGTCAATCTGCGCAATAAGACCAAGTCGGCGTTCGAAAAAAGGCACGGCGCGCGTCTGACCTTCATGCCCTTTTTCGCCCGTGCCGCAATGATTACGCTGCAGCAGTTTCCTATCGTCAATGCTTCCGTCGAGGGGGAAAGCATCAGATACCATCGCCACATCAACCTCGGCATCGCGGTTGCGCTCGACTGGGGGCTCATCGTTCCGGTACTGAAGAATGCCGATGAACTTAACTTCCTCGGCCTTCAGCGCGGCATCAGCGACCTGGGCGAGCGTGCCCGCACCAAAAAACTCAAACCCGACGAAGTGGAAGGCTCCACCTTTACCATCACGAATCCTGGCCAGTTCGGCGCAGTCTTCGGGCTGCCCATCATCAACCAGCCGAACTCGGCCATTATGGGGGTTGGCGGAATTACCAAAGCGCCGGTTGTGGTTACGGACGACGATGGCAATGACTCTATCGCGATCCGCTCGCTGGTTTATTTGACCCTTGGCTATGACCACCGCATAATTGACGGTGCTGTCGCCGACCAGTTCATGGCCCAGGTCAAGAAGACGCTCGAAAACTGGAGCGAAGAGGTCGGATGACTTCAGGGCTGGGCGGGCTTTGACCAGGTCGATGCGTTCAAACACAAAACCACGCCATCGATCACATTGCTCAATCCAAGTTTGAATTTCTCTTCGTCAATAATATGACGCGAAGTGACAGCATCGCTGACTTGCAGCGCGGCCGAAACAAAAGACATGGCCGCGTCTTTCTTTTGCGCGCCCGAACGATTTCCAAATAAACCCTCCAGCGTGTTCGCATCGGGGTTGAAAACGTTTAGCAGACCCAGTTGCACCGCTTGCCCGTTGTTGCTGATCACCTTCGGGCAATGGCATGTCGAGTCGAACCAGAACAGGCCGTAGTTCGCGACCCCGGCGGGAGCGGTCGTCTCTGCGATTTGGATGACATCCGCGGTGCTGCAATTGGCGTTCCCATTCGCCTGAATGCCGGTGGCAAAGCTGCCCGTGCATTGCGTAGGTGTCTGGGAAAACACAAACGAACCCGCTTGCACCGTGCCCAGCACCGTGAGCGTGCCATCCATCTGCACGTCGGTTTTGAATTCTTTAAGGCTGCTGGTCAAACGCTCCAGCCAATTGATCCCATCGCCCACGTTTCCGATGTAGTTGGAAAGCGATTGCGGCGCCCCCATGCTGATCCCGACGCTCTGTCCGTTCCCACTACCCTGGTCGTATCCGATAAAGGAATCGTTTGCGTCGTTGGTTGGACGATTGTTCGCGGTGGCGATCGTCTTCTGGAAGTTGGAATCGGAGAGCGTAATGATGTGACCGGGCGCCGTCCCTACCGTGGAAAAATTCATCCGGCCTTTCAGATTCGTCCGTAGCCCGCCGTCGCCTCCGGGTTTCACCGCCATCAGGAACGCGCCCTGCTCGTAAAACGAGGAGGGCGCCTCGCCCGAATAGCAGCTCACCCAGAGTGGCGTCCAGGCTGCGAGTGCGTCGCAACTGGTGGCGATCAGGGCGGGGGCGACCATGCCTTGCACCGCGACCACGCTCGAAGTTGCACTATCCATCCAGGCGCGGGCCGCATCCAGAACGCTGTTGGAATCCTGATTCGCGGCCAGCACCAGGTTTCCCGGCCAGAACGTCAGCAGCGGGTAATACGTCGGCACTGCCACGGTATAGGATTGAAGCGCGGACTGCGTGTCCGTAAACGTGCACACTCCATTCACGCAGGCCGAGGCCCGGGAGACATTCGTTGCTACTGCATAGTTTCCGCTTCCATAGGGAGCCTGCTCCCGCAAGTCCATGACCGGTGTGACCCGCAATAAATCAAACGTACTGGCCCCCGCGATGTCTGGCGTTGTCACCGTAATGCTTCCCGACCCATTGCTCAAAGCGCTTCCGGCATAGAGCGGGTTCGATGGACCATTCGAGGCATGGTGCGCAACTATGTAATAGCGGTAGTCCGTTGTTCCTGTGTTCGCGAACTGCGGCACCGCTCCCACCGGCGACTCTCCTCCGTGAATCTTCACCGTGGCGCCTTGCGCGATTACTCCTGCCTGCCCGATGGCCCCCTGTGGGTTGGCGCACGCTCCCACTTCTTCGTACACGTTGTCCAGTTCGAACCCGCCGAAACCGCCGCGGCGTATGCCCGCCCGCACTCCGTACTGCGCATATCCCTGGACTACGCTGTCGGAGATTCGCACCGTATTGCCGCTCTGCCAGTCGATTCCGTTGCCCGCGCATTGCAGAGCAATATTCAGATGCTTCAGCCAGCCCACTCCGGAAAACGTGGCAAATGGCCCTGGCGCGAAGATGACCGGATTACACACGGTTGCATCGCATCGCACCCCGTAATTCCCCCCGGCCCCGCCCACCGTCGTATCCAACCCATCCAGCAGAAACGCTTCATCGTCGTCTACTTGCACATAACTTCCGAATGTCCCGCCGGAGAACGCAACCCGGGTCGCCACATTGAAGAGTCTGGTTTTCTGCGCATTCACCTCAATGAAGGGCTTCTGTCCGTTTGCGATCGTCGGGCGTCCCCGCGGATTGATGAGGGTAATGTCCTGATAATTAGTAGAGCTCGACGGATCGCCCAAAAAAAGGCATGTGTCATTCATCCAGCACTCGATGATGGATCCCGAGAAGTCCACTGTGATGTTGGAGGCGCGGACCGAAACCCGCGCAAAGGCCCTGTATTCTCCCGGCGGCACGATCACTTTTCCCGATTGCGACGATCCCGTCGGATTCGTCGGCGTGAATCGCACGACAATCAGGCTCTCCTGTAACCCGCCCGACGCGCTGCCGATTGTGTATCCCGCGGAATGGGCATTTGCCGTGGTAAATTGCAGCGTCCCCGGCTGCCCGTTCCCGCTGCACGTGCCCCCCGTCACCAGGGCTGCTTCTGCGGTCCCGGTAGCAGAAACGTAGACGTAATATTGCGGTTCCGATCCGGTCACTCCCGCCGGGCATGCCGTCAGGTTTACCGTCTGGGCCCCGGGCGTGCTGAGATTCGTCGATGGCGACAGGGACCAGTTGAAGTCCGGCGCATATTTCACCGTAGCCATGCCGGCTGTGACTCCGCTGCCTGCCCGCGGTTGGTATTTTCCCGATGACGCAACATAGGTGATGACCTGGTTGTCGGTCGGCGCCGTCGTGTCCACCGGAACGTTCTGGATCGAGACCGCATTGCTGCCGGCGCCGCAGGCTCCCCAACTCGAGTCTCCGTGGAGGCACAGACTATTGTTGGCCGTGCCATTCGCCAGTTCTGAGGCTGGGACAACTCCGCCAATCAGGTCCGCTTTCACCGCGAGGCCGCTATCGACGTAGTGCTTGGTAGTCGCTTGATTGGCCGCTGAGGGGTCCGCCGGCAGCTGCAGTGGGCCGGTCATCGTGTCCCCCGCTTTGCTCACGAACGAACCACCGCCTGACGTAGTCACCGCCGCATCTACGTACGCTTTGTTCACTGCGTCTGCCGCCTGCACCGGCGTGGGCACGTTGGGCGAAACGGAGAACTGTTTGACTCCGGCGATGGTTTCACTTCCAGTCTTGTGTACGACGACCGCATCGCTGGCTTTGCCGGCGATCAGTGAGTCCACGTACTGCTGGGTCGCCGGAGGCGTCGCCGAATTTCCCGACCCCAACACGGTTCGTACCGCTGCGATAGTGGTCGGAGAAGTTGATGCCACAACCCAGAATTCGGTTTTCACGGTTCCGTCGTCCAGTTGGTACACCACCGTGTAAAACGTGCCGGCCGGGTTCGCACCTGTGTTCGGAACCAGGGCTACCGACAACGTTCCGCCCGCTCCAAGCGTTACGCTCTTCTTTCCCGCGGCCACCGACTGCCCGGCAGAGGTGCTGAACGTGGGCCAGGAAATCAGCAGCGTTCCTCCCGCGAGCGTGCCGTCGGCACGGTACACGACGTCACTGATCGTGGTTGTCGTCGGTGTCTGTCCCAGCGACGCCCCCAACAACACCACTACGGAGAGCACCAAATAAAAAAGCCGCCCCAGGGGGCGGCGCGCGTCCAACATATTTTCCTCCGTAAGGCAGATTCTTATATTTGCTAGCGGGAAGAAACTGACAACTGGGAACCAGAAACAGAGAACTTGCTTCTTACTTTCCGGTTTTCACCTGCAGATCCAGAAACCTCTCCACGCTGCGAACGTACACGTCCGCGAAATCTACGACTGGCCGTCTCTTCTCGATCAACTCCCGGGCTGCTTCCGGTGTCCAGCCAAACCAGCATAAGATGGCCAATCCCATCATCGGCGCCCGGTGCACCCCAGCCGCGCAGTGGATAAACAGCTTCGTCCCCTCCTGCTCCAGTGCCTGGGTTGCGAAATCTACTCCTCGCTGGAAAACCTCTGGCGGCTTGGGCTGAAAATCATCGTCAATCGGATTCCACAGCACTTCAATTCCATGCGGCTCCGCCAGCCTGGTGTCGTCGAACTCGATTTGCATGTCGATGATGTGCGTCACGCCCGCCCGTGCCACCGCCGCCATGTTTTCTGCTGTCCAGATGCCACCCCCGACCGCGATTCGGCCGGTCATCCAAGTCATATCCATTCTGAAAGTCCCGTGCAGTAAGGCCGCTGACAAACGTGGTCCCGCCAATGACCGATGGCTGGCAGCCAACCGTTTGGCCGCCGTCGTCCAACTCGTGGCCTTCATTCTAAGCTATCATCCGAAACCGCATTGGGCATTTCGATATCTTTGGTAACTTTTTGTTCCTGCATTGGCGATTCCGGAAGCCCCAGACGACGCAGCAGCGTCGCTGCCATCGAATCCTGCACTGGCGCCTCATCCGCACCTGTCGCGGGATAAAGCCCGATCAGCTCGAACAGGTATTTCATTCCCAGGTAGTGGCCCTTGCCTACTGCTTCGATCGTGGCCTCCACCATGCTTACAGCATCGCTTCCAACCAGATTTGTGATCTGCTGCCGGATCTCGGCTAGGTCCACGGGATCTCGCGAACCCCTTGTGACCGCTGAATTCTTTTTGGAGCGTTGTTTGCCGGTCTCTTTCGCCGTCTTCGCGCCTTGGACTCGCCCCATTCGCTGACCGCCAAAAAATAAGGGCACGCCTTGGCGCGCCCTCAGAGTTTCTTTTCTCAATCTCTAGATTCAGAATATCAAATCCTCTGCACCCAATGGGACATGCTCGCCGAGAATTTATTTCCCATCTTCACAGACACTTGCCGGAGTTTGTTCGATTCTTCCCTCTTGACAGCTTTGCACCCGGGCCACATCGGTGGTCGGCAGCCGAACTAACAGGCCGGCTTCCAGGAAAACTTCCGTCAGTTGATCCACAGCTTCGGGAAAGCGCCGTCCCACCGTGCGCCGCCCACAGCCCAGGAGACGCGCGGTTTCGTTTTGCGTGTAATCTTGCAGCACTATCCTCGCGATCAACTTGTTTTCAAATCCTTTCAGTCTTTCCAGCCCGCGCGCCACATCGTGTACGAAAATCACCGCATCTTCGAACGTCGTTGCGCGATACGAGGTGACCCCCGTCCGGAAAAACTCCCGTCCCAGCAGGGACGGCAGCCGCCCCACCTCCACCGACAATTGCAGATACCGTCTCAACAAGCCCAAGGTTCGGTCCCGATACAGCCATAAGTCGGGGTCGCGGTCAGGAACGGGAACTGCCTCGCTCCCCTGCCGTGGCCCTGAGCTCGCGCCCCGGCGGCACGGTTGCCGTTCATCTCCCACTACATCGGTGTCGCCGGGAATCGTCGCCATCGGAATGAGGCAGGGAAGGACAGTCATGCCGTTCCCCCTTGTTCGCAGAACGCAGACAGATTCTCTTGCTGCGTCCTGCCCTCGACCTTATGGTTCCCTGGTAGCCGCGGTTTGCTGGGAACCCTCCGGGGTGACGGCAAATCCAGCACCTCCAGATCGCACGGGCCGCAATACACATCTTGCGCCCCGCGCAAGCGCAGCCACAGCGCTCCGCAACGTTCGCAATACTTGAGTTCCAGTTGAATCACTTCCGGATCTTCATCTTCGATTTTCATGATTGCCTCCAATCTCGTCGCCAGTCGTCAGTCTTCGGTCGTCAGTCCGGTCCTTCGCGAATCGGGTGTTTCTGACGACCGACGACTGACGACCGACGACTAATTAAAAAAGCCCTGTGCCGATTGCTCGGTCACAGGGCTCGTTTCTCTTACGATGACCTGTTGGATTATTTAGTTATAAGTGCTGGTAAGCGTTCGGATGGGGAACTATCGGCCGGACACGACCTAGATAACTGTCGGCTGGCGGAAATAGCCCTCCTCGTAGCCGGATTTCAGCACGCGGCCATTCTGTACCACGACGCTGAGCCGGCCAGTAAACCGGAGTTGCTGCAACAGCCGCTCCATGGCGGAGGAAAGCATTTCCGCGGCTTGCACCTTGCGGCGGAATTCCACGAAACTGGTTTCCTCACCTTCGGATTGTGAATTGCTTGGCATCGTCTTTTGTGGCTCTTGGTTATGAATTCCCCCTCATGGACAAATAGCTATACAGGTCGCTGATCGTATAGCTCCTGATTTACCAAGTCAAGAACGGGATTATCACCTTCATACAAGGACAGTGTAGAATGATTGCCGTTCCGTGGAGGAATCGGCAATGCACGCAAGACGGTTTATTCAATTTTTGATCTCTGCTGGAAGTGCGGGTGTCACGTCAATGGTTGTAGCGCTGGTTTTATTCGTGATCTCCATCGTCGAGCATGTGCGCGGTGCAAACCTCACCTCGTATGTCTTGGTCTGTGTCGCCGCTCTTATGTTCAGCGTGGGTGCATACTCAGCATGGGCGAAAGAGCACGAGCAGTACGAATCCGAGAAAGAAAAGCACGACAACCCAAATCTTGAATTGAACGTGGTTTCAATCTTGACCCGTTATGAGCCAGCACTTAACGTGACGACGCTTTGCTTTGCAGGGGTCGTTGTGAATCGGGGCAGTCCGTCCATAGCGTTTGGTTGGAAGGTGCGATACCAATCTCAATCCATAGATATGACGATTGCATTCGTTTCGCCGCCCGACGACGAACAAAAATGGGTACCTGTGGGAGGTAGGCAATTGATACTAAGAAGAGATGCCATGCTGCCAGCCAAGACCCTAATACCCATTGAGCGAGGCCATTCTCGTCATGGCCGAGTGCTGTTTGAAATTCCGGGGAACAGGGAAGATGAAATTTACTCTGGGGCTGCGCAGATGTGGATAGGCTGCACAGATACGACAGGCAGAGTATGCCAAACATTGTTTCAGACTGGGCCCGCACATCGAGTACCGACATTGCATTTGTTCCCAGACGAGAGTGCTTCAATGATGCCGACTTCGCCTACGCAGCCTTGAGCGAATTCTTCGTCAGAGAATCTTTAGGAGTGAGTCTATGAAAGACGAGACATGGCAGCTCCACGATGTTCGCGGTCGTGGTCGATCTCTCCCGATTCGGGAAAATGGATTGACTCCTGCACTTCGGCGGGAGGAGCCTCTGGCGGATGCTCTTTCTTGTCGCGATAAAAGCCGTAGCGGATGAGGCCAGCGATAGCGCCGACAAAAACGAGCAGTTGTAATGCCTGGGTCATGCTCGTCTCCTCTCTACTTTGATGCCAGCTATGAGCAAGCCGATGCCGATCACGATGACCGATACCACGATACCCCACTTGGGAGGCTTAGGCTCAAAAAGCTCGTACAGGGGAGTAAAAACAATCACTAGCGTCCCTGCTTCACGCAGGGCCTCACCAATCATTTCATTCGTAAACTTCTTGGTTGACAAGGTTACCTCAGTGCTACGGGGCCTGTTCCTAAGCAGCTTTGGTCAATTCCCTGTATTCGAGGTTTCCAGAGGCTATGAGCTTGAGAAGGGTATCACGAAACAAAAACGGATTCTTTCGGTTATTGAATCTCCATGTCATCTCTTGAAGGTAGGCCGCTAGATGCTTGGTACTGACACGATGCCACGTTCCCACAATCCCACGCTTGAGCAGAGAGAATGCGGACTCGACCGTGTTCGTTGTGACCAGCATACCCTTCTCGCGGCGCACGTATTCGTCTTCACTATGATTTACGCTCTTGTGCTTTACGTCCTTAAATTGCGTCATGCTGAAGTTGTAGAGCTTCGATTCGTCGGTCATGATTACGTCAACCGACTTGTCCACGTTGCGAGCAATGATCTGATAGAGCGATTCTTGGTTAACATTGTCAGCACGAATGAAGTGCAGGTGCCCACCCCGCTCGCGAATGCCGATTACGGCGGCTTTGTTCTTCAACTGTCCACGGTGACCACGCTGCTTGCCGCCGATGTACGTCTCGTCGATCTCGACCGTACCGGTCAGTTTGTGATCCGCCTCGGCCATTGCAGCCCTGATTCGATGGCACAGATACCACGCCGTCTTGTAGCTGATTCCGAGAGTCCGCTTGATCTGGTTCGCAGACATGCCCTTGCGCGACTCACAGAGCAGGTACGTGGCAAGAAACCACTTCCACAAGGGAAGATGCGTATCGTGAAAGATCGTGCCCACAGTAACGGAGAACTGATATGTGCATGAGTCGCAGACATACTGGTTGCGTCCTAAGATTGGATAGATTTTCTCCGACTTGCACTTTAGGCAGGACACGACACCGGGCCAGCGCAGTTGCTCAAGATATTCGCGGCACTTTTCTTCGCTGCCGAACTGTTCAATTAACTTGCAGAGATCAATGGCTTCTTTCATAGTGAGTCCTTATGCCAAAAAAGAAGAAACATGCGAAGCACATGACAACCGATGAAGCTGTAGAGCATTTGTTCCATCCGACCGTGATACATCACGCGAAGGAACATGCTCACAAGGGAATCCCAATGCCGGTGATTGAAAAGAAGAAGTCGAAGAAGGCATCGAAATAACGTCCAATGTAAGGCAGTATAGATATGGCTGACTCTTGTGTAAAGTATATAATCTCGGTCAAGAAATATATTTGCTTGCAGATGTTTTTGAGCGGCTTGCGAATAGCAACACGCTATATCTGCAATGCTATACTTGGGTGGATGAAATTCCGCGCGTTACAGGAAAACCTCCGCAAAGCGCTTTGGCAGCGCATCGGCGAGGGCGAGTTGACCGGCTTGCGCCTGGCCCGGGAGACCGGTTTCAAACAGGCCCATATTTCCAACTTCCTCAACCGCAAGCGCGGTCTGAGTGTCGACGGCATGGATAAAGTGTTAAACGTGCAGCGCCTGTCGGTCCTGGACCTGCTCGATCCTGACGAAATCAACAAGCGCGCCAGCATCGTCCTCCCCAGCGAGGACGAATTCCATAACGTGCTCTTGGTGGACGGCGTGGTCGCAGCCCGCCAGCCCGCGATCATGAACATGCGAGTCAAGGACGTCGTCAAGTTCAAGAAAAGCTTCCTGCGCAAGCTGCGGCCTGAAACGGAAGGCGATCGCGAAGCGTGGGAGCGCTTCGTGATCATTCGCGCCGACGGACGCGAGGGCATGAGCATGTACCCTCGATTGCTGCCCGGTGCGACCCTGCTGATCGACCGCCACTACAATTCGCTCAAGCCCTACCGCAAAGGCGAATCCAACATGTACGCTGTGGCCATAAACAACACCTGTACCGTAAAGTACGTCGAAGTGGCCGGCAACAACCTGGTTTTGCGTCCCCACAATCACGCCTACCCCGTGGAAGTGATGCCGATGGATCCGGGCAAGAAGGTCCACGACTACCTGATCGGACGGGTTTGCTATGTGGGCATCGAGACCTAGCGTCGGGGCGCACCGTCTTGAGCGCCGCCGCTCATCGTTGGTTCTGAGTCGTTGGTCCTGAGTCGTTGGTCGTTGGCCGACCCCAGGCGGCGCCTCCGCTAGTGATTTTGCCAACGACCAAGGACCAACGACCAAAAACCAACGACCAAAAAGGGGCCCCTGAACCAGGCACTCTTGCGGGCGACGCAAAGAGTTACCGCAGTTCAGAGGCTGGGGAGAAAAACCTCGTACTTCAAACTTCGGACTTCGGACCCTAGACTTCAATGTCACTGGGCGACGCCCGAGGTCTGACGTCCGACGCCGCTTATTGCTGGTTATTCGGAGCGCCACCTGGCGGAGGAGCGTTTTCTCCGCCCTTCCATTTACCCATCCGGCCGTGTTGCTCTTCGCGCATCTTGTCGAAATTCTTCTGCTGGTCCTTGTTCAGGACGCTCTTGATCTGAGTGTCGGAGCTTTGTCGAAGCGCTTGCATCTTGCTGAAGCGGTCCTCGCGCGAAAGTGACGAGTCGTTGTGAATCGTTTCCATCTGCTTGCGTTGGTCCTCGAGGATGGGCTTCAGCTTCGCCTGCTGGTCGTCGCTCAGGCTTAGCTTCTTGGTCAGGTGCTTGATCTGATCGTCCACACTCGGCATCATCGGGCCATGGCCCATACGATGCCCCATCCCTTGTTCGGATTGCTGGCCGGACGGGGGTGGCGGCGCTGCCTGGTCCTGATCCTGGCCATAGGCAGTGCCGAAGCAAAGGCTAAGCAACGCCACCAGAAACGCCGTGGCCACGAAAGGTCTGCTTCCGCTTCGCCCGAAAGACGATCCGCGGGGAAATATTGAATTCAACATTTGTTTGCTCTCCAATTCATTTCGGTTAATTCAGTTTCGTTCGACGTTCGGGAGCCATATTGCTACGGCTGGAAAATCTCTCCCTAGTTAGAACACGTCACGATCAGCAACAGAGTAAAGACTTGGTAAAGTCACGTAAAAGTTCGTAAAGCAGTCGTCAGTCTTCAGTCATCGGTCGTCAGCACAAAACCTTGGTGTCGCTGAAGACTGACGACTGACGACTAATTACAACTCTTTACCTGTCTTGACGCACTCTTTACGCGGTTCCAGCAACCTTGCATCGACCCGCGCGCATCACTTCGTGTTTGCTGTACGGAACTCCAACTTTTAAAGCGAAGAGGTGAATTGTGGGGCGACTCTTGCGGGTGATGCCGTTGTGTGCCGGGGTTCTCTGTCTGGGCGTTGGTTTGCTGATCGTGGGATGCGGCGGAGGCGGGAAGACCCGCTTCCAGTTTGTCAACGCAGTGCCCGACCTCACCAACCTGGATTTACTGATCGACAGCACTTCCGTAGCCAGCAATGTCGCCTATGGCACCACCACGGGATATCAAAACACAAAATCCGGTTCTCACAATATTCAGATTGAGTCGTCGGGAACCAGCAACTCACTGCTGCAGCAGTCCATCACTTTTGCCTCCGGTGCCGACACCACCATTATCGCTTCCAATTTTTCTTCCAACATCTCCGCCTTGGTCCTCAACGATAACAACTCCGCTCCGCCCTCGGGCGATTTCAATCTTCGACTGGTGAACGTCTCCCCCGGTCTGGGTGCGACCGACGTTTACATCGTTGCTCCGGGAACAGACATCAACACGGTGGCGAGCCCTACCGTGAGCAATCTGGCTTTTAATTCATCTACCAGTTACCAGTCCGTGACCGCCGGCTCCTACGACATTATCCTGACACTCGCGGGCCAGAAAATTGTGGCCATTGACACGGGTTCGCTTAGCTTCAGTGCGGGCCAGGTTCGGACTTTTGTGGGCCTGAACAACCCGTCGGGCGGTTTTTCCTACGCCGTGCTTTCAGATCTGAATTGAGAATCAATGCTGATAGTTCAGGTTGGGACTCGCTCCTGCCTGGAGGTTCGCGACCCGGGTTACGACAATTTTCCAAGACAATAATCGGCAGACAAAGAAACTGCGACGGAAGAAGGGACGGAAGAAGGAATGGAAACAGGGAAGAAATGGATCTCTCGATCCACTTCTTCCCCTTGCGCCCTCGGGGGCGTCGGCCAGGTAAAGTCTGTCGCCGGGATTACTTCGAATCGCCGTCGCGGTCGGTGTCGCCGCCGCTGCTCAATTTGACTGAGTCCTGCACCGGTTGCGCCTGGGCGGTTGGCTTCTGCGTTGCTTTCGCCTGGGCCCGGTTCGCTGAAGACTGG